>ENA-OWNT01001683-OWNT01001683.1-seawater-metagenome-genome-assembly--contig:-NODE-1683-length-26461-cov-3.878487_pt1 | contig 26461 bp, 25 predicted proteins | sample MGYA00238136_ERZ651165 | MGnify/ENA primary metagenome ERZ651165 (study PRJEB26861, sample SAMN08777766) | seawater metagenome | isolation source: coastal seawater | place: USA: Florida | collected...
TTCGTTCCTTCGTTCCTTCGTTCCTTCGTTCCTTCGTTCGTTCGTTCGTTCGTTCGTTCGTTCGTTCGTGCCTGTGTTGCCGCTTGGCTGACTATCCTTCTTTATTTGGTGGTTCGCTTGTCGTTGTGTTTGGCTTTTGTTTGGTCACTCGGTTGGGCCGTTGGGTGGTTGTTCTTTTGATGGCGTTTGTGTTTGTGTGGTTTGTGCAGTGCGTGCGTACATCGTGGTTGTCGTTGTTGTCGTTGCGTTTTCTGATGCAGGACGGAAGGTACGCTGCCGACCGTCTCGGAGTCGTGCTCGGGAATGAACCGATCATACAAGTGCGAGAAGACGGACGACAGCTTTGAGTTCAGACAACGGTCGTGGGGATCGAACCTTTGGGACTGCCCGACAGCGACAACCACCGCGGCGAACGCCGCCCCACCTCAGTGATTTCTCGCACGCGCAGTCAGCTCGTGCTTGTTTTTCTCGGCTTTCTTTCCTGCTTGCTCCTGTGCGTGCGCGCTTGCGTGTGTGGGTCGTTCCGCGACAGAAGTTACCACCACGCGTGTCATCAAGTATCCCTTTGTTCGTTTTCATTTTTCCTCTTTTTCCCCTCTGAAGAACCATGCGCGCCGTTTCCATCGCGGCCATGGCTGTTGGCACCGCTTCTGCTGCCAACAACCCGGCTTACAAGTGGGGTCATGCCACGTACACCTACGGCCCCCTCCTCTGCGAGCCGGACAACGTCTGCGCTGTGGTGCCCTCGTGCAACCGCGCTGGCTTCGCTCCCGACATCGAGGAGTTCAACACGGCCACCGAGACCACCACCGACGACTTCTCCACCATCCTGTCGTACGGCGGTGACATCGAGTTCTGGTCCGGCAAGGGCCACCCCGACGGCTGCGCTCGCAACCCCTACGCCAGCACCGACCCCACTGTGTGCAACGTCAGCGTCTACTTTGACCCCAACAACTTGAAGGCTGCCCAGGCCTACTCGGAAGTCCAGGGCGTCAAGTCCATCACCGCGCTCCTCGACTCGCGCATGGATGGCTGGGAGCAGATCAAGACCTACGACGACAACGACTACTGCCAGTTCGGGAACTTCTACCCCGATCTCCGCAACCTCTCCAACGTCTCCATGCAGAAGCTCGCCGACGACGCCGCCAAGCTGTACTGCGCCAACGACATCATCGACGGCATCCAGGTCGACCTCGAGCCCTACCACGACCCCTACACCGAGTCCCTCAACCAGTACGTGTCCCCTCACCTCTGCCGCTGGCTGCGCCCCCTTGCCTTGTTTCCTCGCTGTGGCGGCCTTGCTGACTTTTTGCCGATGTGGTTCTTGTGCTTTGCGTCGCTTTGTTTGTTCGCCCAGCTTTGTGGACCTTCTCGGCAAGAACCTCGTGGACGAGGACAACAAGTTCAACTGCCGCGACGACGCCCACCCCACTGGCCGTGGCATCTCTTACTTCTGCTTCGCTCATGACATTTTCATGGTGCGTGGCCGTGTTTGCGCGCCTGCGGCTGCGCTGTCGTTTTGTTCGCTGCCCCCCATGGATCGCGTGGTGTTTTTTTCTGACTCCATCTGCCTCCCGCCTCTGCTGTGTTGTCTCGTGCCTCCAGAACAACGGCAACGTCACGCCCTCCCCGTTCAACGACGTTCTGGGCCCCAACGGCTACTACGTGTTCTCCGGTTACGACTTGGACCCCAAGCCAGAGGACGGCGGCTTCATGTACAACACCCCCGACGAGTTCAAGCAGCGCTTCGCCGACGAGATCCCGTGGTTCCGCAAGGTGCTCGGTGATGACTACAAGTTCACCATCGCTCTTCCGGTCGGCGCCTCGTGCCACGAGTACGAGACGTACAAGCCCAACTCTTCCACCTGCGGCCCGGCCTGCGAGCCCCAGGACTCCGGCCACACCATGGACGAGTACGTCCAGGCTGCCTTCGACCTTCTGCTGGACCCGCAGACCACCAAGGACACGAACGGCCTCTTCTGCATGAGTGAGGACATCGACTCGCAGTTCCTCGGCATCTCGTGGTGGTCGTGGTCGTACCAGATGACCTACCCGCCCATGAAGTGGTTCGACAACGAGTTCTTGCCGGCCAACCCCCCGCCGAAGGCTCTGGACACCGTCCGCAAGAACCTCCCCAAGCTCAGCGACGGCACCACGTGCACCAAGTCTCAGCGCATTGCTATGGGCCTCGACAAGGAGCATGTCGCGATCGACAAGTAAGTGGACACTCCGACAACATTCCGTAGCAAGCGGAGACACGTTGGGGAGGGGAGGGTGACGGGAGGGGGCCCGTAGCCGCCTCTCCTCGATCTGGCGGGCTCGCCTGCCGCCTTCCCTCCTCCACTGTCTCCCACCTCCTTCTTATTTGTGATGAGATGGTCCACCCAGCACCTCTGAGCGTGGGCCTCGCCGTGGCGTCTTTCTGCTGTGACCGCTGTCTGTTGAGTCTTCGGTCCAAGCGAGCGAGCAATTTCGTGTATAATACTAACTCCCATACCATGGCTCACGACCACGACAATACAACGACAAGCTGGTATGACCATACTCGAGTACTGAAGTACTGTAGTCGGTGGATGGTTTGCATTGCACGGATGATCGAAGTCGAAGTTGTACCCACTACATCGGTCGTGGTGTTCCTGTCGCGTGTCGCCTGTCGTCGAGGTCGAGAGTGCTGCAACAACGACAGCATACAACACAGTGATTCCGCCATGTCATGTGATGCCTGTCGTTGGTCACGCCTGCATTGCATGCATTGCATGCTCACATTGATTGGGCATTGATAGCCTAACCTAGCCTGTGTGACCCTGTATCCATACTCGAGCCATAGTCGCCAGTCGCCGGTCGCAGGAACGAACAAAGAAAGCAAGCAATGCGCAAATGCGGAGAACGAAGCGAGCGGAGTGGGAGTGAGAGTGCTCTGAGGATGACTGGGAGTGAGTGGGAGTGGAAGTTGGCAGGCACTCACAGCCGCACTCACTCACTCACTCACTCACTCACTCAGTGGTTGGTTGGTTGGTGAGTTAGTCGTCAGTGGTCAGTGGTCAGTGGGAGTGAGTGAGTGAGTGGGTGAGGGGGCAGAGAGGCCATCGATCGATCGCAGTGCACTCACTCACTCACTCACTCACTCACTCACTCACTCACTCACAATCACTCACTCTCACTCGCTCACTCACTCTCAGTCACGCGGTCACAGTCACAGTCACAGCCACACTCACAGTCACTCCTCACTCACTCTCACTCACTCACTCACTCACTCACTCTCTCTCCCTTCCCTTCCCTTCCCTTTCCTTCCTTGGCCGTGAGTCAGTGAGTGAGTGAGTGAGTGAGTGAGTGGCTGACTGACTGACTGACTGACTGACTGCTAGTTTGTTTGGTTGGGTTGTTGTTTGTGTTCGTTGGTTCGTTGGTTGTCGTTGTTGTTGTTCTCGTGTCGTCGTTGTAGTTTGTCGTTCCTTCCTTCCTTCCTTCCTTCCTTCCTCCCTTCCTTGCTTCCTTCCTTCCTTCCCTCCTTGCTTCCGTCCTTGCTTCCGTCCTTGCTTCCGTCCTTCCTTCCGTCCTTTCCTTTCTTTCTTTCTTCCTTCGTTTGTTCGTCTGTTCCTGCCTTCCTTCATTCGTTCATTCATCCGCATTCGTTGATTCATTCGTTCGTTCATCCATTCAGTCAGTCAGTCAGGCAGTCAGTCAGTCATCCATTCATTCATTCATTCATTCATTCATCCATTCGTTCGTTGCTTCCTTGCTTCCTTGCTTATTTGCTTCCTTGCTTCCTTGCGTCGTTGTTTTGGTCATTTGTTCCCTTCGTCGTTCGTTCGGTCGGTCGGTTGGTCGGTCGTGGTTGGTTCTTTGTGTTGCTGTTCGTAGTTGGTGTTGGTGATGGTTCGCCGTTCGTCGTTCGCCGTTCGCCGTTCGTCATTCGTGTTGCAGTTGGTTTGTTTGTGGCTTGTCCGTTGTTCGTGACGCTGTTCGTGATGTTGTTCGTGACGTTGTTTGCTGTTCGGAGCTGTGCGTGTTGCTGTTGTTGTTGTCGAGTTCTTGACTCTTTGAATTCGTTGATGAGTTGATCGACTGAGTGATGGTGGATGCACAAGGGAGTTGTTGCATTTGCAGCGTTTCAGTGTGTGTGTGAGTGAGGTAGCGACTATCGTCGTCGCGCTCGCAGAACATTGTCTGCTCGGCAACGTATGCTGAGCTGCAATCTTCCGCCGAGCGGGCGCTGATCGGCAACTTTGTCCAGCTGGCGGCTTTTGCCCCTCTGCTTTCTCCTTCCTTTGTTGTGCGTGCGGGGCTGCTCTGCCCGGCGCTCCGCGTTCCGCGTTCCGCGCTCGGCTCTTGCTCCCGTTGTCGTTCGCCACGCACCGCCCGCGCAATTTTGCCCGAGCTTGCCCTTCCAAGCATCCTCACGTGTGTTCGGTGCTTGGGTTGCAAACCGCATTCCCACGCCAAGTCATGGCAACGTCTTTCCTGGCGCGCTGCGCTGGCGGCGTGCGCCGTTTGGCTTTTGCAAGGCACGCTGTGCAGTCCTCGTTAGCGCGGAGTATGACCCCTGCGACGTCGGTGTTCGCGCAGAATGCTGTCAAGGCCACCGAGATTAGGTTCAACAGCTCCACTGCGGAACAAGTGGACGTTCCATCCAATTTCGTCGTCGACGATGTCGAGGCTCTGCACGAGGCGCCTGCCTCCGACTTTGACGACGCGTTGCTCCTTCGCGCTGACAATTCGGAAAAAATCATGCCAGTCATTGCCTTGGGGACCACTGACGCAGATAACGAGGACGATTCATCCTCCGCTGGTAACTCTGTATCACAAGAGGTCGCCGTGTTAGACAACCGCGTGTTCGGAGTACCAATCCGTCGCGACATCGTGCACAGAGTCGTAGTGTGGCAACGCGCGCGGTGGCGCGCTGGAACCGCACACACCAAGACTCGTGCCGAGGTCAGTGGTGGAGGCAAGCGCCCGTGGCAACAAAAAGGTAGCGGCCGCGCACGTCACGGCTCAATTCGCAGTCCTCTATGGCGTGGAGGCGGCAAGGCGCACGGCAAAAAGAAGCGAGATTTCTCTTTTAAGCTCAACAAGAAAGTCCGTCAAATGGGTTTGCGAGTCGCTCTCGCCGCGAAATGGCGCGAGGGGAACTTATTTGTGGTCGACGTCGATGGTGTCTCGAGCCCGCGCACGAAGGACTTCGTCAACGCTTTGGAAGATAAGAACGTGTACGAAGAAGATGGATCTGTGATGTTCATCGATGGAGATGATGTCCATGAGAACGTCGCGTACGCTTCCGAGAATCTCCCGTGGTTCTCCGCATACCCGCAGCGTGGTGCGAACGTATACGCCATTCTGAAGCACCATAGATTGTTCTTGACGCGTAGTGGTCTTGAGCAGCTCACTGATAGATTGACAAGGCACTGAGCCGGATAACAAATCGATCGTAGCCAGACAAGCGAACAGCGAGCACGTCTGCGACTTCGACGGCGAAGGATGTCGTGTTTGTCGCTTCTCGATTTGTTCACCGTAAATAAGTTGATTACTTTTTCTACCGTCAAATTGAGTTTTGAGTGGTTGGCGTTCCGCATGACGTGTTGTCGGTATCGGCTACAATAACGTTTCAATGCGAGCAGTCATCAAAGACCAGTTGCGTGCGCAAACACATCCTTGATCGTTGTTGGTAGCTGCTCCAAGTCAAGAGCGACAAAGCCATGGCCTGTCGTTTCGCAACAAAAGCGGTCTCATTCAAACCAGGTTGCATCGCATTTTCGCATTTTGCAGGAAACATGCATGACGCACCAAATGGCAGCTCAGATTTCAACCAGTCGGCAGCTAATGGCTCAGCAATGAAAATGGCGTAAGCGTTGACGCGCTCTTCCGATCGCAAAACTTTCCCCATCTCTTGTGGACTGACGTCGTAGCGTCCGAGGTTTGCATCGGAAAGCAAAAACAAAAAGTAGTCGTCGGCGTCCTCAGCGACCAATTCTTTGATTCCGATCTCCGCCGCCTGCGGGCACCGGACACAGCAAGATTGATGTCAGAGCAATTCCAGCTTCACGACGGCATCCACGAGTTACAAACCTGCATGGAATTATCCCCACTGGCGCAGCCATTGGCGTGTCCTGTACCGTGCACCAAACGTGAACTGGCTTAAGAAACTACTTGTGCTGCTTCCATCACTATCAGGACGTACCATAAATCTTCTCGACAACAGCATACTTCTCCGCGTCCGTGACTGGTGGCTTGGCAAAGCTGACTAGGTCGAGGTCCGCCGACGACCCCGAATGACCCACAATCGCGTAGTGAAACTTGTGATGGTACTGACGATCCAACAGACACAATGCAGAGCAACAGTTGAGTGATATTTGGCGCATACGTGCAGCTGCCTGGAACTACCTTTTCCAGTGATTCCATCAGGAGAACGGCGGTGGCTGCCGTGCGGTCCAATCGGCCATCCCACCCATTGCCTCGTGCCATCGAAGAAGAACAGTCCAATGCAAAGAGCAATCGCTTTGGCTTTAGCTGCAGTGAATCAGACGTACGCATTCAATGAAAATTTCCTAGGCAGGTCACAAACAATATGGCATGTGCAAGTGTGGGACGCACCTGGTGCAGTCCGAGCTGCTTATCTGGCTCACCTCGCCGCTTGTACACAAGGGTTTCGCCCGCAACACCGTCGACAAGTCTGTTTTCGTCAAGTTCGCCCTGAGACTGGCGCGACAACCACCTACCACAGCATTTTCCGAGTTCTCACTGTCTCATTCACAGGGCACAGTGACAGCTGGCGAAACGCGCACGTACTCGCGCTCCTTTTCTTTTGCTTCTGCACTCTCAAGGACAACCTTCAGTTGACGAATTTGCCGTTCTACGCTGGTGACGAGCGCATCGTACAGTGGATGATGTCCTGACTTTGACTTCCCCGACACCTTCGAATGTGGAAATGCGTCGGTTAATAGATCTTCAAGCTCTTGTGCAGCACCATCGTCCTCCTCTACGATATCATCGTCTGTGTGTGATGCATCGTTGTCCGCACCCTTTCGGTTCATGGACTGCTTGCGCGTCGACGAATCGATCAAGTTGTCAATGTCGAGGTTTGCGATCCCAACTCCAGAGCGCGCGAGCTGCTGCAAGATTGCCATCCGTTGGACACTGTACCCCTAGTTGTGAATCAAAACACAAATGTAAGCCACCAGTCCGCCAAGTGCGCGCCCAGCATGCAACAGAACACAAGATGCAACGTACGCCAAGTCCATCACTGGCACCTCCATCGCCGCCGCCACCACCGCCGCCGCCGCCACCACCACCACCACCTCCCCCTCCTCCACCACCACCACCACCGCCGCCTCCACCACCGCCTCCTCCACCACCACCTCCTCCTCCGCCTCCACCGCCGCCGCCACCGCCACCGCCACCACCGCCACCGCCACCGCCGCCACCGCCGCCATCGCGGTTCGCGCTTGCGGAGCCAGAATCGATGCTTCCCGGCGCGCTTGAGGCGTCATCGAGCATCGGCCGAAGCATACCCTGCGGCTGCACCATTGGGTTTGATCCCAGCGCAGACGCAACGCCTTCCTCAGACCCGGTAGTACTCTGCCTGCGTTGCTGCAGTATCATGTCAATCATATTCTCGAGAGTCATTTGGCCTGATGGTTGCGCGTCCTGCAAGTCAAGTAACAAGAAGGAGAGGTGAACAGCGCTCAATGTTTCCTCGGATATTGCTAATTGTTCCATCACCTGCGCCGAATCGCCTAACACAGGGCGGCCAACGCCAAGCTTCGAAGCTAACTCGAGCAGTGCCTCCGACGTCCATTTAAATTCATCAGTGGTTTCGGGGCTGTCGTTTACTGTGGCAACCGATTGGTCAAACTACGGTGCACAATGAGACTGTGTGACAAATGTGCACGAGCAGAACGTGACCAATAGTTTGCTGCTACCTGAGGTTGGTTCATGAGCTGACTTTCGACTGCTTCGCGAAGGCGTTCTTGAGCTGCATGCAAGTCTTCGACCGAGACTTCGGAAATTTCTAACTTCGCTTCTCCAGCTGCCTCTGCCAATGCAGCAGCTGCATCAGAGGCAGATGCGAATGCATCCGAGAATGCGTCGTTTGCGGCATCTAGACCGCCGAACATCTTGGCCCACTCCTGCAGGTCATCGTCCTAAGGAAATGGCAAGGATGAAAACGTGTTCACAAAGCTGTCGTCCAACAACATTTCGATGAAACGATTGGTCAAAAACATGCTCACGAACCAACACTGCGTCGTTGATCTGGATGACACGAACAAGGCCGCTCTCATGCAACAGCACTAAGTCGGTGTCCGCATTCGCAGGACTATCTTTGTTTGCTCGCACAACACCGTTCATTCCAACGATGGGGGATGAAACATTGGACGCCGCCTTCGATGTCAGTGATCCATCGACGGCACGGCCAAACAAGAGGTCCAGATTCCGTGAGCGGGTGGTGTTCTGCACAAGGTCCACCACCGTAAACAAGGGGGAGTTTTCGGGCAATTCGTCGCCTGCGGACGTCGTCGCTGACGGGGATCCGGCCCAAACATAGTACCGTGACTGTGGCACGAGATAGCCTACCTCATTGCGCGAGTGTGTTGCAGGGGTGGGTATTGCCAGCCTCATTGCTCGTTCTGGGCCACGCAAAACTAACTGCACTTCCTCGTCTTCGTCGTTGACAGTTTTCTCCAGAAGCGTCGGCGCACTCCCAAAAACGGTTTCGAACAGCAGTCTTTCATTATCAGGCAATGTCTGCGACACAAACGAATGTATTTGCCGTGACCGCACATAGTCGATTTCCTGTTGCCGGTTGGGTCGGTTTGTCGGGTCTTCGGGTGGCAATGAAGTAACTAACTCCACTCCAAATGACTGGGGAGCACCCTCTTCTTCGTTGTCAACGTTCTCGTTGTCCAGCGGAACAAATGTGCACAATGCATCTGCGCCTGAACGCAAACCGCACAAGACGACTCCAGGAGCAACAGAAAATACTTCTTCGACATCACATCCGAGTGGAAGTTCAACTGTGTCAAACTGGTGTGTGGTGTTGCCACGGGACCCAAAGCCGCCCTGCGTTGATGCGGCTGCCGCGTCGGTGGGATCAGCGGAACTAGGAAGCCCAAGCCTCATTCGAAGCAAATGATTGCCATCACGCTTGCATGCATGTATGACGCCATGCGACTCAAGGAAATTGTGGCACGAGTGCACATTGGCTGCAGCCGCGGCGGCCGCTTTTGCAGTTGCTCCGCGTGCTCCAGAATTTCGAAGATAGTCAATCCATGGAATGCGCGGAATATCTCGACCAAACCAATGTGCTGGAGCCTCAACCACTTGCGCAGCTAGCTCTTTTGAAGAAACCATTAAAACTGACCCAGCTTCGAGAGTATCGACGACAACGGTGGATGAAGCTACTGGGTTGCTACTCAAAAGGGAAGTGCCCCAGCCTCCAAGTCGTACATGTGGCATGTTGCCCACAAATGTGTGCAAATTAATTGTGCGTCCAGTGGCGTAGGCAATTGGATCATCACTGTGCGCCGAGCTTGAAGGACCTGCGTTTGCCTCTGCATAAAATGACCGCAGCTCAGCTGGATGTTGAGTAAGGATATGAATGTCGCCCGACGTTTTGCAACCGTAGACATCGATAGCAATTTGTTCTTTGTCCGGCTTACTCGCCTTGGAGTTCGATGCCGATGGAGGAGCTAGCGCGGAAAAGCTCAACACTTGCTCACTGAACATGTCCACGCGGTCGTTCGTCAACTCATTGGTTTTATCAGCTCGCCACTCTCCGAGATGGTGCGTTGCGTTTCTCGCGTTGAGCGGGCCACTCTCAACAGGAAGCAACGAGTCACGTCTGTTCCGAATGTTGCCGTTGTCGACTGCTTGGATTTCGGAAGTAGATGGAATTCGAACCCCCGTCACCGCATCTTGCAATGATGAGCTCACGGAGACCTCATTCAGTGGGAAACTTGTGTCACTATCCAACTCATTCACTGACAGGATTTCAGGATTTTCCAGCGGACGCGGCAACGGCAAGTCGACCGAGTGCACTTGCGCCAGAGCTTCGATCGACATGCCGTGATCACTGAAAGCCTGCACAAAAGACGACCTTCAACACGATGTCGAAGAACCTTTTAACGAAACCACAGGCGACGAACCTCTCGCAGTACTTCCATGACGTCGCCATCCATGGCATCAAAGCTTACAACGTTCGCCACTGCACGACCGACGGTGTCGTGTGGAAATGCTTGGAGGTGCTTCACGATGTTGACTTGCTCACGCGTGGAAAATGGGTACGATATCAATCCGGCATCCGTGTGCTCACGAAGTTCGTCGAACACGGACACGAGTCGAGTCAACAGAGAAGGAGCAACTACGACAAAGTGCGCACAAAATTATGGTAAAGTCCCACCGACAGCGCAAACGCGTTCTACGAACCCGACGGTGCGTATGCCTTCAGCAATTGAAGCTGACTTGCTGCATCTGGGTTGTGCACTGCGTGGCAACTGAACACATCCCCACATTCGCCTAAGCAAGCAACATCAACGAACGTGAACAAAGAAACAGTGATAGATAGAAAAATTGAGTAAACGGGCGCGAACCAAAGAAATCGTTTCCAAGGAATGGAAACCCTGGTCGATTTGCAAGTGCAATGAGTTTAAAGTCCGGATGGATCCAAATAATGTCGGCGTGATCAACCGCTTGTTGAGCCCTATTAAACTTGATTGGACACAAAATCCGGCGGCCGTCGCTGAGTCGCATCTGGCCATCCTCCAACAAACTCTTTAGCACGCACACAACTTCGACTGGAGCCTTGTCAACTTCGTCAATGACAGCGACTCGTCCATGTTTGACTGCTTTGACCAACGCACTGTCCTCGTATTCGACAACCTAGAACCGCCACCCATAGCGTCACATATCGGGTACAAACACGACTCAAAGTACATTTTTTCTTACCCCGTCAACGAGTGTTGGCGTTGTGGTCAGATGTGGAATCGTTGTGTCGCGATGCAATTGCATGTACTCCCTCTCCAACTTTAGCAGCTGAAGCAACCTGTCCGTGATTTTGTTTTTGCCTGTTCCCTGATTACCAATCAACAATGAATATCGTTCGCCGCGATGCCAGTCACGCAGCATAGTTTCCATGATCTTTATGTGGCTCGGGATGTCAAAAAACTTCGTTTTCGGAACGAGCTCCGGATGTGCTGGCGTCGATATGGGGGCAATTTCTTCGCCAATCTGAATGTGTCGGCCAGCCTCAAGCGACAGCACGGAGACGCCACTTGTCTGATCGTTCGCAACGCTCCGTGTCTCCGCAGCATGCATCCCAGCCGCATCCAAAATATCGTTCAGTGCATCTCGCAGTGGTGGCGGGAAAAAGTCTCCCAAGATGGCTCGTCGAACAGTTGCATTTAGGTTGTTGTGAGACCCTGAATCAGATTGGTGCTGCCGCAAAATTCGCTTTACCTGACGCACGTTAAGCTCGATGTGCGACGAGTCAGTCACAGAATCGGCTCCCGCGCCACTGCCGTGGTGCTTCTCCAGCGCCTCGAGAAGATTGGTTATCCGATGTTCTAGATCAGGGTCCAAGCGATGACTGGTGCCAGCAGCCACACCCTCGAGTGCAATGCTGTGTTGCGCTACGTCAATCAATTGGCGTGGAGATAGTTGAGGCATCTCGTGAAATGCGAACATTTCCAAAACTTCAGCCGACAACCACGAGTTCTTTGTCGTGGGTGGAGCAGCCAAAGCGAAGAGGCGGAACGAAGGGTCAATGCGACGAAGGTTTTTCTGCGTTGCCATCTTCTGCACAGTTTCAGGATCATTTGGCGACCATCCCAGCTTTTGTGCGACAGCGTCGAAGCGGTCGTGGCGCAACAGTTGAGTCCCGTCATGCAACGTTAGATTGCGATCATGGCACAACTCGTTCAAGGTTGCCAAAGCACCCGGCTCAAGGCGGTGGATGCCGTCCAACACAGCGATGCTGCCACGTAAAGCAGCTTCTACGAGAGGACTGGTCTCCCAAAACGTATCACCTGATTCGGACGTCACTCGCCGTTGCAACAAATCCCGAGAAGTCATGTCTTTGAAAACTTGCACAACCTCCACACCCACGCTAGATGCTGTGTCATGTGTGGCACCCGAGTTTAAGTATCCGAAAGCCCTTGCCACTTCAGCCACGACGGCGGATTTGCCGGTTCCACGATGTCCGACGAGGCAAACGGCATTGTTCATTAGCACGTCCTGGCCCATGGAAGCCAAGAGCTCCGAGTGTTGAGGTGTGACGTAGAAGTGTGACTGCGGCATGGTTCGACTGTGTAAGTCAAAGGCTCTTTGCATCTCTGATTGGATGAACGACCCGTTGTCGTCGCGTGCAGTAAAGTTTTTCCAGTCCCAAGATGCCAATGTCTTGGGCGGGTCGTTGGCGAGTTTGGCTGCGTCGATTGTGCCATCACTACCACCATCGATTGGAGGTGCCCTTGCCTTCGTAGCCAGACCTGCACTTTCCAGAAGCTTCGGCACAATAAGTCGATCGTCTGGATCGGAACCAGGAACAAGATGGTCGGGGTAGTATCGCCGAAATATCCGCAGCAGTAAATCGCCACCACCGTTGTCATGGTGATCTTTGGCAGCTGCTGCAGTACTGGATTGTAGAACTGCTTGCTTAACGTCCGGGAAAGCAGCAAGTAACGAGATGACTTTTTCGACGGCGACTTCCGTCAGAAATGGAAGTTTGTTGTGAGTGTTGGCAACTTCAGCACCACTAGCGGCAGATCCTTGTTTTGACATGGCTCGGACCCCCGTCGAAAACTTTGAAAAGTTTGTGATAAAATTCGCCACAGCATCTTGATGGTCAACGCCGTGCGCACTCTGTGCACTGAACAGAGACGACCCCATAGTTCGAGACTGTAGGGCGTCCCTCAGCAGTTCACGCTGCACCTGACTCGTCGGCGGTCCAACGAAGAGACCTTGGAACCGGGATCGGAGAGGAGGGTCCAGTGGAAAGCCTGCAAATGCTGGGACAGGGAGACCTAATGCGATGACTCGGAAATCTGGATGGACCCGAACGAGACCCTTGGCTGTCAACTGTTCGTGCGTCTGCCCAGCGGCAATGAGATCATCGTACCGGCTATGAGCAACTAAGAACCGCCCATCTGGGAGGCTCATCTCGCGGCCTTCCAAGAGATTGTTAAGAGTGGGGAGGACGTTACGTTCTGCCCGCTCGATGCCATCCAGAATCAGCACGCGCCCATTCAAGGCAGCACGCACAGGTGCCGAATCGACAAATTCCACGTTACCTTTCCGAATCTCCCTCCTCTGCTTCAAATCTGACTCCGTGGTGTCCCTGGAAAGGGCGAGGTACTCTACTTCCCGCTGCAGCACTTCACAACACCACATGGCAAGGCGGCGGCGCGAAGGGCCAGGAGTCCCTACGAGGAAAACATCCTGACCCAGCTTTTCTTTCTGCAGCATCCATCTGAGTTTGTCAAGCGCTGCCTGTTCTCCGTATCGCGACGCCATGTTCGCCGGCGCACATGACGTTTGACCCAAGAACGAATAAGCAGTCGGGACATTTTCCACGGACTCAACCGGTCGGACCGAAACTGCCACATCCTTGACCTTGATGATTCTAAACGAACCTTTGGACACATCACTTTGCTTGTTGGCCCAAGTGTGTCCGCTGTGAATCCGCCGGTGCGCCTGCCATCGTAGATGGCTCGCCAACGCTTCCTCGCGCCGCTGGCCGCGCTGGCTGCGCCGAAATGCGACTCGGGTGGCGCCTAAGGCCCTGCGCCTAGCCAGACGGGCAGCAGCGTGTGCCAGCAATCCCATCGTGTGGCACCCGATGCAACCTCTACCGAAATATTGCCTATTTTTTCGGCATTAGAATGCTGCCGGTCACAATCACTGAAGCACTCCAATAGCCCCAGTCCCGCCACATAACACTGGCCATTCCCACCCTACGTACCACACTACGCATAAACACCGGCCACAGATCTTACTACACGATACTCCTTACACCAAACCAATCTAGCCGCATTGTGTTTGAAAAGTCCGCGCAGCTCCACGTACATGGACGCAAAACATTGCCGTCGCCATCAACCATCACCACCCACAACAGCGACGACTCACCCACGCGACGAATGGCAACGATGCCGACAACGATGACGACCCACCTCTGACCACCCAACATTGATCTATCATTCGATGCTCGCGGCAGCATCGTGTGGTTCGACTGCCTCTCCGCGCGGCAGCCGGCAGCCTTCGGCCAACGGCCAACGCACACGTGGTCCGTTTTCCGCCGTTTCGCGCGTTCACCGCTCACCGCTCACCGCTCACTCACCGTATCTTTCATTCAAAGTCTTGCAAACGAATGGTATCTTCGCACCTTCGCACCTTGCTTCGTGCTGACTGAGAGTATGAAATCCGAGTGTAGCTATGGCATAGCAACGTCGATGCTGCGTCGTTGGTTGTGCCTGGCTGCTGTCAATGATCACTCGTGCGTTCGTTCGTCCGTTCGTTTGGCCGCGTCGCGCATCAGTTGCAGTGGTGATGTGTCGTTGCGATGCAGGATGAAGAAATTGACAGCTTTCAAATGATCACTTGTTCGTTCGTTTGTTTGGCCGCGTTGCGCGTCAGTTTCAGTTTCAGCGGTGACGAGTTGTTGCGATGCAAAAATGACCACATTGATGCGGTCGCGAGTTCTGAGAACTTGCGGTATTACGACACGCGTGTCTTTTGTCATTGTAATCATTGATCTGCGTTGCATTATTGAAGGAATTCTGCGACAGGGATACCCCGCGACGTTGGCAAGATGATGAAGAATAGAATAGTGTTAGGACTTGTCTCACTGTCGTCGACTATGACGTCGACGGTAGCGACTGTTTTGTGTGGCGGTGATTATTACTGTCCGGATAGCAACACGTGTTGCCCTCGAGACGACGGCACTTATGGCTGCGTCCCTTCCGAAGCAGGAGACGGAGATGCGGTATGTTGCACCGCTGGAACATTCGCGTGCCCTGCGAACTACACATGCACAGCAAGTTCGCACAATGGAGCTTGTATTTCGGCAGACGGACCTCAACCAGATCCGGAACTGTCAGCGGAGTGGCCCTACCCGATGGGCTTGGCAGGATGGCAGTTAGCCTACCATACATGCCCTGCTTTCAAGGGTGATCCGCCGCTGTTCCAAATTAATGTTGGTGGTACCGCGTCTGACCCGTTGAAATTCTCGTGAGTGCTGCGATTGTGTGTGTGTTGTGGTGTCAGCCGCTGCAACGCGAATTAATGCGTTGTTGAACCATCAGGTACTACTCTAACGTCGGTGAGCTTGGAACATCCATTCACGAAAACATTAAGGTGGACCTGCTGCATGTTGTGTCGCACACGCACTCTGCCCAGTAACATCTGCAACCTTTGTGGAACAGGCTGTACTGATTGTGCAGCATGGCGCTAATCGCAACGCGGACGATTACTATTGCTCGGGTCTCCAAGCAGCAAAGTTAGCGACTGAATATTACAGCTCCGACGAGGTATGCGCGCTGTGGGGTCAGAACGGACAGTGTTTGCGATAATAAGCTTCGAGTGACTTTCACCGCTTGTAGATCGCAGTTGTGGCACCGTGGTTCATGGAGCCGGAGGATTCTCCTCCAGCCAACAGCGCTTGGTGGAACGGCACGTTTCCAATTGGCTACTGGAGGGCCGGTGCGTTGGGACCGTTCGATACGACCGTGCTGGCAACATTTTAACTCCTCAATGTTTTGTATCACGTATGCGATAGGCGCACAATCAGATCCGGCTGCAAGTGAGATAAACGCAACCGTCAGCTCTTTCGATGTTTTGGATCAGTTAACGACATCAGTTAGCAACACCACAGCGTAAGTCATGCACGATTGGTGGCGTTTCATGACTCATTGCAACAACGCTAAGCAAGTGATTATATCAACCAGATTCCCACACCTTGAGCTGGTCGTGATGGCCGGCCATTCATCTGGTTCGCGGTGTACACTGTGCTGTTACGTCGTGTCATGTGTGGCGAACTGACTGGTGAATCGCATTTCTTTGCAGGTGGACAAATAGTCCAACGGCATGCACTGTTCACGAAATTGCCAGTGCCCAATGAAAACGACACGTCTGTCCGCCACGTGGTCGCCAATCCTTCTTCATTTGCATATTTGAACGACCACCGTTGGATCAACGGAACTTTACGGTAGCTTGAGTTTGAAGTGATGTCTGTGCATGCTTGGTCAGTCCGTCACCGTGCTGGGTGCCTTTCAGAGCACCGACGACTGACGAGAGGGCAGCATGTCCCTTGTTCAATGATTGGCAATTTGGATTTGAAAACGGCCTTCCGCCTTTTTGTCAAGGCCGTTCAGCCGCTGCCATCCAAGCATACCCAGGTTGGTTTGGGACTGTCTACACCACTATCGGAGCGCCCGTCACAGATCATTTATGTGTGCTCCATTGTGCACCTCAGTCCGAGACGTAGTGTATATCCAAGGTCACAATGACACATGCAATGAGAATTTCATTCCTGGTTGTGAAAGCCACGGCCTCGAAACCACGTTAGTTCGGTGTGACCTGCCATCACCATTGATTTGTTTCTTTTTTTAAAAACTTGTGGTGGTTTGGCGCGACCAGGTGCATGGATATGTTGGAAGGTCGCTTTCGCTTGGAGCGCGGATTGCAGTACGCGAACAGTACCAAACCCCAACAGTCGATGACCTGCGTTTGACGAGTTTCTCTCTTTGCTGCTTTCAGGTACTACGACTACTTGGAACAGTTCTACGGTCGGAAAGTGCATCGACTATCTGTGGTGCCCAACGTCGGTGCGTTCCGTCAATTACTCGATGGCCCGTCATTGTGGAGTTGGAGTATTATCTGTATCACCTTGTCGCGAATGCGTAGGCCACGACCATTCCTTGATGTGGGATGGCAGTCTTGCTCAAATCTTCGCCAAAGATTAAACAGAGTAAAGAGTGCATTTTCAAGGAAGCCACACGCTTGCATGGCCGAATAAATTACTATCAGATTGTGCCTGTTTCTAAAATGAAATGCCTTCAGAATCGGCCACCGGCCGCCGAACACTGTCAGAGTTCCATGGATTCCGTTCGTTGTTCTGTGATTCGGTCAAGGATTGAGGAGATGAGCTTCAATTGCTTGTTTGTGGAAGCAAACTGCTCGTCCAACGAATTGACGACGCCCCAAGTGAATTTTTCGTTGTCAGCGTCAGCAGTGGGATCATTGAGACACCGGAACACAAAAAATTCATCCAGTAACATGACTAGGTAGTCAAATGAAATGTTGGTGACGTGCCTACATATCATATCAATACACACTCGATTCGTTCAAGCAAACGAAGTTCAACAGCACGTGTCAAAGTGTCAAAGAGCAGCCATACCGCCTGTCTTCTTCTTCTTCGGCCGTGATTACACTTTCTTCGCCAGGGGGAGGATCTGGATACTTCTTTTGTTTAAATTTGTCGAATATCTTTGATAGCGTCAGCGTTGGACGATCACTGAGCGGTGAATCGTCGTCGTCGTCGTCGGAATCGTCTCCTCCGAGACAGCAGGTGTAGCAACATCCTTCCTTTTCTGGCGGCCCATAGCCCGGGTCATCCACCAAAGCCTGAAGCACGGAAGCGCAACGTCACACGGCATGTCGACATGTCGACATGTATTGGTGCCACGCAGAGGGGCACGTACCTTAATATCTGCGAGTGTAATGCCGCCGGCCTTCTTCAGTCGTCGAAGAGCCATAATTTGAGAAATCTGAGCCCACATCGTCGTCTTGGAACGCATCTCTTTCTTTGTCGTGTCAAATACCGCCACGACCAGAACCACGAGAACGTTCAAAATGATGAGGTACATCACAAACATGAAGAAGAACCACCATCTGCCAGAACAGAGACAGCAAACAAGGATTGAGACGATGACCGGTGCGACCAACAATGACCAGCGAAAAATGTCAACGTTGCATTTTTGTGTTCATAGGAGTTCACGTACGTAAATGCGATCCAGAAACTCGAGAGGGACTGTCCTGCTACGTCAAGCCAGATGACAAAGCCACGAGCTAGCGTGTTCATTTCACCTACACACACACGCCGCGGCGGGACTTCAAAACTGGGGAATTGCAGCAAGCGTTTCTGCTTGAAATAAATGCGCACCAGTGAACGTGTCCAACAGCGAGGAGAACTGCAAGGTGGATTTTCCAAACCAAAACATCCCCGCGAAGGTGAAGCACACCAGGAGACACATAAACACAATCAACCAGTGCACGAAGTCGGCGCCGACATTGTTGAAAGTCTTGGTAACAAGGGCGAGTTTCGGCTGCCCAAGGAAGGACTTGAAGAACCTACACCAACAGAACAGCGGACGTAGGGAAAACACAAAGGTTCAACGAATATGCTGCCACACGAAGCGAATGACAAGGTCGGCGAAGTGGCACGACAGCAGGTCAATCACGACGCACCGAAGGAGCAAAATGTACAGATTCACGAAAGCCAGAATGCGGTACGTGTACACGAGGTCGATGACCCACGTAATTTCATCTCCAATGGTGTTGAATGTCGTAAAATTTCCCGTTTGAGGGTCAATGACCAATTCCAGGACGGACCGAGTCGACACAACGATATACAGCCAGTACCCAGTGTTGAACAGCGTGATGACAACCTAATCATACGCACCACTGTGAGTACGACGCAACAAATCCCATCGTAAGGCACGGAAGGGACCGCACCTGAGCCCAATCAATGAAATTCCACAGTCCAGCTGTTCCGCCCCAGTATCCGGAGCAGTAAGCTCCGATGCAAGTCTTGGTCGGAGGTCGCTCCTACACCAAGACATGTATTTGGCAATGAACAAGTAAGCAACTAGGCCAGCTGAAATATGAGTGTCCCACATCCGCTACGTACTTGGCAAAACTCTCGCATTTCCCCAATTTCGGAGAAAACAAGGACGATGATCATCACCACCCACATTCCCTCCAGAAAGTACGAAATTATTCCATTCACAGGGACGCTGTAAGGGTCAACGCTGATTGCCTGTCAACAGCAGAAAGGTCAGCAAAACTTCTCTGTTGCTCCCGCACACGCATGTGATGCATAGTAGCAACGCGACACGCACCTGGAAGACAAACTCTTGCCGCGGACTCACACTGCCAGATCGCTCTATTTCAAAAACGAATTCCACTTGGTTGAATAAACCAAGCTCCGCGTTGAGCAGGAAAAGCTGAATTGTCAAAAATGTGGCTTCATCGTCGAACCATCCACGATCCACGAGATACCGGAAGCGGTCATAAACAACACTTTGTGGCTCTTGGAAGTTGAGGTCAAACGTGTACATGTAGCCGGACTCGCCTTCCGACCATGCGGTCTGCGTGGCTACGAATCCTTCGTCGTCAGCCAGTCCCGATATGTTTCCACCCGGAACATAACAATCAGCGCATGGCCATGTGCCGGGGACAACACCATCGATGACGCCAGCAGCTTCTGAAGTATTGCAATAGCGCAGCCCGAAAGTGGCGTTGCCGACTTGGTCTGCAGGAAAACACAATGCATCTCTCCCGACGGGGAATTTACACTCGGCGCTTGTCGATCTCTCAAGGCCAAGACGAACGCCAGACCCCAACAGCAACGAGTACCTGTGGACAGCCAACATAAATCAACCACAAGTCAAATCTCAGATTAGAAGAAATCGCGAACCAGACACGTGGTGCGAAGGCGGCAGACTCACGATGATGCGTCTCCGTGTTCCCACGGCTGGTCAAGTGTGAATACCGTTGGTATCAAAACCTCGTCAACCCATTCAATGACGTCGGCAACAGAAACGATGTCTGGATAAGTGATCCCGCTCGTGAACGTTGCCGTTTCCACGAACTGCGAACTGAGAAACTGTGACTGCTGCCACATCAAGGCCGTGTTTTCGCGGAAGTTGCACAGTACAACATACACGACGAAGAAGAGAACGATGGCAGGCAAAGAACCAAACCGATCCGCTTCGTCCTCCTTCAACTCGATGAATTGAAGGAACTCCGTGCGTTTGATCCGATATTTCAACTTGAACTCTGTGAGTGATATGACGCCATCTTGGTTTTCGTCATACACGTTCATGAGTCGCTTAAATTCTTCCTCAGTAATTGGAACTCGCGCTTTGTCGCGAATCAGGGATCGAAACTCGCGGTAGTCGAGGTATTGATTGCCGTCGTCATCCATCACGTTGAACGCGTCATCGATCGTTGAGTCGCCGAAGTAGGCGGCAATGCGGTCTTGAATTTCTTCCAAGCGCTTCGGGTCACAGGTCGTGTCCGGCACACTCTCCGAATCGTCGACGACGTCAACCTGCGGCAAACCGTCGGGGCTGACTGGCGTGTTCTCATTGACCATAGCGAGCACTACGGACGACTTGTCGACAATCAAACACTGTGCGGTGTCAGAGACGCAGATGAGGGTCGCCGCCCTCACCACATCCTCCTTCACAAGGGAGGACTCCCCAAAAATCTCGCCTGTGGTGCACGTCCGTGCGATGTGCCCATACGCTTCGCGCGGCTCGCCGCCTTCATCGACGTCGATCGAATTCCTCCTGTTCCGCAACATCGAAATCTTCGTCACAGAAGACGACGCGCGGCGATTCACGCCGCGTGGCGTTCCCCTAGGAGTGTGCCTGGGACTGATACGTGGCGTGCTACGTGGCGTGAACTCGTCGTTTGAACCAATGGTCATTGTGCCGCCACGGGCGAGTGTTCCATGAGCGCCAGCAGCAAGATTTCGCTTCTGCACGTTGACCGTAACTTCGCCGTCCAACAGTATGACCATGGACCCAGCCACTTCGCCTTGGCGCAGGACAATTTCATTGCGTCGAAAGTCCTTGACGACGGCGTTTGCCAGCAAAAAGTCCTGTCCCTCCTTCGACAGTGACTTGAACACCTGACTCTTTTCCAGAAATTGTTCATATTTTTCACGCATGACGGCAATGTCCACGGCAGCTGTCGAAGTCCCGGTCCATTTCAGCTTCTTGGTGGTGGGGTGAGAAGCAGGAGCGAGGGCGTCTTCGTCGGTCGAAACGGAGCAATTCGGGACGAGTCTGCGTTGGGAGAGGCTGACAGTCTGCCTCTTTGTCTCCCCATTGGTACTTTTTGGCGCTTCCACTGCATCGGTTGACGCAGGCGACTTCTGCAGACGAGAGGTGTCGAGATGGGGAACAATGATACCTTCGTCCAAAGTTTCCTCTGTCAGCCCAGACTCGTCTACTGCTTTGTCGTCCTGCGTAGCATCATCGCTTGTTGGTGATGTGTCGACGTCGACAACCTGATTTTCAACATCTTTTTCCGTCACGTCGGCGGTCTTGGACTCAGACATTTGGCGTCAACTGGTGGGCACGACCACAACTTCTCAAGCTGTCCCCATCACCGCACACCAACAACACCAACAACAGACCAACAAGGCGAGGCTTCTGATAATAAATAGAGGTCGAAACACAAGGGCAACTTGGTCCTCCTTGAAGAAATCGGACGGCGTTCAGTGTCTGCGTCTCCGAGCACAACGCCCAACACAAGGTGCTGTTTTGCTGCACCCACCACGAAGCCGCAACGAACAGACAGAAAAGCGGACGGAGATGCAACTCCCCACGACTTAAACTGTGTGAGCCGGTAAGGTCACAACCATCTGCAAGAGTCCAGAAACTAGGTTACGTGTGACAAATGAGTTTGTCCGGCTGACGTCGCCATTCCTCTGCAGCTTCGGTGTCTATCGTCACAAACCAAGAACAACCTCGACCACGACCACGACCACGACGACGACGACGACGACGACGACGACGACGACAAGAATGGCAGCAGGAACCACGGACACGACGGACGTGAAGAACGCGAGCACAAACACGATAAAGACAAAGACTACGACGCAGTACGTCGTATTGGATTGAACAGCATCGAGATAATGAAGAAGAACGCGATCGCGAAGACGCTGCGGATCCATCCACAAATAAGTCAACATCAACATCAACATCAACATCAACATCAACAACGGCACCAACAACGACAACGACAACGACAACGATAATGAATGGCTCAAAACCTTGCGTTCAATAACGACAACGAAAGCGAACGAACGAAGCGAACGAACGAAAGCGAACGAAGCGAACGACAACAAACGAAGCGAACGACGACAACAAACGAAGCGAACAAACAAACAAACGACGACAACGAACGACCGACGACGTCACTTCCTTCGGGTGGGCTGAGCCGCTGGGTGCTGGGCGCTGGGCGCTGGGCGCTGGGCGCTGGGCGCTGGCTGGTTGGCTGGCTGCGGTCGTTTCACTCTCAGTCCCACAGTCCGCCGCCGTCGCCGCTCTCTCGCAGTGAGCCCTCACAAATCATCTGAAACGAACGGACGAACCGAACAACGAAGGCGGACTCGCACGGTTGGTTTCCTACTTTTAGTACTGTAGCGTAGATTTTTGAGTTTTAAGAGATTACTAAATGGAGATTTAAAGTGAAGTGAAGGTGAAGGAAGGTGTTTAGTGGAAGAGGACATGGAAGTGTACAGTATGAGAAAAGAGCGGACGGGCGGAGCAGAACCACTCCGTTCACTGCACTATGTCACTCGTTCACTGCCACGCACTGAAGTTCAGTCGTCCCGGCTCTCAGGCACTCTCAAAGAGGTCGAAGGTGCAATGAACAATGAATGTCGAAGGAATGTCCGAATGTCCAATGAATGTCGAATGAATGTCGAATGTCAAATGAATTCATTGTCGAATGAATGTCGAATGTCAAATGAATTCATTGTCGAATGAATGTCGAATGTCAAAAGCATGTCAAATGAATGTCGAAGGTCGAATTGTCGAATGAATGTCGAATGAATGTCGAATGAATGTCCAATGAATGTCCAATGAATTATCGAATGAATGTTGAAGGTCGAAGGTCCAATGAATTGTCGAATGAATGTCGAATGTCAAATGAATTGTCGAATGAAGGTTCAACGTCCAAGGTCCAATGAATGTCGAATATAGAATGAATGTCCAATGAACGTCCAATGAATGTCCAATAAATTATCGAATGAATGTCGAAGGTCGAAGGTCCAATGAATTGTCGAATGAATGTTGAATGTCGAATGCATTGTCGAATGAATGTCGAAGGTCCAAGGTCCAATGAAGCTCCAAGGTCCAAGGTCCAATGAATGTCGAATATTGAATGAATGTCGAATGGATGTCGAAGGTCGAAGGTCCAATGAACGTCGAGGGTCGAAGGTCCAATGAATGTCCAATAATGTCCAATGAATGCCGAACGAATTTCGAACGAATTTCGAATGAATTCCGAATGATGTCGAATGATGTCGAATGATGTCGAATGCCGAATTGTATCGAATGTCGAACGAAAGTCAATGAATGTGGAATAAACATGTGGAAAGAATGTCCAATGAACGTCAAATGTCAAATGTCAAATGTCACATGTCAAATGTCAAATGTGCAACGTCCAACGTCGACTAATATGGAATGCGACACCGGAGCGGTCATCTATCTCCAACCACATCTGCAACCACAGCGACGACTACCGTAGTCCGTATTTTTTACACTGTTACATACGTTGGCAAGATTTTGCGACACACTGACTACCCTCGGCACGGCGTGCACACTATTTCTTGCCGCCATCGTCTTTCTTGTCGTCGTTGTCTTTGTTCTCGCCATCGTTGCCCTGATACTTTCGTGCCTCCTCCAAAGCAGCTTTGATGAGCGGGTCCTCCATGGACGCGCCGGGGATTGTGGACAGGAGATTTCTGATGTAGTCCGGGTCACTGAACGCGGCGTCGTCCGCACCGCTACTCGCTTCAGGCAACGCTGGTGCAGCACTTTCCGCACTTGCGCCGGCTCCAGCATCACCACTTTCGTTGTCGCCGTCGTCCTCAATGTCACGCATAGACGCGAGCAGTGCCGCAGTCACATCATCGTCATCACCATCTTCACTGCTGCCACCAGCTTCGTTGCCGTCGGCCTCAGCGTTGCTCATGGCGAGGGCTTGCTGGAGCAGCAAATCGTCTTCGTCCACCTCAGCGTCGTCTGCGTCGGGCTCGGAAGCCCCACCAGTGGCGTTGTCACTCTCCGGAGCAGGCGCAGGCGCAGGCGCACCCATCATCGACAACTCGATGGCTCGTCGGATCTGCTCCTCTTCGGTCATCGCCTCAGGCGCGACATCACCGCCTCCACCGCCTCCGGCAGCACCTTGCGATTCGAGGAGGGACAGCCGCAGAGCACGTTCGAGGTCATCTTCGCCGCCGCCGCCGCCGCCGCCGCCTCCTGCGGCACCCCCAGCAGCGCCGGCAGCGCCTGCACTAGCTCCTGCTGCAGATCCTGATCCACCTTGGTAGCCTGTGTTGCACAGGGGACTTGAGCGGACGACCTCGAGCGGCTTCACGCCCGGGGGCACAATTATCAGGTCACACTGCTGACCCTCCTCCTTTCGCGCAGCATTGACAAGCGTTTCCAGCTTCTCTTTGTTGTCTCCGAATTCACCCAGCATCACGACACTGATGCCACAACTGTTCTTTTTGAGGTCATTGCCGATCTTCTTGAACTCCTTCACCGTCTCTTTCAAAGGCGAGCCGACGAAGACGACGATCCTCGCTTCGCCTTTCTGGTTAGATCTGTTCTTCAGTGCAAGTCGCGCAATCTTGATGGCGCGAACAACGCGGCAGGTCCCGCCGACAGGAGTGTTGTTCAATGCGATGGACCGATGCAGTCGCGGGTTGTCGGAGCACTGCGTGGCATGGATCGTGCAGCGAGGACCGGCCATGGTCATGATACCCACCGTGTTTTCCGGGTTAGCGGACAGGTGGCGCGTGCACAAGATGTTCACAGCATCCCGCTGCGCCTTCATCCGCGTCGGGGTGAAGTCTCCGTTGCGCATCCATTCGGAGTTGTCCAAGCAAATCATACGATGTTCCATGGTGATTGGAACTAGTGGGCACTGTACGTAGTGCCTTAAAACCCGGTGCACAGACGCAGAGGCAGAGTTTCCACCAACTCTCCACCGATCGCACAGGAAAACAGAAAGTGGCTGTCCACAGTAGTACGCGACAGAGTGCCAACTCCACACCCCGACACAGCAGGGAACAACGGCAAGCCAACAGAGACGCGCAAGAAAAAGCAAAGAAAAAGGCGGCAAAGGCAAGGCGGCGGCGCACTCTAATCAGGCTTTCAAGCGGAATGTGGTCATGGTGACCACAAGAAACCTCACCTGATTCCTCGTCCGACCAACAATGGACCTACCAGCCGGGACTCGGCACACACCGGCTACCGTCATCACCCAACGATGCACCATCCTTTCCTTGCGGTCGTGTTGCTGTGCCAGAAGGTCCCTCTCGGCACTCTCGACAACGTCGTCAATTATTCTCCCAGTGCAGGCAGAGCTGGGCAATCCAACTCCGAGGCCCAAGTACACACCACCGTTGTCGCCGTCGCCGCCACAACGCGCGCGCAACTTCAAGAACGCGACTGGCCCGACGACAAACAACCCAATGAACCTTCCAATCAATCAAACCAATCAATCAATCAGTGACAACGACGGCGGAAGGAAGGAACCCTTCGACCTCCAACCACCCAACCAAAGCAGGCTTCAAACATTCTTCACCGTCAAACATTCGAAACCTTCCAACAACGAGCGAACGAACGAACGAACCAACGAACCAACGAACCAACGAACGAAAGAACGAACGAACCAACGACGAACGACGAACGACTTTTCGAACTTCGAATGCTTCGATCGATGTTCCTTCCTTCCTTCCTTCCTTCACAGTCACTTCACTGCCGCTCACTCACTCACTGCTCACTGCCGCCGCCGTCGACACTTTTGACACTTTGACTTTTGACACTTTGATGTTTTGTATTTTCAATGTACAGTTTAGTGTTTGATGTTTTAAGTCACTGTGGTAGAGTGAGAGTATTGTGGTAAAATGGGAATGTATAGTTGAGAAAGACGATAGGTAGTGTGCCGATGAATGTCAGTGAGTGAGTGAGTGAGTGAGTGAGTGAGTGAGTGAGTGGACTCACTGTCACTCACTGTCACTCACTGTCACTCACTGAGAGCAGACAGGCAGTGAGTGAGTGAGTGACAGTGAGTGAGTGACAGTGAGTGAGTGAGTGACAGTGAGCTGAGAGAAATTTCAAACTCACTCACTCACTCACTCACTCACTCACTCACTCACTCACTCACTTACTACGCTGCTGCACTGCACTACGAACACCTAAAGCCACTCACTCACTCACTCACTCACTTCAACTGTCTCTCCCACTCTCTCCCACTCACTCACTGTGGCTGGCTGACTGACTGACTGACTGACTGACAGTGAGTGAGTGAGTGAGTGAGTGAGTGAGTGAGTGAGAGTGAGCATCCTCGTCGCCCCACCCACCCACGCCCACTCACTCACTCACTCACTCACTCACTCACTCACTCACTCACTCACTCACTCACTCACTCACTCACTCACTCA
>ENA-OWNT01001684-OWNT01001684.1-seawater-metagenome-genome-assembly--contig:-NODE-1684-length-26458-cov-4.649179_pt1 | contig 26458 bp, 9 predicted proteins | sample MGYA00238136_ERZ651165 | MGnify/ENA primary metagenome ERZ651165 (study PRJEB26861, sample SAMN08777766) | seawater metagenome | isolation source: coastal seawater | place: USA: Florida | collected...
ACGAATGCAAGACGCCTTCGAGTGCTGACGTGACGTGGGCTGTGTCGTGCTGCTGTGATTTGTTGTGATTTGTTGTGATTCGAATCCCGACGACGACGACGACGAACGACGACGAACGACGACGACGACGACAGCGGCCACTCACTCACTCTCCCTTTCTCCTTCACTCACAGTTCACGCACTCGCCTCACAGCTCTGTTGCTCTGTTGATCGTTGATCGTCGACACATGTGGTCACCCCCTCAATGCATAATACGTTCTAACACACTCGTCGAACGCAGTGAGCTGCGCCGTCCTTGCATGCGCGTGCTTTCATGCGCGCGCTTTCATCGTGGAATGCAGCGATGGGATAATGCAATGAGCTGAGCGGAGTGCATTCATGATGTCGCGAGGGCTCTCGAGGGGTCGAGGTCCTCGAGTGCTCAAGGTATGTCATGATGAGGGGAATCGTGGGATGCAGCGAGGGATGGGACAACGCAATGAGCTGCGTCTATTCATGAACAGGGCATCAAATCAAGGAATGCGGCAGTGAAGCGACAATGCAATGAGCTGAGTCCATTCATGATGTCTCGAGGTTCGGCATGCTGGTTGCTGTTCGACAAGAGATCTATCGTATTTTATTATTAGTTGCTGTTCGAGCAGCAAATAAGTGCCCCGTGCCCATCAAGCCCTTGCCAAGCCCCTTGTCACATAACTGTCGAACAACGATTACCCCCTTGGATGTGTATTGTCATTGGACTGTCGAATGTGATCCCAGCGTGTTGTTTATTTCAATAGTGTTGACCATTGATTGAGCATCTGACTATTTGAGCATTTGCACATTTGAGCGTTATTGTCGAGGTTTGCTGTGTAGCATTGGACATCGAACATTGAACATCGAACATTGAGACTGGATGTTGAACTGTTGTGTCCATCATCACTGAGCATTGCCCTTTGAACATTGAGTTTGACAAGGACAATTGCTTTTCAGCTCTGGTCCATAGTTACTGAGCATTCGAGAACTACTACGGTGTCGGCGGCAAGATTTCCATGCGGAAGTCGCCAATTTTTTCGCGTTCATTTCCACGTGGTCCTCCTTTTGGCTACACAACAAATTTCAACAAGTATGGTGGCGAATGAGAAATTGCGAGACGAACTTCAGCGTAGCCAGCAAGGAAAACAGCCCCCCGTTGTACACACCGGCTCGCCTTCCAAGTGTTGGTCGTAAGATCCGCTGTATTGGCACCTAATGCATCGTCGAGCGCAATTGAAATGTTATACGTTCGGAAGAGAGTGGATTGAAGCAACATGCGGTCAACAATATGCTACACCACGAACGTGTTGGCAGGCACAGCTGGAGCTTCTGAAGTATCCACATTGCAATACCCAGTTTCACATTGGCAGTCAACGACACAGTACGCCCCGAGCCGGGTGGTGTGCGGCATTACACACCGAGGCTCATCGGGTGGGGTTAAACCATCAACAAGGGGTCCATGCTGTCCACAACAAGTGGATGTGCAAGTGCTTGCGTCTGCTCCGAGGACACATGTTGCGCCAAGAGGACGTGGCATCGTGCCTGCGGCTGGGACCTCTGCGTTCTTGCCCATCACCTGAAATGCAGAATGACGCCCTTTCTGAGTTATGAAGCAGCACAGCCAGAATTTAAAAAACACACGCGCGTACCTTTGTTGGGTTGGGCAAGTCCTCAACAGGATTGCGGTTAGCAGCGGTCTCCGCAATTTCTGGAAACCATTCGATGCAAGAATTCTCGCTGACCAACATTGATCGAACGTCGAGACAGTCTTCGAACCCACAGTTCCACTTCTCGTACACACTGGACTGTCCTGTGCATCGGAAGGCCCGCACTTTTTGACAAAATACATTGCTAGGCGGACAAAACAACTGTTGGTCTTGATACAATGCTAAAATATCGCGGCACAGCATATGTTTGTCGCAGGAACCGACATCCAACGTGCCATTGACATTTGAATAACGGCTGTGGTGACGGGCCCTCAAAGCGTGTCGGACGTTTGCATCGTGTCGGCCGAGAGCTGCAGACACGGACAACGATCCAGTGTGCACAGCTGTGCTGAAGTGAAGGCTATGTGCTACAAACGCCGCCAGTCTCAGCCAGCAGCGTACGCGCGAGCGACGCCTGCGAGGACGTTGCTCACGAGACATATGATCGCCACAACACGGCCCGCGACTCCATCGCTGTCACAACATCGCCGTGACAACTGTGACTCCGGTTTTTCTCCAAACTGGGCGAAGAAAAACGGGCGCTCCGCTCCGCAACGGCAGTCCTAAATATTCACTCGTCGACGCCACGCCGTGAAACTTGAAGGTGAAAAAGTTCGACGTGTCGGTGTTCTGGTCTATCCGTATCTTGTTACGATTGCATTACCGTGGTGAGACGAAGACCGACCGACCGACCGACCGACCGATCTACTAACTTGCAAATTTCCATGCCTACCTACCGACCGACCGACCGACACGCACGAACAACGACATAAACGTGAACAACGCCACACACCCACATCACATCACAACGCAACTGCGCCACAACTACGCAGCAGCACGACAACAAAGCAAACAGCACATCAATTCCACAACGACAGGACAACAGGGCGACAGGACAACAGGACGACGACAACGACGACACAACGACCGACGACGACAACGACCGACGACGACAACGACAACGAAACAACACAACGACGACACCGACACAACGACGACGACGACGACGACGACAACAACACAACGACGACACCGACACAACGACGACGACACAACGACAACGACGACACAACGACGACACAGCGACGACTCAACGACGACACAACGACGACCACGACCACGACCACCACGACAAAAAAAAATTGACGATGGCGACGACGACGATGGCGACAATCGACGACAAAAGATCACTTCGTCGTTTACAGGCTCCTTCTACGACCGCTATCCCTCGCTTCCACATCAACAATATCGCCCTAATTTCATCCATTTACAGAGACACAGCCAACACCTGCATTTATATCACATAAAAGCCCTGCCACTCCGATTCTCTCAAACGGTATCGCCGTTGTATTGTGACTTTATTAGAGTATTTGCCAACTGCTGCATTTACAGCACAAACAACGCTATTCCGTTCTCCGGCAGCGAACGCCACCGCCGCCGTGTACGGCTGCTGTACAATGCACTTTAACACATCGTACATTATCCATTCAATAGCTCATAATGCCCTCTAATCAGTCGAGTGTGTGCGTGTACGTGCATAGTGTACAGTTTATGTACGCGGTTAGAGACGACGTGAACCAACGAACGAGCGAACGGATCTGTGAGTGAGTGACTGTGAGTGAGTGAGTGAGTGAGTGGCGATAGACGAACGAACGAACGAACGCACGAACGAAGCAGCGAAACCGCCGCCGTCTGTGCCGTCGTTCCGTCGACACACCGACACACCATGTTATCTATAATTAACACTTCCACGGTTTCTGCTCTTTATTGTCATACCGCAACCGTGAATTCCTGATATAGGATATCTTCCGCTTCAGAGAGTTGTGGAGGAGGAGGGGCCACTCACCCACTCACTCACTCACTCACAACCAACTGAATCGGACCGTCTGGTCGTTTTGAACAGTTCGGGCGTTTCTCAGAGGGCTCCACCACATTCTACCTTAATTCACTGCGCCTTCACTGACTTTGCTGCGATCCCTCTTTCGTGGGTTTACCCTCATTATTTATATTTTGCCGTCGCCGTACTGTACGCATTGATCGGCACCGTGAGCGTGTACGGCAATCGTACATATTATGTACGTTGACTGATTGTGTATTGATCATGGAGAGTGTACGGAAAATGTACGGGTGTACATATGATGTCAGTGCGTGTGAACGCTCCAACATCGAACGAACGAACGAACGAACGAACGAACGAACGAACGTTCGGTGTGTTCGTTCATTCGTTCGTTTGTTCGTTTGCGTCGTGGTCGTTGTTGTCGTTGTTGTCGTTGTTGTCGTTGTTGTCGTTGTTGTCGTTGTCCGGTCGTCCTCGTCCTCGTCCTCGTCGTCCTCGTCCTCGTCGTCCTCGTCGTTGCTGTTGTTATTGTTCGTTCGTTCGTCTATTCGTTCGTCTATTCGTTCGTTCGTTGTTCGAAAATGAGGTTTGTCGTCAAGGCCCCTTGCATTTCGTTGCCAGTCGAAGTGTTCACTTTTTCTATTGCTCTGTTCCGCTCCGTTCGGTTGTGTTCGCTCAACGGTGCCCTGTTCTGTTTGGCATCACTCTGGTCTCACCTCTTCGACTTAGTTCAGTGCTGTGCTATTCGGTTTGCATTTGCTTGGTTCGACTTGCTCGGTCTGCCGATCGACTTGGCCTCGAGAGCGCCGCAGCAACCGACGAGAGCGCAACTGAGGCGTCCGTTGAATGCGCACAGTACAGGGCAGTCACGAGTCGCAGTTCGGGGAAAAGAGACACACAGAACGAGACATGTGACGCGGACAAAATACGTGTGGCGACGTGCGTTACCGGTGTATATTTTTCTCTCAATTGTCTTCTCACGACTAGACGAGCTCTCGCGGTTGCCGACTGTTGCTGCGGCAGCTTCGTCGTTCTCGCGGAGCATATTTCAACCGCCGCACTGGTTCAAGAGCGACACCTATGCCATCGACATGTTAGCGCTGTTGCATTGAACTTGTCCCGCGTGGAGGGTTGGACAGCGTCCACGGACGTGGTGACGTGTGGTGCGACCCACGTCAGCATGACTCGCGGACGAATGTTCCGAGCACCTCTTCTGCTGTCCGCAGTTATGCTTTTTGCGGCGGTGACATTCTCCAGCGCGGAGATATCGTGCGACGTCAACTGTGCCGCCGGGGAATACGGAGTCAAGAAGGCCGACGACTGTGGGTGGGAATGTGCTCCTTGTCCAGGTGGATTCAAGTGCCGCGGTGGACCGTGCACAAACCCGAACCATCCGCCTGAGGCTTGCGCAACTGGGGAGTACTCCACAGGTGGCACTGACACGTGCCTGGACTGTCCTGACGGCGAGTATTCCCCGTTTGAGGGAGCTTCAGCGTGTATCGATTGTTCCGCAGGCTACTTTTGCGACAGTGTCGCAAATGGAGGGACCACCGAGCCGCAGAGCTGCGACCCTGGTACATTTTCAGCGGCCCGTGCTTCCGCTTGCACCAGCTGCGGTGTCGGAGAATATGTTCTCACCAGCGCCGCGACGGCGTGCCTCACATGCCCAGCTGGTTCATTCTGCGTGGACAGCACGTCGAGTCCAACAACTTGCCCTGATGGTGAGTTCCAGAACGCGACCGGGCAAACGTCGTGCGTGCCTTGCCCGTTGGGCTCGTCGTGCCTCGATCCCAGCTTGTCTCCGGTGCAATGCCCGGACGGGACGTTCTCAGGACAGGGTACGCAAGGTTGCGAATCGTGTCCCCCAGGCATGTGGTGCACCGGCGGTCAGAACTTCACTTGCAGCGCCGGTGAGTACAGTGGCCACGGGTTCGTGGCTTGCTTGTCGTGCCCGAGCGGGCAATACGCCCAGTCCGAAGGCAGCTCAGCATGCCAATTGTGTCCGGACGGCAGCGAGTGCAACGCAACGCACGTCATCGGCTCGTGCGCAGACGCCGGAGGCCACGCGCTGGAGGGCACCGCAACGTGCACCACATGCGCCGCTGGCCGATACGCCGCCAGCGACGGTGGTGTTGATGGATCAACTGCCACTTGTGAGCTATGTGATCCTGGCTACTTCTGCGTTGATGGGGAGCCCGAGCAGTGCTTGGTGGGCACGTACAGTGCTGCTGGTCAATCCGCGTGTACCAACTGCGCCAGCGGCCTGTTCCAGCTGCAAAATGCATCCTCGACATGTGTGGCCTGCCCGGGAGGCTACGAGTGCCCTGACGCGGTGTCAGAACCGGTCCTGTGTAGCGCTGGAACATGGTCCACAAACGGAAGTTCGGCTAGCTGCGAAGACTGTCCGCTTGGCTATTCCTGTCCGGACGATGGCATGATGGCACCCACGCCTTGCGGTCGTGGAACTTACGCCACTCCAGTTGGGCGCACAGTGTGCACTACGTGCCCCGAGGGTTCATCGTGCATAAGTCCTGCGGAAGATCCTGTCACTTGCGACACTGGTGCCGGAGAATACAGTCCAGAGGGGGATGCAGTGTGCCACCCGTGTCCAGAAGGTTTCCAGTGCAGTGGCGGAGCGCTCGGGGCTCGTTGCGATGAAGGTGAATACTCGAACGCAGGCGACGACACGTGCAGCCCTTGCGGCTCTGGCCGTGCGTGCCCCAACAGCACGTCTGCTTCATTTGCAGCTGACGGGATCCCATGTCCGCCAGGATACGTGGCAGAAACGTCTGCCGAAGGCGTGGCGGAGTGCGTTCTTTGCCCAGCCGACTACGAATGTCCCACGGAGCTCCTCTCCGACGCGACACTATGTGCGTCGGGTACATTCTCCCTCGGCGGCGCGGTCTCCTGCGCTCCTTGCCCAGCGGGCTTTGCATGCAGCCCGTCGTTGTCAGCATGCACTCCTGGAACTACATCACTTGAAGGCGAAGATACTTGCACGCCTTGCGTCGCGGGTGAGCTTTGCATTGCTACGGGTGTCACGGCTGCCACATGTCCCGACGGGACATATTCTGAGGCAGAGGCAGTTGAGTCTTGCCAGCCGTGCTTACCGGGATACACGTGTGCGAACGGAACCCTTGGTTCCCCTTGCCCCGAGGGGCAAATTGTAGTTGCACAAGGTGGTGTCAATCTCAAACTCGAGTGCGCGCCGTGCCCCGCTGGATTTGCATGCCCGGTGACGGATCCAACATACACTCTTCCTTGTGAAGAAGGTTTTTATTCCACTGCCGGTGCCACGAATTGCACAGTCTGCCCCGCCGGATATTACTGCCCGAGCACCAATGTCAGCGCTCCAATTCCGTGCCCTACAAGCGATGATGCCATGTGGTCCAACGAAGGATCGGTGCAGTGCCACTACTGCCCAGCAGGGTACGAATGCCCAACGCAGGATGCGGTGCCAATTCTCTGTGCGCCTGGCAGTTACTCTTCGTTCCGTAACACGTCGTGTTGGACTTGTCACGCCGGCGAAATTTGCTGGTCACCTGATCACTCCGCGCAAGAGAACATCTCCACCTCATGTCCCCCAGGCTATTTTTCGGAAGTCAACGCTTCGTCGTGCACGGCGTGTTCGCAAGGAACTTTTGTGAGCAGTTTCGGAGCGTCGGAGTGTACCAATTGCACCGCGGGTCGCTTCACAAATGGGTTGGCAGCCTCTGGGTGCCTGGATTGCCCGGCTGGACACGTTTGTCCACTTGGCCAGCCTCCATCCATGTGTGCTCGTGGACAATACAATTTGGGTGGAACTTTCGGACAAAGTGCTTGCGTTGCATGTGATCCCGGCTACCTGTGCACTCCGGGGTCAACATCAAAGAACCCAGCCAGCGACGAATGCCCTCGTGGGTTCTTCTGCCCGATTGTCACGAGTGGGTGGCATCAACTGCAAACTGCACCTGTAACAGGAGGACGCGTTGTGCAGCTACCATGTCCAGCGGGCAAGTACGGCAACATAACCGGCGCTGGATCCGAAGAGGAAGGCTGTGTGTCGTGCCCGGGTGGGTTTTATTGCCTGCCGGCTGCAATTAATGACACGTGGTGGGATTGCCCGCGAGGTTTCTATTGTGAAGAAGGTTCTGCTGAGCCTGCACAGTGTCCTGCCGGCACTTACTCCATCAGCATGAATGTCGATTCATTGGCTGGTTGTCTGGATTGTCCGAACGGCACATTTTGCCTCCCTGGCTATGAGCCTCGAAATTGTCCTGCCGGGTACTGGTGTGAGGCAGGCGACCCAGCTTCTGCGACAGTCATCCACGGTGCCTTGACGATGCAAACTCCCGGAGCATGCCCGGCAGGGTATTACTCTGGCGAAGTCGTTGGTCTCGGTGCAAATGGGGACGAGCAATGCATGAAATGCCCACCAGGATCATACTGTCCTGGAGGACTTCATGCCAACTGGCCGTTGCCTTGTCCAGCCGGAACGTACGGCCCTGCGACTGAGACGGCAGCCGGCTTGACATCCAACACATCATGTTCAATATGCCCTGCAGGCTGGGCATGCCCATTTCCTGGCCGCAGTCGCGTCGATGTTCCTTGTTACGAAGGGTATTACTGCCCACCAGGCACCGTTTTCCCAAATGAGAACCCTTGTCCAGCTGGGACGTATTCTGAACTGTCCAACGCAACTGAAGAAGGTGATTGCGTCACTTGCCCTGAATTTAAGGCTTGCTTAGAAGGTACAGGAGGAGCGCGTGGGCCACCAGATGATGAATATGTGTATGGAGACGCAACAAATAATTTGTACTTCGGAAGTGGGTGGATCGACTGCGCTCTTGGATATTTCTGTCCCGAGGGAACAGAGTATCCTACTCAATTTGCGTGCCCTGCTGGAACATGGTCCAATCGTTCCAGAGCCAGCTGTAGCGGCTTGAACGCATCTGGACACTACAACCCCGATTGTGATCACCCGTGCTACGAGTGTCCGCCTGGAATGTACTGTGATGGAAGTGGTGTCGATGGTGGAAGCGGCGATCCGAACATTGAGCCCGATGGCCCTTGTGATGCTGGGTATTATTGTCCTGCTTTCTCTTCGTCTCCACAGCAGGAAAGCTGCCCTAGCGGCACATATTCGACGCGGACGAACTTGTCTCATTCAGAGGAGTGCGACGACTGTCTTGTTGGGCACTATTGTCCGTCTACTCAAATGACAACTCCAACAGAGTGTGATCCTGGCGAGTTCCAAAACTTAACTGGAACAACCGAGTGCACGACCTGCCACGCCGGGTATTACTGTGAATCCTCGGCCACGGTTAACGAGGAGCCTTGCGGTGTTGGATTCTACTCCGCAGACGGCGCCACTGTGTGCATTGCTTGCACGGAAGGTTATTACTGTCCAAGCAACACCACAGCCAACACGGACCTCGTCGAATGTGCTGCCGGCATGTATTGCCCTGAAGGCACGGCTCGTGAACCCGATTTCGACCACGATGCTTGCGACGCTGGGTATTACTGCGAGGCAGGATCGTACATTGCCACACAGGATCCATGCCCCGCCGGAACCTACAATCCGTTCGTGGGGCTGAGACAGGAATCTGACTGTCTGACGTGCCCCATGGGTTACTATTGCGAAGAAGCTTCAACGGAGCCCACTGACTTGTGTGATGAGGGATATTATTGCGAGGCGGGATCCACGACTGCGCAGCAAGATCCTTGCCCAGCCGGCACATACAACGCATTCAAGGGAGCAGGCTCAATTGAGGCGTGCGCAGACTGTCCGCCTGGTTACCGGTGTGCTCAAGCGGCGTCGGCTCCTGATGATTGTGGCCTCGGCCAGTACTGTCCGCTTGGCTCCACAGACACCGATGAAAACCTGTGTCCGGAAGGAACCTATGGCGGCAGCGATCGTCAGAACATTCGGCGGTCTGAAGAGTGTTTCCTCTGCCCTGGTGGCTTAATGTGCCCGGCCGGTATAATAGATCCTGATGATGCGGTTAGTTGCACACTAGGGTCTTACTGTCCTGAAGGCTCTTACTACGGCAACCGTTCTCCGTGTCCCCGAGGTCATTACTGTGTCACGGGGTCTACGCTCCCGGAGCCGTGCCCACCCGGAAAATTCAACGATGGTTTTTGGGGCAACCAGAGTTCTCATTGCGAAAGCTGCACGCCGGGGTATTATTGCGAAGGCTTCGGGAACGAGGAACCTGACGGACTATGTTCCGCGGGCTACTTCTGTGCAGGTGGCTCCATTCACCCCAATGATGAAATCGCACAACCAGGTTACTTCACGTTAGAAGGCGCAAGTTCGGAGGAAGACTGCCTTCCTGGTGAATATCAACCCAATGAAGGGCAGTCGACCTGCTTAGAGTGTCCTGCCGGCTACTACTGCCCCAGCAACAACGTGTATTCCCCGACGGAATGTCCGCAAGGCTCATACTGCGAGGCTGGTGTGGACACCCCGACAGATTGTCCAGAAGGAACCTATGGAGCCACTACAAAGCTTGATAGTCTGTTGTACTGCACACCATGTCCAGCTGGATACTATTGCGATGGTTCGACTCCAGCAGCTCCTTCTGGTGAATGCTCAGAGGGTTATTTCTGCCCGACAGGCTCAATAACTGCCCTTGGTGAAACCGTCGTTAATTCGGACCCCGACTTTCCCATGGCGGATTGTGCTAGTGATGATGTACAAGACCGACCCTGCCCGAGCGGCAATTATTGTCCCACCGCATCAGAAGTGGCCACGGCATGTCCTCCTGGCACATACTTGCCGACCCTCAGTGGTGTGTCGTCGGTGGACTGTATCCCTTGTCCGAATGGAACATTTTGTGAGAACCAGGCCCTTCCTGAAAATTCAGGACAATGTGACGCGGGCTTCTACTGTCACCGTAATGTCTTGAATGCTCGGCCAACGAATGGCCTCTACACACTGTCCTACGACGGGCAAGAGCTCTCTGCAGGAGGAGATATTTGCCCTGCTGGCTCTTATTGTCCAGTTGGCTCCGAGAATCCAATCGAGTGCCCCGCTGGTACGTATAGCAGCACACAGGGCCTGTCCGATGCCTCGGTATGCACACCATGCTCGGCTGGGTTTTTCTGCCCTCCGGGTAGCAGTATTATCCGTGGCACTCTCGAGTGCCCATTGGGGCGATATTGTCCCAAGGAGACGGAAGGTGAGTGGGTCGACGGCGTCCAGGCTTGCCCAGATTGCCCACGGTGCCCGGCCGGAACATTCGGATCAAGCAAAGGCCTGAAGGACTCGTCCGAATGCTCTCCTTGTCCTGGAGGTCGGTATTGCAGTGAGGGAGCCACTCCGGACTATTCTGGCAATTGTTCCGCTGGAATATACTGTCCAGCGGGGGCTGTGGATGCCAACGATGGACTGGCGTGCCCTCCTGGTCACTTTTGCCCTGAGGGCTCGTCGCAGCCGACTCCCTGCCCTGCTGGAACATTTGCACCTACCGGAAACTTAGAAAGTGAAGAAGATTGCACCCCATGCAGCAATGGCGCATACTGCAGAGAAGAAGGGTTGGCGACGGTGAGTGGACAGTGCTCGGCAGGATATTTCTGTAATGGCTCAGCGACGCACCCATATCAGTTCCCGGCCCCACCAGGCACATTCACTGATGACGGAGCCTCTGAGGCCACGAACTGCGTTGCGGGCTCCTACAATAACTTTGAAGGGAGTTCGTCATGCACGGCTTGTCCGGACCGCTACGACTGTCCGCAGAATGGAACGGTGACTCCGATTGGCTGTCCCACTGGTTTCTACTGTGCGTCCGGCGTCACAAGTCCATGTCCAGTTGGAAAGTACAGCGACCGACAAAACCTAACATCAGAAGACGAATGCACTGACTGTGATGAAGGATTCGCATGCACAACCACTGGGCTCACTGCTCCAAATGCGAACTGCAGTGCTGGGTTCTTTTGCGCAATCGGTTCTACATCCGTGATCGGGCAGACTATTTACTGTGACGAGACGGCTGGTGACGCTGGCCGTGCGTGTGAAGAAGGTTTTTATTGCCCCGAAGCAACCCAAAACCCCGTCCCATGCCCCAGCGGCCTCTTCGGCGGTGCACCCGGGCTGTCTTCCGTTGAAGAATGTTCTGTGTGCCCAGCAGCAATGGCTTGTGAGGGAGTTGGTCTTCGTGCCGATGAGCTGACCACTTGTGGCGAGGGATTCTTTTGCCTCAATGGTAGTGTTTCTGCTAATCCGACCGAACTCTACACCTCGGTGGCTGTGTGGGATTTCGAACACCCGTCACTCGAACAAAATGCTGTTCTGGGCGGTGGTGAGTGCCCGCAAGGATACTACTGCCCTGCTGGAAGCGCCCTTCCTGAAGTTTGCCCTCCAGGAACATTAGGTGTGCACACAAGCCTATCGCAAAGCGCCCAGTGTGCCGCGTGCCCAGAAGGCTACTATTGTCCCGGAAACACAACCGTCAACTCTACCACGGGCGCAGGTCTGGAGTTGAATAACTTGCGACTGCCATGTCCAGTGGGCAGCTACTGCGCCGCAAACTCCACGTCTCCTACCTTGTGTCCCGCTGGAAAATTCGGGGCCCTAGCTTCAGCTGCAAACGAGACGGACTGTGTGAACTGCCCAGGTGGGCGCTATTGTGAGGAAGGCTCGATCGACATTGAGGGTTCCGGACCGTGTGCATTGGGTTACTACTGCATTGGGGGAGCTGCCACGCCAACGCCCACTGACAACGTGACTGGAGCCGCCTGTCTCGACGGCTATTACTGTGGGGAAGGGTCTGTGGAACCACAGCCATGCAGAGGAGGCAAGTTTTGTGTTGGTCAACCGTCGCCAACGCTGGGGAACTGTAGTGCTGGGTATTATTGTACTTCTGCGTCAAGTACTGCCACTCCCGTTCGTTTGCGTGACTTTGATGGTGATATTATGGGTGACGAGTGCTGGGTTGGATTTTATTGCCCCGAAGCGTCAGTCACTCCGATCGCGTGCCCGGCTGGCAAATACAACGACGTGCGACGCGCAGAAAGCGAAGCGGACTGTTTGGATTGTCCCAGCGGCAACTATTGTCCGCTGGCCGCAAGTAACAGTTCGATGTTTGAACCGTGCCCGGCGAAGTTTTACTGCCCTGAAGGAACGGCACAAGTGTACGAAAACAGTTGCCCTGTGGGGCACTATTGCACTGGTTCCAACTCTGAGCCAACCCATTGTCCAGAGGGCACATACCAAGATTTGCCGCAACAAAGTGAATGTAAAACGTGCCCTGCTGGGTACGGGTGCGGGAATGCAACTGAGGTTCCAGAGCCATGCCCGCGTGGCCGGTATTGCGAAGCGGGCACCCTCAATGGGCAGCCTTGCCCCGCAGGCAAATTTGGCAATTTGACTTATCTTGAGATTTGCTTTAACTGCACCGAGGGCTGGCTTTGCACGCAAGAGGGGCTGTATGAGCCTGACCAACCATGTCCTGCCGGGTATTATTGTGCTGAAGGAGCGTCTGAAGCTTCAGATGCTGAACCATGTCCGCCTGGAACGTACTCAAGCACGGAAGGACTCGCTCATGAGCACCAGTGCCTGCACTGTCCGGCGGGACAATATTGCGAGCAAAGTGCAATGACGTCACCATCTGGTGTCTGTGATGGAGGCTACTATTGTGAAGATGGTTCTTCAGCAAGTGATCAGATTCAGTGTTCAGCTGGAACCTTCTGTCCTGCTGGAAGCTCAGTGCCAATTATTTGCCCGATGGGCCACTTTTGCGAAACTGGCTCCGCCGACAGTACTGCTTGTGCTGCTGGCTCGTATAACAACAACTTGGGCTCAACCGCATCCGACGACTGCATAGACTGTCCGATTGGACACTACTGCCCAGAAGCGTCTGAGCATCCAGTTCCCTGCGCACTGGGAACGTACACAACCTCTACTGGTGCCAATAGTTCAGCTCAGTGCACTCTTTGCCCGGCCGGATCGTACTGTTTTCAAGACGAGGATGTGCGCGTGCAACTGCCTTGTCTGGATGGTTTCTACTGTCCTGGAGGTGACAATTACCCGCTGCTGCGATGTCCAGCCGGTCACTTTTGCCCCAACGCGTCTGACTTGCCGACCCCTTGCGATGCTGGCTCGTACCAAGCTGGCTCCGGAGCTGACGATTGTTCGTCGTGCCCGGAGTCGTACTATTGTCCCGTAGCGAGTGTGTTGCCGCAACCCTGTCCGCAAGGGTATGCATGTGAAGCTGCCACGGCCTCCCCGGAGCCGTGCCCCGTCGGTTTCTTCACAAATCGTACAGACCTCACAACAGTGGAGGAGTGTGACATTTGCCCCGAAGGCCATTACTGCCCCACGGAAGGACTAGCGCACCCGTTGCCTTGCGATGCCGGCTTTTACTGTCGACGTGGTAGTACCAGTTCGTCCCCAACAGACTGCGATGACATCGCTCTTGGGGACCGACCTGGTGCGAGTTCAACGACATTCAACTCCACGTGCCTTGGCGGCACTTGTCTGGCTGGCTACTATTGTCCAGAAGGCTCAGTCGTTCCGACCGGTTCCGGTCCGTGCCCTATTGGTGCTTACTGCCCAGCGGCAACACCCGAAATTTTGACGTGTGAAGCTGGCTTTATTGCACCTGTGGAAGGAGCAGTTGACTGTTTGCCGTGCCCCGCAGGGCATTTTTGCAACACGACAACGCGAGCTTACGAGTGTGTGGAGACGACGTATAACCCCAACCAGAACAGCGTGTCAGAAGACGACTGCCTTCCGTGCAGTCCAGGCTATCAGTGCGAGAGCCCGGCATTCGAAGAAGTCCCTTGCACAGCTGGATATTATTGTCCCAGTGGAGTTGAGCGCACGATCTGCCCAGAACGGTTCTATTGTCCGCAAGGGTCGTACGAACCGTTGGAATGCGATGTAGAGCATTTCTGTCCGGAGGGATCAGTAGCACAGACCGTGTGTCCACCAGGGTACTACTGTGCCGACACATGGACAGGACTAGACTCCAACAGCCAAGGTAGTGCAAGCCCTGTCCCTTGCCCTAATGGAACGTACTCTCCGCTGCCATCTCAGACATCGCAATTTGGTTGCATTACTTGTGCGGGAGGATATTATTGCCCGGAAGGGTCATCTGGCCAGGTACAGTGCATGGAAGGATTCTACTGTCCAGTCGGATCATCAGAGCCGATACCTTGTCCATCAGCGGCAACTTGCCCGTTGGGGTCCAGCAGCCCGATTGATTGCGAGGCAGGATACTACTGTCCAGAAGGGACCGGAGCAAATGCCATTCTGTGCCCTGTTGGCAGTTACTGTGAAAGTCCGGCTTCAGAACCTACTTTATGCCCAAATGGCACTGCTGACGCGGATCCAACCCGGCGAACGTCCGAAGATACGACTTGTGCGTTGTGTGCTCCAGGAACAGCAGGTTCCCATCCCAATCGTGAGGAGTGCTTGCCGTGCGCTGCAGGACATGTGTGCAGTGGTCCTGGTACTCTCACAACGACACCAGTTTCGCCAGACGACGACCTTGGTTATGTTTGCCCTGCTGGGCATTATTGCGGGCCGTCGTCAGTGCTGGAGACACCGTGCCCAGCAGGCACATATTCCGACACTGTTGGAGCAACGACAATAGATACATGTTTACCTTGCGACGAAAATCATTTTACCAATATCCCGGGTCAAACAGTGTGTCTGCCATGTGGGAGCACTTCAACGTCGAACGCTTCATCAACAACCTGCTCCTGCATCGGCAAGAATCGTGTGTTTCAGTCTCACGTCGGCATGTGCCGCTGCCGCGCTGGATTCACCGACACTGACACTGCGGGCAATGCTGAAGATGGCATCAGTGACTGTTTTCCGATTGCAATTCCGCCAAGATGCGCAGAAGGTGAAATTAGAGACAGTTTAGGTGCGTGCAGGAGTGTCTCGGACTGCGACGAAACGTGCCTGTATGGGGGTGAGCGACAACCGTCCGGACTGTGTGCGTGCGAGGCGGTACAATCGCCGAGCTCTGTGTGCGGTGGATCATCATCTGATTGCATTGATGACCTGCCGAAATACTGGTTGGACAAATTAGGTGCACTTCACATAACTGCGGATGGCGATGACTTGAACATCAGCGACCACTTTACTACAAGGCCAAATCCCAGCGTCAACAAAGTTTATGGTAAAACGTCTTGCCCAACATCCGATGGCACCGAAGGTCACTGCGGTCTCACACCGATCGCGACTGACTCGAGGCGTATGTCGGCTATGTTCCAGATGGGTAATGGCACGCAAATTTGTCAGCACTTAAAATCTCTAGCCAACATCTGCGGAGAAGGCAGTTACGATCCTGATAGGAGGCGATTGGAGGCTGACATTGACTTTCCGCCTGTTCAAATTGTTGTCCCTCTTCCAGAGGCAGCTAACTCTCTGGCGTTTCCGGATCGTCGAAGGCTTGAAGTTAGTTGCACGTCCAATGGAGGTGTGTCATACCCAGGGTGTCCATCAACTGCGGACTGTGACCGCTTAGGTGATGGTGTTTGTGACAATCGCAACAATGAATATGGCTGTGGTTGGGATGCTGGAGATTGCACTGGAATTGAGAACGCCATTATCTGCAAGCAAGTGGGAGAAGGAGTCTTGTTTGACTTACCCAATTCCGTCGCCGCTCCAATTATTCCGATCTATGATGAAAACAGCACCCTCAACACAAATTCCGAATTTGATTACTCAGAGTTTCTGCAGCTGGAGCAGGACCAGGAATTTTGCTTTGACAAAGAACTGGACGACGACGACCTTGACATACTAAATGGCACTGAGTTTGCCAATGCATCTGTAAGCGAGGTATGTACCGCGTTAGAGTCAGGCGGCTTCTGCGCGAACAGATACGCGCAAGTCAGACCTTCAGTTGCAAATGGCGACAGCATTGATATGGAAGCGGCGTACAATGCCACAATAGGAAAGTGCTGCGCGTGTTCAGGTGGCGACTTTGCACTACAACGGCGATGGTTTGCGTTCACGTAAGTTTGATGCCATTTGCTAGAAAGTTTCCTGTGCTTGCAAACTCGTTCAGCCGTTAATTGATTGATTGCTTTCATTTTGTTAGGTTTGATACCCCTGGCACTTACGTGTTCACACTCAAGTATCAACGCGAAACTAAAATTGTCGTGCATATCACAAATGAAGATGAGGAGTGTGCCTCGTCGTTGGGCGTGAGTAGTGTATTGGGGAACACGATCAACAGTATCGGAGCGACTGATGCGCAACAGGCAGCCGAAGATACGTCGGCCAAAGATATTGACGAAGTTTTGGCCGTGTCGGTCATAGCTTTCGCTCTTATCGCCGTGGTATTTTACATTGGCCTTCTCGCTTGCTTTAAAGGCGTTGGACTGCGCCGCCAAGTGTGGGAACAATTTGAGATATACCAAGGTGAAAACCCACGCAGTGATATTGCAAATGAATTCGCGCGAGATATTGCTGACCAGAAGAAAATTGGTGTGGACCACCTGCCGCCGGCTCCACAAGAGCTAACGGCTGATGAAATTGATCAGTTGATGAAACGACTGGAAGGGCTCGATGTCTTGACCGACATTGGATTCCGACAGCAACATAAAGTCATTGATGCTGCGTTAAACACCATGCAGGCGGAAGCCGATACGATGCGCGACATGCTTGCGAAAACTATTTTCTCGGGTTCTGCGCTCGACAAGAAAATCATGCTCTCCAAACAAGTTGGTGCGGAGTTGGACGGTCGTCAAATTAACACGCACCGCTACGTGCGCACCCTGCATGACGTTCTGGAAGCGATTGACAATATCGAGCAATTTTTAGCGCAAGGCATCAACTATTTGGCATCAACCACTTTAGATGAGTTTTTGGATTCATTCGAAGGTGGCACTGGCGACTTCGACCGTGATGAAGAAATCACTGGCCGTTCCATACACTTTTCGGAGGCTACTCGCCTCATAGAAACTGGTGTGCAAAGTATTTCACGACTAAAGTCGCTTTTTGTCACGGAGAAAGGCCGATGCATGCAAACTCAGGCCCTTTTCGATGCTGCTCGCTATGCTGAAATACTGGACGCAAACGGAGGATTGAGCAAGAGCATTGACACCCTATTCGACACAGCTGAGGCTACGGATATCCATCGACAAGACTTGATGCAGAAGTTGGATCCATTTGCAGCTGCAATCAAGCAAGTGCACACCAATGCCACGGTTGTGAGTGATCGATTCACTGAAGCCAATTTTGCCGCCATCACCAATGACGCGAATCCAGCAGTGTTCGCCTCAATTCAGAAGGAGTTCGTGGTGAAATATTGCAAGTTGCTCGAAGAGTTGGAAAAATGCTTGTCGGTACTGCACCATGGTGTTCCGCAGATTGAAGATCGTATCCATAGCTGTCACGAGAAGCAAACTGGTCTTGTTGAAGACTTGAAAAATCGGCTAAATGAGCTGAAACGGGAAATTAAGTCTGAACAGGATTCGATTGAGAGAGCTAAACTGGCGAAGAATCGTGAACTTGGTGGAAACATCGCAGCTATGGCCATGGCGATGCCCGTTATGAGGTCATTGATGATGCAAACGCGTTACCATGCATCGGAGCGAAAAAAGTTGCACGAAAACCTGCAAGCGGAAGAAATGCATCAACTCGCTAGCGTTGACCGCCGCCTTCAGGGTCTCGTGAATGAACAGCTCATCGATCACAATGCAGCTCAACTTGAACAGAAAGCGAAACAGGACGCTGTGCTTCAAACTATTACTAACTTGCCGACGCAGTCGCCGGAGTTGAAGGACATTGTAATCAGCAATTTCAGCGCGGACCAAGGGAAGCTGGAACGGGTCCTCGAATTAGAAAGGCAGAAGCGGCAAGAAGCTCTGCAGACACGATTAGGGGCACGAAAACTGATGGCGGAATCCAAAGTGTCCAAGCGCCAAAGCTACGAGTTGCAGGAATTGGCTCTCTTGCAAGAACATAATGAAAAGTTGCAGAAGTTGAATCACGAAAACGAAAGTGAGCTGCTCGAGCAAGACATGCGGTTGCGCGAAGAGCAAATGATGGCATTGTCGGCAGAGGAGCAAAAGGCTCAGCGACTCCATGCTCGACTGATGAAATCGCTGGATACCACGTTCCAAAACAAGCTCAATGATTTGCAGCAAGCACATGTTAACGATTGTGTCAACTTTTTCGAAATTCCGTCATCGGACAGACAGCAAGCCCACGTCCAGCTGAAAGAACGAATGGCGGGCCGCGCGCGGCGGAAAGAAGAAAAAATTGCTGCCGAACTTATCCCGCAAATCCAAGCCTTGGAGGCACAGTTGGCGGGCGGCGCAAACGGTGGAGAACCGCTCAGCGACGTGAACAAATTGAAGTTGTCACAACAAAAGGCAGCACTGGTTGCTTCACTTGAGGCTCGTATTTCGGCTGCCAAGGAGGAGTCAGAAGCTGAGAGTGCGCAAGTATTGGCCCGACAGTTGAAAGATGACGTAGACTACTTCAACGGAAAGTTAGCTGGACATTCGGCAAAAGGCAGAAAGATATTAAGTGAGTACCAACGAAAGTATGATGAACTTATGAAGGAACTTCAAATGGAAAAAGATCATTTGGCCGCGAACATTAAGGCTGAAACTGAAGCGAAGAAGAAGAGCGTCAAATCAGCTATTGAACAGAAGAAACAGTCTGCGCAAGCTCGAATCCGTGACGATCACTTGTATGACTTGAAGTCGCTAGAAAAGCAGCACATGCATGCTGCCAATGACCTGCAAACGAAGCTGGAATCTTCATCGCAAGATTGGTGGTGGCAAGACAGTCTTCAAGAGGCGATCAAAGCAGCCAAAGACGAAGATCACGATGAGTCGGCGCACAAAGCTGATGGAGTCGCGTCTCCTAACCCTTTGCTCAAGCAGCATGAACTTATCAACAATTTGCTTGGCCAAAAGAAAGCAGAGTTACGATCAATGGACTCTATGCTCGACATGGAGAAAGCAGTTCAGTTGGAGAAAATCGAAGCAGAGAGTGAAGCAGAGCTACAGCAGGCGCGCAAAGCTAACGCGGCGCAATTGGAAAAGCTTCTGAAGGCCGCAAACGGAGATGCGGCCGCTGAAAAGCGGATTCGTGAGCAGATAAAGCAGGATGAACAAAAGCAAGAAATGGTGCAAGCAGCCACACGGAGGCGCAAAAAGGCTGCCTTGCTGCATCGACAAAAAGAGAAGCGTCGCAAAGCACGCCAGGCGGCTGAGACAGAAATTAACCGAGAACGCGAAGCTCTGGAGCAGGCACAGCGCACGAAGGAATTCGATTTGGAAATGGAAGTGCTCCAGGAAGCAATCGCTGCTGGTAAAATTCCTCCAGAAAAAGTGGCTCAGGCAATTGAATCCGCTCTTCAACCACGTCACGACAGAGAAATTATGGCTTTGTCTACTCGGCAATTCGAACGCAAGGCCAAGCGGATTGCTGACGTTCTGCAAGACGTGGCCTCCAGCAAACAGGCAGCGTTGTCTGCGCTGATGAAGAACTTCCAAGACGAGCCCGACAAGCATACTTCTAAGCAACAGCAGAAGCTCGTCAAAGCATTAGTACAGAGATTTGACGAAATGGAACAAAAAGAAATGAGCCTGCTAGAAGAAGAGATGGCCGAACTCGAAAAGAAAGAGCGTTTCAACATGCACATCCGCCATGAAGACGAAATCGTCCAAGGTTACTTCCGCTGCGCCCCAGACGATGTGTTGGAGTCCTATCAGCAGCTGGCAGCCAAACGCAGAGCGGCCGACATCAAGGACTTCAAAAAGTCTTTGTTGGCTGACAAGCAGCAGCGTATCAAGCGCGTTCAGCAACAGCAAGCATTGCATCAGGAGCGGCTCATGGAACAACAGCAAGCTGAATTGGCTCACTTGCAAACGTTGTACGACGACGAGCTCTCCCGCATGAAAATGTCGCTGGACGAAAAGCTCGCTCATCGACAAGTGCAAATGCAACGAGAACGCCAACTGCAGCTGGAAGAGACAATCCGACGCTACGAGCAACAGCAACAGGCTCGTCAGCACAATGATGATTACAGTGATTCTGACATCTCCGCCGCTGTTGATCGGATTCGGCAGAGTTTCGACAAAGATACTGAACGCATCAACCGCGCCCTCATCAACGAAAAGAGGCGACAAGAGTCGGCCATGGAGCAGAAACTTCTGGCCCGGCAAACGCGCCAAATGCGATTCAAACAAGAACTGCTACTGAACCAAATGAAAGACATGGACGAGGCTGGAAAAGCCAAGATCAAGGTCATAGAGGAATCCACGAAGGAGATGGTGCTTGAAAAGATGAACCAAGTCAACCAACTCGCCAAGAAGGTCCAGAGCGGACTTAAAGACCGAGGGGCAGCCGGTCTCCTTCGAGTTGCTTCCAAAATGAACCTCTGGGCCAAACGGTCCAAAGAAAAGGCAAGCAAGCGCCACAGCTTGTCTCCGGAGGCTCGCCGCGAAGAGCGATTGAAGAAAGAAAGCGCACAACGTGCGCAACATCACATAGATACAACCAGCGCCACCAACCGTGCAGCGGCAAATCGCCTCCTGAACGGCGCCGCAAACGACCCATCGGCGCCCAAGTTGAAAAGTGCAACCCGTGGCGGCAAAGCATTCAAGAAGGCGTTCGCTGGCTCGTCCAAGAAGAAAGATCCGCTTGAAGCCCTTGGCGACTTGTCCAAGGTCGAGCAGCGCCTGGACTCAATTCATGGATTGTTGCAGGCTGTTGTTGGCCAGGCCGGTGCAGGTGAGAATGACGACACGGGAAGCTACGTGGATGTGTCGGATCTGTCCTTAGTTACCGAGGGCGTATTGAAAGAGTCGCCGGAAGCTGCAACAGCGGAGACTGTAGTTGCTGCGCGCATTCTGTTTGCTCATGCCATTGCTGAACGATGCGGTCTCAATATCGCAGGATCACAACAAGCAAGCCTCGCGGTCAACAAATCGAAGCCCACGATTCGACTGGTGTTAGCTGACACGCTCCCTCACAACAAGTATCAAGGAAATGCTTACCGTCACTCTGTGTTCTTCGATGATGAAACGCGCAGTCTTTTCCTTCGGATGGAGCGCTTCCGTTCCAGTTCAAGCGGCGACCTGATGGTCTTCCTCGTACACTGCTTCTCGCACGTAGTGGCTAGTGGCAAAATGTTCCCAGACAGCAATGCCGTCTTCCAAGCCAATTTGCACAACAGTCTGCGCCAGTGTGGCAAATTGATCTCTGCTCTTTCCCGAAATGCGCACGACTTCTCGGCTGCTGAGCGCGTCGCAAGTGGATCGTCATCCGACGTAGCCAGTGATTCTCTGGCTGAGTCAGGCCCAGTTCTTAAGTCTTCCGTGGCCGATTTGGAGGCGTTAGTGAAAGCCTCTGGACATCGCTCTCAAGGAGGTCGCAAAACTGCACCCCCGCCGCCCAAGGGTTCGATTGGACAAAAACGTGAACTTGCTGAGCAGCTCGATGGCGCGGAAGCGGCGCATCTCTTTGATTTGAAAACAGTCAGGGAATACTCGCGCGCGATCGACGAGTTGGAGAAGCAGCTTAATCAACCTGCCGTCGCCGATGATCGCGTCCAATTCACGTTGCTGCAAGGAAAACTCAATCAACTCAAGGTGAAATACGAAAATGCCCAAGAAACTGCTCGTCGCAGTCGTGCACAGGCGGCCGATCTGCAAAAAGCGTACCAAGAGTGCCCGGACGATCCCAAATTGAACGACGGCCTCTCAGTCCAGCAGCGACAGTCGACGAAACGAGCTCTCACTATGGCCGCTGATGCCGTTGCCAATCTATCAGAATATCTTACCCCGCGTTAGTCGAGTCAACCATCTCTTGAGTGTAGGAACTAGCACGGAGTGTGCTTCGTATTACCATAACAAATAATAAAACTACGGTAGATCTAGCTTTGAGTTACACATCATACACAAATTAGCATTACTGTGTGACCCACTCCGCAAGTTAGAACATATCTTCGTCGCTGTCGGAGTCCTGGGCTCTACGGTCATGCTTTGCGACATATTCATTGACGTCGATATCAATTTCGACACTCTTCTTCTTCTTCTTCTCCTTCACACCCTCGAACACACTTTCAGACACCGAAGTGCTCGTACTGCAGGAATACACGAAAGCAAACTCTAAACTCTGGGGCGATGGAGCATGTGTGCGCGTTTGGTCGTACCTCTGCACAACGGAGCTCTCTTGCTTTCGTCGTGGCGACCCACTCTTGCGGCGACGTGGGCTGCGCGACTTTTTCGTCGACTCCTCAACCCCTGTCAAATAGAGCTGTGAGAACACGATGTTCATCGACAACCATAGCAGACACACATTATGCGTACCAGATTCCAGCGCGGCCAACTTCTTGTCTGCTGCTGACAAAAATTCCGACACATTTTCGCCGTCGCCCGTTTCGGGCAGGTCGGCTCCATCTTCGTCGTTGAAAATACCATCTGCAGATTTTTTGCGGCCAATTTTGCCAAGAAATTTGGACGCAGCAGCGTTGGATCCGAAGCCGAACTCCGAGTCATCCTGCGCAGGTAAAGGACAACGTGCAATGTGACGAATGGAAAGCTTGGTTGCAAACACGGCACACTGTCCGTACGTCGTCGTCGTCGTATCCCACGAAGTTCTTCTTTTTGCGACCGCTTCCTTTTCCGGTGTACTCGGCAGACAGATCGCCGAATCCGTCCTCAAGAACGCTGTCATCGCCCTGAACAATGCAATGCATTCCAAATTTGCAATTTCACCCGTAATAGACCTTTCTTCAATGCCATCCCCAACGGCACATAACTGCAGAAAACGTACCCAGTCGATATCCGAGTCGGAATCAGAGTCATTGTTAGACCGTCTACGATCAGCGGCAGAACGAATGGACGCCATGCCCAAAGCGTCGCTTTTCCCGCCACGCCGCCGGGCGCGAGCATCAGCTTCACTTTCAATGCGTTCTTTCTCCCTCTGCGCAGCCAAAGCCTAGTTCACAAATGCAACTGTCAGACACCCTGTCAAACCGGAGATATGTCGAAGAACATCCGTACCTCGTCGGCAGCCCTTGCCTCCTCTTCTGCCTCACGTTGAGCCTTCTCGGCCGCCTGCGCCATCGCAACAAAATATCAGGAACAAATCGCCACCGTGACAACCAGTTCTCACACTATTCTCACCATCTGTGCTTCTTGCCGCAGCTTGTCAGCCTCTTCGCGAAGCTCTCGGCGTTGCCGCTCACGTTCTTCGTTTTTGGCTTCCAACGCCTACAAGCAGGATGGCACATTGAAATTACGCCATCACAGGACAGAAGCCGAACTATTCCGTGACATCTGTACCTCTCGTTTTTCGCGAAGTGCTTTCAACTTGGCCGCAAACTGAGCTCCGTCCTTGCCACCCAAACCACTGTACTTGTGTCGAAGCGCTGCAAACAACACACTTTCTTCTTTGCCCTTGTATTTTTTTAGCAAGTAGTCTACTTGTCCTAACTTGCTTGGATTGAATCTGCTGTAGAAGTAAATAAGTCGCTGACGGTACGACCCCTGTTCGGTACCATTTTGGTAATTCACTTGCTCCTCGTGAACTCTCCTTTCCTCCTCCTGCGTCAAAGTCAGTTGGTCACAGTTAGCCCATCACATATGCGTGCGCCATCACCACAAGCAGCAGAAGCAGTCGAAGTAGCAAACCTCAATGGCGGCGTCATCGTCTCTTTGTTCGTTTTCAGCAGCCTTCAGTGCATCGTCAGCTTGGCGCGCTTTGTCCCGAGCCGCTTTCGCCTGTACGTGTTGTGTTGCTGTCAAAACATGCCATGCACAATGAATGTCGATGAGCGCAAATACCTTATCCTGCATTTGTTGACGACGCTTAGCACGTGCTGATTGTTTCTTCTTGGCCTCTTCAAGTTTCCGTGCCGCCTGCATAAAAGCACAAAAGAATTCATCAGGCAAAATTCCAGCATTGCTGATGTGGAGGATGTCGCACGCATGCAAACCTGCTGCTGTGACTTGGACGATTTAGGGGTGTACAATTCCGCCTGCGCAAGGTGAAGTAGTAGTCATGATGAAGAACGCGCATGAAGGCACAGCTGCAAAATGTTCCAACTCAAGAGCTGGAAAAAAAATGAGCGATTGTACCTTGCTCGCATCCCAGAGTTTCAACAGTCGCTCACACATCTTTTTAAGCTTACCATCAATTCCTGTCAGAGCGGCGACCACTGAGCACAGCGCCTGGCATGTCTCACAATGCGAAATGAGGACACCAGAACTTACCTTCAGCATTAGAAGCCACATACTTTCTCAATGTGGCAGCTGCTTTGGCTTCGAGTAGATCCGTCGCAGAGACCTGTCCATTCGTCATTCGATCAACACGAAGTACGAACGATGATGCGGTGCTCACTCCAACAAACCTTCAAATGGTACAACTTCTTGGCGATGTCTCGCTGTCGAGCAGGGTCCTCTGTCGACACCAAACGCTTGACGAGATAAGACAGCTTCGCTGAGCGGCTTCCCGCCTGTGATGGTGCTGCGCCGGCCTGCGCACCGCTTCCGCGGCTGTGCTTCCACTTTTGAAACAGGGACGCACACGCATTCTTGATCCCCTCGTCCGGGTGCTTCTCGGACAAACGGCGAACGAAGCTGGCAATTCCGCTTTCGGTCAGGAGCGGGATGCTCTCAGGTCCGAGGTGTCGCAGTTTGTCAAAACCAGCGAGAAGAGCTTTGTTGTCTTTGTTCTTGCCGGCCGACTTTAGTTTTGCCAGGAGTTTCTCGAATTGTTGCAGGGAGGCGACCCCTGTGCTTTCGGTGCCTGTGTCGGTGTTGCGTGGAGTTGGCGCAGCAGACTTGGGCGTGGGCAGATTGTTGACAGTCTTCCACTGGTTTATCAGCGACGTGCATTGCGCCTTGACATCAGCGTCGCTATGTTTCTTGGCGCACCGATTGATGGTCTTTCCGATCCCGGACTCTGCCAGAGAGTCCACTGTCACTGTCAGTTTCGCGAGCTTCGACACGAGCTTCAAGAGACCGTCATCGTCCTTCGCCTTGACGAGTCCTTTCACTTTTGCATCGAGTTTCTTCAAATCCTGCGCCGTGGTAGGCCCAGAGCTTCGCTTGCTGCTCCTCGGGCTCGAAGACGCCGAGGCCCCCTTTGGAGTGGATGCGGCCGATCCGACTGCACCCCACTTATCCAAAATCTTTTGGCATGCGTTTTGAATCTTGGCTTCCGGGTGTTTCTGTTTCATCTTTTTTATCGTCTTCGCTAGACCGGTCCCTGCGCCGTCAAAATTTGCACCATATATTTTGCGAAGGAGTCCGGCAACTTCGGCAATGTCGCCGCCCTTCACGGCGCTCTTTAGATCTCCGTCCATTTTCGCTATCGCAGCGTCCGCCATGGTGCCAGCCTTTGCCTTTCACTGAAAGGATGGTATGGCGTCAACGCGGGGGAAACGCACGCACAGCCGACCAAATGCAAATACCAAAAATGCTGCACAAATGCCAGACGGAGGATCGCGCTGCTCCAATACTTTTTGTGGCGAATATCGACTCCTGCACGAACGGGCAACAGACGACCCCTCCATCGCCACGGGCTGGCAGTGGACAGACGCGGGCGGAAACTGGAGCGCATGCCGACAACACTGAGCAGCGCTGATACTCACGACACCTACGATTCGAGCAACACCCACGACACTCACACGACACTGTCAAGTGCCGATCCATAACGCAAGCACAGGCAACAACCAACAACATGGACGACACGGACGACGACGACGACAACGACAACCAGCAACGACTACAACCAACGACGATGACGACGAACAACGACAACAACAACAACAACAACAACAACAACCCCGCGACGAACGACCAACGACGACCACGACCACGACCACGACCACGACCACGACCACGACCACGACCACGACCACGACCACATCCAACGACGATGACAACTACGACGATAACCACAACTCGCAACGATAATGACGACGACAATAAC
>ENA-OWNT01001685-OWNT01001685.1-seawater-metagenome-genome-assembly--contig:-NODE-1685-length-26453-cov-7.206627_pt1 | contig 26453 bp, 20 predicted proteins | sample MGYA00238136_ERZ651165 | MGnify/ENA primary metagenome ERZ651165 (study PRJEB26861, sample SAMN08777766) | seawater metagenome | isolation source: coastal seawater | place: USA: Florida | collected...
TGGGAGAGTAGGTTATCGCCGGCCACCCCTTCTTCGCCCCCCGTTGAGCAATCCGCTCCGGGGGGCGAACTCGTTCTCGGATCCAGCCGCGGGGGCCGGTGTTCGGGGTATGTGGCGTCCATGTTCGAAGTTGATGCCTTGGTGGATTCCCTTCCGGTTCCCGCGCTGCTGGAGCTTGCCGAACTGCGACGGATCCAGGGCCGCACCGACCAGGCGTTGGCGTTGTTGGTGGAAGCCGACCGGCGTGGCCCGTCCTACGCGACGGTGCGCGCGGCCGGAGTGCTGCTGTTGAGCAGCGGTCGCCCGGCGGAGGCCTTGCCCTGGTTGCGTCGGGCTGTCGATCTGTCCGAGGGCGACCTTCTCGGCATCGCCCTCGCCAATCTCGGAGGTGCCTACCTTGAGCTTGGGCAGGGGCGGGCGGCCCTCGGCTGTTTCGATGAAGCGATTGAGCGGCTGGGTGACGCTGCGCCTGTGCGGGCGTCGGTCTCGCTCAACCGGGCCCGGGCTCTACAGCTGTTGGGCGAGGAAGACGAAGGGTTCCGGGAGCTGGACCGAGCGGAGGCGCTGGCCACAGGCGGCCAGGTGGCTGTGCTGGCCCGTTTCTGGCGTTCGCTGGGAAGGCTCGAGCGCGGCGAGCTGGCTGAGACTCGGGTCGACCACCTGACCCATCCGGCGGTGCCGATGCGCTTGCGGGCTTCGGCAGCCACGCAGCTCGGCCAGTCGCTCGGAGCGCAGGGAGACCATGCCGGCGCAGTCCGGGCGCTTCGACTTGGGGCGGACCTCTGGCTTCAGCTCGGTGAGGTGGCGACAGCGGTCGATGTTCGCACCGGTCTCGGCGGCCACCTCTATGTGCAGCGGCAGGTCGCCGAGGCACTCGACGTGCTGGATGCCGCTCGGGCGGACCTGCCCGCAGAGTTGTTGGAGTCGCCCACAGCCACCCGACTTCACACCAACCGGGGCCTCGCGCTGCTGTCGATGGGACGCCTCGATGAGGCCCAGGAGGAGCTGGAGGCTGCGGTTGCCCGACTTCGGCTCGGTGACGACCCTCGCGCGCTTGGGAGTCAGCTTCGCGCCCTGGTGGATCTCCACCGCTACAAGGGCGACCTCGATGAGGCCATCGCGCTGCAAGGGGAGCTCGCGGAGCTGGAGCCCTCCCTCGACGTGCCCTTGCCCGAGGGCGGCATGCTCTACAGCGCCGTCGAGGATCGCTCGCTGTCCGTCTCGGTGGCCGCACTGCAGAAAGCGGGGCCATCGGCAGGCCAGGGGCCGGTCGTGTTCTTCGTACCGCCGGCCTGGGGGGCGTCCGGGCCGCTGTTTCCTCGGGGCGCGGTGTCCGTGGCGTCCTTTCTTGTCGACAACGGGATTCCTGCGGAGGTGGTGCCGCTGGCGGATGTGGTGGACAGCACCGATGACGCGGAGACGGTCCGAACCAGGCTCGATGCGCTGGTTCGCCGGGTCGTGGAGGCGCTTCGTCCCCGGGCGATTGGGGTGTCCGTCACCTTTTCCTACCTCTATCCGCAGGGTCAGGCGCTGGTGGCGGCGGCCCGTCGGCATGCGGGTCCGTCTGTGCCGGTGTTGATGGGGGGGCCACATGTGACCTACCTCGACCGTGAGGCGCTGGCGGAGACGCCTGGCCTCGACGTCGTGGTCCGAGGGGAGGGAGAGTGGACCGCTCTCGAGCTGCTCCAGGCGCTGGCGGTTGGCGGGGAGCTGTCCACCGTGGCTGGCATCACCTGGCGGGCGGCCGACGGGAGCATCCACCGCAACAAGGGCCGCAAGCTGGGCGACGTCCGGGCGCTTCCTCCGGTCGACTTCGGCTTGCTGCCGACCACGTTCGCCCATCGCATGGACGTCAGCGCGCTCACCAGCCGGGGGTGTTCCTTCCGGTGTCGTTTCTGCCATGAGTTCCGCTACTGGGGCGGCGTGGTGCGAGAGTTCCCCGTGTCACGCATCGTCGGGGAGCTCGACCGTCTGGCGCGGTACGGCAACACGCTCCAGGGCATCGACGACAGCATGCTCAACATGACCACGCCACTGTTCATGGAGCTGGTCGACGCCCTGGGCCGCAGCCCGCATGTCGCGCCGAATTTCGGCCTGCTCACCCGCCTCGACACCGTGACGGAGAAAGGCAGCCGGGCGATGAAGGCCGCCGGACTCCGCTGGGTGAGCATGGGGGCGGAGAGCGGGTCTCAGGTGGTGCTCGATGCCATGAACAAGGGGCTCAAGGTGGAGCGGGCCGCCCGGTCTCTGCGGACGGTCCGGGATGCGGGGCTGGAAGCCGCCACCTTCTTCATCGTGGGCCATCCGGGGGACAACCTCACCGAGTCCGAGCGCACTCTGGCCTTTCTCGATGGTCTCTGGCGGGATGGCCTGGTGAGCTGGGTGGATGTGTCCACCTTCTCGCCCTACCCCGGCACCCCCTTCTACAACCTGGCCCACCGCTACGGCGTGCGCATCCTGTCCCGGGAGTGGAGTCGCTGGCGCCGCACCAACCGGCCGGTCGCTGAGCTCGACGACTACCCGGCGGCGTTGATCTACCAGACCTACCTGCGCATGCTCGCAGTGCAGGCGCGCTACCGTGGGCCAGATGGGATGGCGCCTCCGGGCCCACAAGCGACGGGGGCCTGAGCGTCTTGGCAGACGTCGTCTACCTGCATCCGTTGCCCCGTCCGGCGAGCTGGGGACTGGGGGACGGTGCGGCCTACCCCATCATTCCGGTGGGGCTCGTCGGACACGTCAACCTGTTGAGAGCGGCAGGACACTCGGTCGTGGGCCTCGACATGGGGGTGGAGCGCACCGTCGACCCAGGCTTCAAGCTGTGCGGGTGGTTGGCGAAGAACAGTGAGCCGGACGTCGTTCTCATCGATCTGCACTGGTACGAACATGCCTGGGGCGCCCTCCATACGGCCGATGAGGTGCGGCGGGTCTGGGCTCACAGCCGCATCTTGCTGGGTGGGCTGACGGCGAGCCACTTCGCCGCGGACATCCTGCGTCGGTGTCCGGCGGTGGATGGGGTGATTGCGGGGGCTGCCGAGCAGGCCGTGCTGACGCTGTGCGCAGGCGCCCAGACCGCTCCCAACACCTGGACCCGCGACTCCGCCGGGCAGCCACTTGCCCCGGAGTCGAGCTGGACCACCCCGCAGTCGTTGCTCGACCGCCTCGACACCGTCGACCTGGGCTTTCTGCGTCATGCCGAGACCTATCGTGCGATGGTCCACTCCCGTCCGCTGCGGGTGGTGGAGGCGCATCCGAGGGGACAGTGGGTGCTTTCTGGACGCGGTTGCGCATTTGCCTGTGGCTACTGTGGAGGCGGTCGGGAGGCGCACCGAACGCTGTCCGGGCTCAAGCGGGTGTCGCGCAGGGACCCGCGACTGTTGGCGGCAGATTTCGTGCGGGCCACGCAGATGGGAGTGCAGCAGGTGGCGCCGTCCCTCGACCCGGACATGCTCGGAAGATCCCACCTCGACAGCTTCTTCGCCAATTTGAGCGGATGGCCCGGCCTCTATGTGGAGTCCTACCAGCTTCCTTCGGGGCGATTGCTGTCCGGTCTGGCCGAACGGTGTGTGCCTGAGCACTCCGAGCTGGCACTCACACCGCTGTCGGGGTCGGAGGCGGTGCGGCGCGCCCATGGCAAGCGATACGACAACGACCAGCTGGTGGACAAGGTGCGGACGGCCCACGACCTGGGGCTCAACGTGTTCCTGTTCTTTTCGATCAACCTGCCCGGGGAGACGGAGCAGACCCTGTCCGAGACGGTGGCGCTTGCCCGTCGTCTGCTCGACCAGCCCCATCCCGAGCGCATCCGGGCCATCAACATCGCCCACACCGTGGACCCCATGTCACCGATGGCCATGCGGCCGGGGGACTTCGGCGTGAGCCAGCTTCGCTTGCACTCACTCGACGACTACATCGCCCAGGCGACCGGACCACGGCCCTTCACCTTCGCGGCCGGCGAGCGGGGCTTCGAGCTTGCGGCGTCCCGAGACCTGCCTGCGATGGTCGCCGCCTGGGACGCGCTGGCCTCAGAGGACCCCCGCCGCATCTACCGGGTGCCGCGGGTGTAGTTCAACCGAGCAGCCGCACAGACAGCAGCTCGGTGTCCTCATCCTCGGGGTCTTCCTCGCGGCCGACCATGGGAATCGGCACGTCGTAGTCGCCAAGGGCGTCGGTGTCGGTCGAGGTGGTGGGCTGCAACACACTGCGCAGGTCTTCGGAGACCAGGTCCTGGTGGAGGTCCCACATGGTGTCGCCTTGCTCGCGCTGGCGCTGACGGCGCTTCGGTGCGTCGGGGTCGTCTCGGGTCTCGCGGTTGAGCAGACGAACCATGGCCAGGGCATCACGGACCATGGAAACCTCCTTGCGTCCCCTTGATGTGTCCTCTGGCTCTGGACCTGTCAAGGCTTTCGAGCAATTCGAGACATCACTCGAGGTAGCCCATCTCGCGGAGCAGCTGGAGCTGATCCTCGCTGACGCCTTCGCCTTCGCCGGCCTGAATGTGGGTCTCGGCCAGGAAGTCGAGCGCCGAGCGGTGGACCCGGTCGAGGAGGGCCAGATCCGACAGCGGACGGTCCTCGTGGGGATCGGCGTGCTGGTCGAAGAGCTGGGGATGCTGGAAGGGGTGGCCTGGGTCTCGGCGAACGTAGATGAGCTTGTGTTGGCCATCGTAGTACCAGTGCATTCCGCCATGGTTGCCGCCTGTGTTGGGTCGGTCGGCGGTGTCCCGACCGTAGGCGACGTCGACCAGCGACTCTGCGTTCGTGGCATGGGGAGGCTGGATGCCGGCGAGTGCAGGCAGGGTGGCGTACAGGTCGAGGGTGCGCACGGCGGTGTCCACCCGTGCAGGGGGCAGGGCCTGCGGGTAGCGCACGATCAGCGGCACAGACTGGTTGTTGTCGTAGGGGAAGTTGTGCCAGGCCCGCTCCAGCTCATGGTCGTTGAAGGCCTCTCCATGATCTGAGGTGAAGGCGAACACGAGGTCGTCGGTGTGGCCGGTCCTCGCCAGCTCCTTCCACAAAGCACCCAGCTGGTGGTCGTTTCGGAGGATCTCCCCGTCGTACATCCGCTCGAGCTGGTCCCACTGGTCTGCCGACAGCACCACCTCACCCTTGTTGACCTCGCATTGGCTGACATGTCCTTGTGGCACCTCTCCGCCCTTGTTGCAGCCTCGGATGTTGATGGGGGCCACATCGTCCCGCACCCACCGGTCGAAGGGAGCCTCGGGGGTGTACGGGGCGTGAGGGGTGAGGTACCACATCACGAGAAACCAGGGCCGGTCGTCGTCTTCGCGAATGAACTCGAGCGCGCGCCGGGCGAGCCTGCCTTCTCCCACGAACTCGAAGACCTCGAAGCCCTGCGCGTAGCTTGGGTTGTCTGTGATGATGCGCGAGGCGTTCACCATGCCCGTCCGGTAGCCGGCGGCCTCGAAGACCTCGGCCAGGGTGACGGCCTGTTCGGGCACCTCCAGGGAGTAGTCCTTCGAGTGCCAGGGGGCGTAGTCGACCTGGTGGTTGTGGGCGAACAGGCCGGTGAACAGGCTGGCCGTTGCGGGCAAGGTCCAGTAGCCCGAGGTCTGGGCGTCGGTGAAGACCACGGCCTCTTCGGCGATCTGGTCGAGGTTGGGAGTGGTGGGGCGGGCGTGTCCGTAGAGGCTGAGGTGGTCGGCGCGGGTGGTGTCCCACACCATCAGCAGCACGTCTGGACGGTCGTCCTGCGACCACGCGACGGAGGGGAGGAGTGCGAGGGCGGTCCCCATGAGCGTGGTGGTGACCCTAGGATGCAGGTGATGCCCCATAGACGGCGGGTGAGCTCCGGAATTGCGTGACATATCGGTCCCCTATTGTGTGGCACCGCCCACTTCGGGCGTCGCACCACCTTCTTACTGAAGTGGACCGTGCAATTCGGTCGCAGTGCCTTTCAGGGCATTGCGTCAAGCAAGGAGGGCGTTCTTTATCAGGAGCCTTGGACGCCGACCCGCAACACGACCTCTCGCACCCTTGTCGGGCTCCGTGGCAGCACCACTGTCATGGCAATCCCTTGGCGGCGGCGATCGAGGCTTGCTTCGATGTGGGCGTCGGACACACCATGCCGCAGCAACACCTGTCGGGCTGCGGTCTTTGCGGTCCCCACCAGCGATGGCCGCATCAGCTCGCCGACCACCACCGACTCCACGGCATCCTGGATGGCCTCGGAGAGGGTTTGCGGGGGTGGTTCAGGCGCGCGCGGATGGACGCGGACCGGGCCTCGGCCGATACCGGGGCTGCGGGCCGGCGCGATGCGCATTCGTCCAGATGAGCGGTCATCGCGGGGCATTGGAAGGTCCTGCGGGGAGGGGTGCGACATGCGGTGGTGGAGGGGCTACCTGTGGTGGACTCCAGGGAGCACGTCGCCATGACCTCAGGGTACACCGTCTCAGTCACCGACCGCGTGATGATTGCCCACAGCTTCCGCGGCGAGGTGTTCGGACCCGCCCAGCGCATGCACGGGGCCACCTATGTGGTCGCGGCCACCTTCGGCCGCACCGGACTCGACCCCGACGGGCTGGTGGTCGACATCGGGCTTGCACACGAGGCCCTGTCTGCCGCTCTGGAGCCACTGCGGTACCGCAACCTCGATGAGCTGGAGTGTTTTGCGGGCGTCAACACCACCACCGAGTTCCTCGCTGGCTGGCTGCACGGCCGTCTCGTGGAGGCGGTGGGGGCCGGAGAGCTCGGTCCCCATGCCGGCGGGCTTGCGTTCATCGAGGTGAAGCTGCACGAAAGCGATGTGGCCTGGGCCGCGTACCGCGGGCCCGTCGTCGTCGGGTGAGTGGGCAGGCCACCGGCTGGCGTGCCTGGCGGGCCCAGCTTCGCTGGATTGCGTGGGGGCTTGTGTTGCACATGCCCCGGATGGGCACCGCGGACTGGCAGTGGCTGGATGTGTTGGCCCTGTCGGGGGAGTGGTGTGTGTTGGTGGCCCTTGCGGGGGCTCTGGGCAGGCGTCGGGGAGTGGGGCCGGCTCTGGGCTGTGCCTGGGTGGGACTGCTCCTGCTGGAGAGTGTGCGGCTGGCCGGCTGGCTGTTGACGGCGGCCGACCCGCAGCTCTATGACCTCGCCTTCCTCGCCCGGCACCTCTGGGTGCTGATGATGGACCTGTGGGGACCGCTCCAGGTGGCGGCCTCTCTGCTGGCGCTTGTCTTGGGTGTGGCTGGACTGTGCGGGCTGGCTTCGTGGCGCCTCGAGGACGTCGTGGCCGACCGGCGGACGGCTCGGGTGGCCGGCGTGCTCACCGCAGCTTGTGTGGGCTTCGGCCTGCTTCCCTGGCACATCGGAGCGCACTGGGTGAGTCCAGCCTGGGTGGCGAACCTGGTCGAGAGCCGGCGCACCTGGCAGCTCACGCAGGCCTCTGTGGCGGTGGACCACTATGCCCCGCTGATGGACGTCGAAGCCCTCCAGCACCGTCCCGATATCGGTCTGTACGTGGTGGAGAGCTACGGGCGTGTGTTGGACACCACCCCAAGCCTGAACGCGAGCTGGCGTCCTCTGCTCGATGAGCTGTCCCCCGGCCTGATCGAGCAAGGCTGGCACATGGCGAGTGGGTGGGCGACGGCGCCCGTGAGCGGGGGGCGAAGCTGGATCTCGGATGCCACGGTCATGTTGGGCATCTCGATTCGACATCAGAGCACCTGGTCCCACATCCAGCCGAAGGTGGGCACCTTGACCCATCTGCCGGGGTGGCTGGCGGCATCGGGGGGCTATGAGACCGTGGTGTGTCGCCCCAAGGACCGCGTCCGCCTCGGGCTGGCCCTGCGCAACGACTTCGACTGGCAGCACACCGTGTTCGCCGACGACATCCCCTACGACGGGCCTTTGGTGGGTTGGGGTGGCATCCCCGACCAATACAGCCTCGGTCATCTCCACACCCAGGTGCTGCCGGCGGTGCAGGGGCCGCGCCTTGTGTTCTTCCACGGTGTGTCGGCCCACGGCCCTTGGGATGTGGTTCCCGAGCTGGCGCATGACTGGCGGGCGGTGGGGGAGGTGGCCCTGCAGGCGGTGCAGGGGGTCGACGCGGTGGTCTACGAGGAGTCGGAGAACCCGGATGCGGTGCTCAAGGTGCAGGCCCGCCGCTACAGCCCCACCCTTGGCGACCGCTTCAAGCTGCCCGGGCGGATGTTTCCCGAGAAGCGCCGCGAATACATGAATGCGGTCGACTACAGCCTGCGTGCCACGATGGCCTCCTTGTCGTTGTTGCCGGAGACTCCCCGCGGGAGGTTGGTGGTGGTGTACGGGGACCACCAGCCCCCCATCCTGCCTCGCAAGGGCGAGTATGACGTGCCTGTCCACGTTCTTGCCAGCGACCCCCGCCTGCTGGATGCCTTCCTGGACGCCGGCTTCGTCGCCGGCCTCCACCCCGACGCAGAGTCGGAAGCGATGCCGCTGGAGGCGTTGTTTCCCACCTTGGCAGCTGCTGTGTTGGGACGTCCTGCGACGGAGGTGCCCGGCGGTGTGTCCCTTGCCGACCTGTTGGAGGCCGGGCCATGAGCTGGCCGAGGTCTACCTGCCGGGGACTCCGGCGGACCGCCCGAGGGCGCTGAGGTCGATCAGCCCCACCTGGTCTCCGATGTCGTCGTCGGAGGGGGCCACGGCCAGTGTGCGCCCGTTGGGGGGAAGGAACGCCTACCAGACGTGCGCGTAGCCCAGGCCCACGGAGGTGGTCTGTGCCGTGGCCCGCCCGAGGCCTGCGACGGGGATGTCGGCCTCGGCCCCTGCCCAGACCCGCCAGGCCAGAGGTCTTCCGCGGACCAGTCGGGCGCCGGCGGCGGTCTGGCGGGTGGTGGCGGAGGTGCCGGTGGGGTCGGCCTGACCGAGGGTGTAGGTGCCGGTGAGCAGGGCGGTCCAGCCCGAGCCGAAGTAGCGTCCGAAGGTGGCGTTTCCGAGGAGCACGCCGGTGGGGCGACCGGCCACCTGCAGGTCGCCCTCTGCCATGGCGCCGGCACTCCAGGGCCAGGCTCCGAGGGTCCGCTCCAGCTGTCCGCCCACGATGAGGGCGCCGTGCTCGAGGCCGGTCACATCGGCGTTGAGGGGGTCGTCGGACTCGGTCCAGTCGCGACCGGTGGGCAGGCGCAGGCCCACGATGCCGACCGGGGTGGGGCCCGCCCCATCGAGGCTGGGGGGGCGCTCTACGGTGGGGTCCCACAGGGCCAGCATACGCGCGTCGCCCAGGCCGGCACCCACACTGTCGAGGCTGCCCGCGGCGAGGTGGTTGTTGCGCAGCGGCAAGCGGGCGGCCAGCTCCCACTGTCGGGCGAGGCGCAGGCCCATCCCGAGGTTTCCGATCCAGGCCTCTTCTGTGTAGCCGACAGCCTCGGTGGTCTGGCCCTGCTCGTCCCACCAGCCCATGGTCTGCTCGTGGAGGACAGACATGGCCACCACGGCCTTCTCGCACTCTCCGACGCGTGTGGGCAGCGCGGAGGTGGCCCCGACACAGCAGGCTGCGGCGTCGGCGGTCTGGGGCAGGGCGGCCAATACGAGGCCCACCGGCAGGAGCGCGTCAGTCCACTTCATAGGCCACCACCGCGCGGTCGCTGCCGGCCACCCCATCGAGCTGCAGGGTCAGCTCCCAGTAGCCGGGCATCGAAAACACCCACTCCGCACGCAGTCGGCCGTCGCCGTCCACCTCCACGACCGGACCGGGCGAGATGCCGTGGTCGTGGTCGGGCATCCACGGCTTCACCGACACCTCGGCGGTGGGGTCGAGCCCCCCCTCTGACGCCACCTCGATGTACAGCTCGGCGGTGCGGCCTGCGATGTAGGGCTGGGGGACGGCCTCGAGCTCCAGCCGGTACAGGCCGTCGCGGGAGTCGACTGCGTCGGGTGCGAGCGGGACCTGCGCGTCGGGTGGGATGGGTGCGCAGGCGGCACACAGCGCGAGGAGGAAGGTGGAGAGTGGGTGGTGCATGGCTTGGACCTTGGATGGGGTCCCAGTGTGCTCCCGCCCAGGCCAACAGACCATGTGGCGCATTGTCGCAGGCCGTCTCGAGTCGTGCCCTGTTGCGTGGCACCATGCGGCGGAAACGGGCGCCTCGGGACCGGTGGTCGGCCCGGATCGATTCGGCGAGAGTGTCTGCTACATCACCGCTTTGCGTGCCCACCGACGCACGGCCTTCGCCCGCTCATAGGTGCGCTCGGTCTGCTTGGCCTGCCGGCTGGCCCACAACACACTCCGCTGGGTGGATGCCGCCAGGGACCCCTTCAGCGTGACCGGCATCAGGGTGTCGAACTGGACGTGGCTGCGGTCGGTCCAGCGCTGCTTGTACGCCTCGTCGCCGACGGTGAAGTCGAAGGTGTGCAGGCCCATCTCGCAGGCCTGCCGCATCAGCTCCAGGCGGAGCAGGGTGCCGGCTCCCAGGCGCGCCAGCTTGTTGCGCCGGTAGGTGGGGAACAGCGAATACATCGTGCCGTCCCACACAAGGCCGAGGTGGGTGGCTTGTACGCGATCTCCGACCGTGAGACGGCTGAGGTGAACGAGGTCGGGGGCCGTCTCGGAGAGCTCCAGCAGCATGCCGCGCACCGCCGGGTCGGCGAAGAGGTCGGGGGCACCCAGGCGTCTGTAGCTGTCGGACTTCTGGGCGAATAGCTCGTGCAGCACCGCCCGGCGCTCGACCGGAGCGTGCGGAGTGTCGATCGTGACGGCACCAAAGGTCGCCAGCTTGCGGGCCTTGCGTTGCCATCCTCGCTGGGTGCGCCGGCTGGCCCGTTGATCGAGGAAGGCCTGCCAGTCGGGTGCCAGTGTGGCCTGCCAGGCGGCGCTTGGACGCTCGGACAGTTGCAGGCGCGCGAAGGGGTTGCGCTGTCCGTGCAGGTCGAGGGGCTGCCTCTCCAGCTGGACCAGATCGACGTCGGGCAGGGCATCCTGGATGGTGTCCCACAGAGCGACGAAGCCGCTTTCGAGGAGGTGGGGCGGGCAGTCGGTCGACAGCAGTGGGCCCTGGTAGTCGGTGAAGCTGGTGCCCATCCACACCAGGCGGCGAATCCCGGCCGTCCTCCGCACGGCCAGCGGGAGCACCATCCACACTGCACCGTCGCGCGGACTTCGGACGACCACCACGCACACCTGCTCGCCAGCAGCTTCGCCGATCCACCGGTGGGAGGCATGCAGCCATCGGCGGGTCGAAAAGGCGTGGCAAGGGGCGTCGGACTCGAGGAGCGCCCAGGCGGGGTCAGGTCCCGACAGGTCGTGGTGGACCTCTATGTGGGGTGTTTCGTCCAGGGCGGCGCTCGGGAGATGGGAGGACAGTGGCGCGTTCATGGCAGCTCCACCCCTGGTGGCGGATCCTGCGCACAGGAGCGTGAGGGCCGGATACAGACTGAGGGGAGCGCACGACCCGATTCAAGGGGGGGAGTGACCGAATTCGCGATCTGTTGTGCGGATGACAGGTGTCGGTAGGGTGTGGGGCGGGGCCATGGGCGCCTACAACGTGTGTGTCGCCGGGCGCTGCGATGAACGCAGCCTCCGCCGACCGCCACCCACGCTGTCGGGCGCCCACTGCGTCCGGCGATGGAGTCGTCATGTCCATGATCCGCACCGCCCTCGCCTTCGCTGCCGTCGCCCTTTCGCTGTCCGTGTCCACCCCCGCCGTGGCTGGTCCGAGCAGCGCCCTGCATGGAGACTGGGTGATGACCTACGACTGGTACAGCCCCACGTTGACGTCCACATCGCCCTACTGGGAAGCCACGCTGCACTCGGGGCACAACCTGGAGCTCACCCTCCTCGCCTTCCCGATGCTCGGCGCCTACATGCCCACCAGTGTGTGGGGCGACTGGGAGACAAAGAAGGGCGGCAAGAAGCTCATCCTCGACCCCGACGCCTTCACCCATGTGGAGGCCTGGCTCGCTTCGGATGGCTGCTATGACGGCACCATCACCTACACCGACTCCTACGGGTCGATGTCGGGTCCCTTCGAGGCCTGCCCCGTTCCCTGAGTGGGTTGGCGTGGGGCCCTACGGACAGGTGGGGTGCCACGCCAGGTCGTCGACATTGCTGGCTTCCAGGTTGCCGACGAAGGTGCTGGCTCCGGAGACCGGGTCGATGGTGTAGAGCTTCGTGCCGGTGGAGGCGTAGAGCAGACCGCTGTGGTGGTCGTATTCCAGGCCCACGCTTCCAAAGGGCACGGCGGTGGACTGCACGTTGGTGGCCTGCCCGGTGGTGAGGTCGATCTCGAAGATGCGGTCCCCCGAGCCGTCGGCGCCGTACATGGTGCTGGTGGTGCAGTCCCAGGCGAGGCCGCTGTTGCCGATGTCGATGCCCAGCGGCCCCACGGCTGTGGCGGCGCCGGTCGTCAGGTCGAACTCCCAGAGGGTGTCGTTGCTGCCGATGCCGTAGAGACGTCCACCCGGCCCGAAGCCGATGCCGCCGATGCCGGAAGTACCGTGGGCGCCGATGCGCGTGAGGCTGCCGGTGCAGGCGTCGAACAGCTCGATGGTGCCCGAGGTGTGGGCATGGATGATGGACACGCCGTTTTCGCTGACGTCCATCGAGTTGATGCCGGCTGAGGTGGTGAGGCGGGTGACGGTGGACAGGTCGGCGTTGGTGGGGTCGACGGCGTAGACCCGGTCGTCGGAGGTGTCGACGGTCAGCAAGGACCAGCCGGGCTTGCTGTCCTCGTCGACGTCGCCGTCGCAGTCGGAGTCTTCACCGTCGCAGCTGTCGGCCACCACGCCGGGATGTACCAGTGGATCGGCGTCGTTGCAGTCGCCGGGCAGGTCGCTGAAGCCGCTGGCGTCGGGGCAGGCCTCGGCAGCCCCATCGCCGTAGCCGTCCCCGTCGGCGTCGATGTAGCGGTCGACCCGGGCGTCTTCGTCGACAAAGCCGTCGCAGTCATCGTCTTCGTCGTTGCATACCTCGTCGGCGCTGGGGGAGATGTCGGGGTTGGCGTCGTTGCAGTCGTCGGCCAGCTCGGCGGCTCCGGACGGGAGGCTGCAGGCCCATGTGGTGCGGGTGGGGTCGCCGTGGCCGTCGCCGTCTTCGTCGATGTAGAAGGCCTGCTGGACGCTCTCGTCGGTCTCCCCGTCGCAGTCGTCGTCGCGCCCGTTGCAGGTCTCCTCCGCGCCGGGGAAGACGGTGGCATCGGTGTCGTCGCAGTCCTCGGGTGTGTGCACGCCGTCGCCATCCCGGTCGAGGTCTGTGGGCGGCGCGCTGTCGACCGACTCGACCGGTGGGTCGCTGTCTGCCGCGGTCTTCAAGGGCTCGGCGTCGCAGGCGAGCAGGAAGATGAGCGGGAGGATGCGGCGCATGGGGACCTCGATGGGGCCCACTCTACTCCGGTGTCAGTGGCAGACGGGGTGCCAGGCGAGGTCGTCGACGTTTCCGGCGTCGAGGTGGCCGACGAAGGCGGTGTCTCCGGTGACGGGGTCGATGGTGTACAGCTTCGTCTGGGTGGAGGCGTAGAGCAGGCCGCTGCGGTGGTCGAACTCCAGGCCCACGTTTTCGAAGGGGATGTCGACCGCACGCACATCCATGGCCTGGCCCGTCTCCAGGTCGATCTCGAAGATGCGGTCGTGCAGGGCGTCTGCGCCGTACATCGTGCTGTGGGTGCAGTCCCAGGCCAGGCCGCTGTTGCCGATGTCGATGCCGAGCTCGCCCACCACCTCCGCCTGCCCTGTGCTGGTGTCGAACTCGAGGAGCTGGTCCTGGCTGCCGATGCCGAACAGGCGCTCGTCCGGGCCGAAGCCGATGCCGCCCACGCCATTGCTGCCGTGGGGACCCAGCGGGGTGGCGGTGCCGCTGCAGGGCTCCAGGATGGACAGGCCGTCGTCGCCGTGGAAGTCGTGGGCGATGGCGAGGCCCTTCTCGCTCACATCCATGGAGTTGATGCGGCCGTCGATGTCGAGGGCGCAGACAGGCTCGGTCTTCGCGGAGTCGGGGTCGATGGCGTAGACCATGTCGTCCTTGGCGTCGATGGTGAGCAGGCTCCAGCCGGGCTTGCTGTCCTCGTCGATCTCGCCGTCGCAGTCGCTGTCTTCGCCGTCGCAGTCGTCGGTGTCCACGCCGGGGTGGGTCCAGGGGTTCAGGTCGTTGCAGTCACCTGGGCGCTCGGCGAGCCGGGGGTCGCTGCGGCAGCCTCGGATGGGACGTGCGCCGTCTCCCCAGCCGTCCTCGTCTTCATCGGCGTAGAGATCATCTTGGACGTGTTCGTCGACCAGGCCGTCGCCGTCGTCGTCGATGCCATTGCACAGCTCGACGGGGGGAGGCCGCGGCCAGATGTGGGCAGGGTCCTCTGCGTCCATGTCGAGAGTGACCTGCAGGTGGACATTGTGGAGACCGCTGTCCGCACTCAGGTCCCCGCTGTCCACCCACACCCGCTCGTCCTCCAGGCCACATCCGACCAGGAGGGACACGACGACAATTCGCATGGACACGGCCGTCCCCCGGCATCTGCCCTGCCATTGGCGGCAAGGCCATGCCCGGACATCGGACGCCCGGTCCCCTCCTTTCGACCTCGGTCAGGCGAGAATCGTGACGTTGAGGATGGCTGCGACCACGCCCATGATGCTCACGCCCGCGATGACCCCGGAGCTGACCGGCACGATGCTGTCTTTCGCGAGCTGGGGCTGCTTCTTGGTGAGCACCCAGGCGATGACGGCGCCGATGAACATGGACAGGGGGTACTGGAAGGGCAGGATGAGGCCGAGGCCGAGGGCGGTGGCGCTGGGCAGGTACTTCTTGATGTCCTTGGGGGACAGCATCTCCAGGATGGTGACGAGCACGCCGATGGCGAGACCGGCCACGATGGCCTGCTGGTGCACGGGGTGCATGTTCTCGATGCCCATCTGGAACAGCTTGGCGACCGCGGCCCAGGCCTGTGCCGCGGGGGCGGGGAAGACGGGGGCCGCGCCGTCGATGCCGTTGAGGGCCGTGGCGTCGGGCACGAGGAGGTAGAAGCCGGTGACCGTGGCGAGGGTGCCGGCGAAGATGCCCATCACCTGGGCCAGGAACTGCCGCCGGGGGTCGGCGCCGAGCAGGTAGCCGGACTTCAGGTCGTTGAGGAGGTCGGCGGCGGAGCCAGCAGCGGAGGCGGTGATGCTCGCTGTCATGAGGTTGGCGGTGGTGGACTGGGGGATGAGCACGCCGTAGGTGAGCTGCATGAGCTTGCCCATGGCGCCGACCGGGGTGATGTCGGACTCACCGGTGGCGCGGCAGGCGACCAGGGCGAGGAAGAAGGTCATGGCGACGGCGAGGATGCCGTAGATGACGGGCACATCGAAGTACAGGGCCGACACCGCGATGACGCCCACGGCCGACAGCGAGCCGCCGATGGCGAACCAGCTGCCGGGCACCTCCACCTTCTTGGCCTGCTCCTCGTGGGGGAGGCCGGCGTCGGCGCTCTGGCCGGTGAGTCCCTTCAGCGCGCGCAGGATGGTGCGCCACTGGGTGGCAAACGACAGCAGACCCGACGACACGAGCATGGGAACGCCCAGCCACAGGCCAATCTCCTTCCAGGCCTTGTTGGGATGGGTGGTGGCGCGCACCGTCTCGCCCATCGCGTTCTCCCACTGGGCCTCCCACCCGTAGGGGCCCACGATGTAGACGAGCATCAGCCCGCCCACGAGCATCCAGGTGGACACCCGCATGCCCACGATGGCGCCAGCGGCGATCATCACGGGGTTGTTGTCCATCACCATCAGCCAGTCCGACGACTTCCAGGCGACCTCTTTGCCGTCGACCAGGTGGGTGCCGGGTGCCGGCAGCCAGTCGAACAGCCTGGTGTCGTAGGGGAGCAGGGCGTGCTTGTCGTCGCCTTCGCCGAGGAGCGCGAGGTCGAGCATCGGTGGGAAGGCGCCCCCGAACACAGCCGCGATGAGCAGCATCCGGGCCTTCTTGATGGCCGCCTTGCCGTCGGAGTACAGCGACTGCAGCGTGTTGGCCGCGGCGGTGCCCGAGGGGAAGCGCAGGCGCTCTCGGTTGATGAGGTTGCGCTTCATCGGGATGGCGATGACGGTGCCCAGCACGGCAAGGAAGAAGGTCCAGGCGGTGAGGATGGGCCATGGAAGGTGCGCGCCCTGGGGGTTGTCCGGGGTGGCCGACAGCATGAGCAGGGCTGCGATGGCCGACACCATGGTGCCGCCGGTCGCGTAGCCAGCCGACGAGGCCGTCGACTGCATGCAGTTGTTCTCCAGGATGGTCATCGGCGTCTTGGCGATGCCGGCCTTCTGGAGAACGGTCCAGATGGTGTAGGACAGGATGCAGGCCGTGATGGCCACGCCGAGTCCCCAGCCGGTCTTCAGGCCCACATAGAGGTTGGTGAAGGCGAGCAGAAAGCCGAGGGCCGAGCCCATGAGCACGGCACGCACGGTGAGCTGGGGGACGTCGTCGCCGCGGTAGACCTGGGCGTACCAGGTGGCCTCGTCCATCTCGAGGACCTTGTCGGGACCGATATCGAGTGGACGCGAGGCCTCGACCTCCTCCGGGGTGGACGGCGCAGGCTGGAACATCGCCATGGACAGGCCTCTGGTGTGCAGGTGGGGCGCGGCACACTACCGCGCAGCGATGGGGTGGGCGGACGACACTTCGGCCTGACACGGATGGTGCCCTGGCGGCTTGCGCGGTAGGCTGGCGATTCGTCCAGGAGCGCTTCGATGTCTTCGCGTGTACCTCTGCTCAAGCTGTCCGTGCTGTTCCTCTTGCCCGCCTGTGAACCCGATGGCGGCAACAAGCTCGGCGGCGGCGGCGGCCGGCTCGCCCCCACCTGCGATGAAGGCAGCGCGACGCTGGGTGTGGCCGGTGAGTTCGCGGTCGACTCCTTCGACTTCGACATGACCTACGACCCCGACACCTTTCTCGTGTCGGGCCCGGTCTACACCTTCGAGCTGCCCTCCGACATCAGCGGCGTGTCCGCCACGGTCGACCTGCCCGGCGAGGAGGTGGGCTTCTCCTTCTGGGGCCTCGGCGACGACGTGTTCATCGATGCATCGCTGGCAGACGAGACCCCGGGCGCCTGGTGGTCTGCCCCCTACTGGCACTGGGGTGCGCTCGGCGGCACCGTCACGCTTCCCATCGACCCCACGACCCTGCCCGATGGTGGCGGCTGCCTGTTCGTGCAGCCCTCGGCTCTGTCCACCGACCTCGAAGGTGAGTCCGCCACGCTGCATCTCGTCACCAAGCGCGCGGATGTGGGAACCGGCCTGATCGACGTCAACATCATCATTGTCGGCGGTGCGGCCCTCTACCAGGAAGAGCTCGACGCCTCCATCGCCCGCATGGATGAGGTGTGGAGCGGCGGCGGCGGTCCGGCGGTCGGCACCGTGGAGATCTTCGAGGTGGGCGGCAGCTCCTTCCTCAACTACGCCGACTCCAACGAGCTTCGGGCCACCGAGCTCGACGGCGGCAACCCCCAGGCCGTCAACCTGTTCATCGTCGACGACTACGCCGATGAGCCCGGTACCCTCGGTGAGGCAGGCGGCATCCCCGGCCCGCTTGGACTGCACGGTGTGGATGGGGCCGGCACCATCGTCGCCCTCGACGGCCACCGCATGCGCGACGGCAACCTCGACGTGTCCACCATGGGCGAGACCATGGCGCACGAGGTGGGCCACCAGGTGGGCTTGTTCCACACCACCGAGTCGGATGGCTCGCGCACCGAGCCCCTCGACGACACCGCCGCCTGTCCCGAGAGCGCGGACACCGACGGTGACTGGTACTTCACCGCCGAGGAGTGCGCCGACTACGACGGCCGCAACTTCATGTTCTGGGTCACCGGCAACTTCACGCAGGAGGAGGTCAGCGGTCAGCAGGCCACCGTCCTGTCCCGCAGTGTCGTGTCCCGTTGAATCCATCTCGTCCTGAGCCGTCCGCCCCCCACAGCCGCACTGGCACCCGTTGAAGGAGGCCCCATGCTCGTCCCCATGATTCTCGCCGCGGCCCTCGCGTCCGACACCACCGCCACCAAGGTCGACGCTCTGCCGTCGAAGCCGGATGTGCCCGTCGTGCAGGTCGAAAAGGCCGTGCCCACCGCACCCGCATCGGTCGCTGGCATCCGTCCTCTGCTGGGGGCGCGCCACACCGACGACCTGCCCACCCAGGCCGCCCTCGACACCCACGGCGATGCCGCCGAAGGACTGCGCTGGATCGCCAGCCACTCCGAGAGCCTGGTCGAGGCCGAGCGCGCCGCAGACCTTCTCGCGCTCTACCCCTCCGCCGACAACGCGGCCTTCTGCAGCGGCCTGCTTTCCGCGCCCGACACCCACGCCAAGATCCGGTCGGGTGGGGCCCGCTGTCTGCAGTCCCAGAGCCTCGACGCCGCCTCCCAGCAGGCGCTCGTGGCCGCGCTGTCCGACAGCGACGTGCGGGTGGGCATCGCCGCCGCCGACGTGCTCAAGCAGCATCCCCAGGTGGTGCAGACCCTCGACCTGTCGACCCTGCCTGAGTCGGTGCGAGAACGACTCGGCGCCGAGTAGCCAGGCACTCGACGCCGCGGCCCTGGCCCTTGGCTGCCCATCGGTGGGGAGCGGCCGGGGTCTGTCGTGTCAGGACATCATGGCGGACAGGGGGTCGTCGTCGTCGCCGGGCAGCAGGTTGTTGCGCGGGAACTCGTCGGGGTCGACGTCTTCGGCGCTGAAGTCGTCGATGGCGAGGCCGCCTTCGGTGCCGGGATCCTCGTCGACGGGCTGCACCTCGATGGTGTTCTCCGGCTGCAGCTCCTCGGCCATGGAGGCGGGCACCACAATCGGTTCGGACGCGGGCTCGGGCACAGGCTCGGAGACGGCCTCGGCGGTGATCTCGGAGATGGCCACGCGGTTTCGGCCGGCCTGCTTGGCCGCATAGAGGGCGGTGTCGGCCCGCTCGAACAGGTCGCGCGCGTTGGTGGCACCGTCTGGGTAGTGGCAGATGCCCACCGAGCAGGTCACGCGCAGCGAGCGGTCCTGCCAGACGTGTTCGGCGTCCTCGACGGCCTTGCGGAAGGCCTCCATCTGGATCTCGGCGGTCGCGAGGTCGGTGTCGGACATGAGCATGCAGAATTCTTCGCCGCCGTACCGGAAGGCGAGGTCCTGGCCGGTGGAGCGGCAGGACTCCTCGAGAATCCGCGCGGTGCGCATGAGCACGTAGTCGCCGGCCTTGTGGCCCCAGGTGTCGTTGAAGCGCTTGAAGTGGTCGATGTCGACGATGGCGAGGCACAGGCCGGGCGAGTTGCGCCCCGTCTGGGCGAGCTTCTTGTCGACCTGCTCCTGGAAGTGCCGGTTGTTCTTGAGGCCGGTGAGGCGGTCGGTGATGGAGGCGTCGTAGAGGCGCGCCTTGTGGAGGTTCTGGGCAGCCTGGTCGGCGAGGCCCTTGGCGAGCTGTTCGTCCTGCTCGGTGTAGCGCCCGACGGGGTCTTCGTTGCCGTCGTTGTCGACCTTGTTGGTGAGGTTGATGACGCCGAGGAGCCGGCCACCGTAGATGAGGGGGACCGCCATGATGCAGTGCACCGGGTTGGTGCTGAACTGCTCGATCTTGGAGCGGTGGTTGAGCCGCAGCGGACGACCCAGCTGGGCGGCCTGACCGGCCACGCCTTCGCCGAGGGCCAGCGAGCGGGTGCGGATGCGGCCTTCGTTGATGCCGTCGCGCACGGCCTTGGGGATGTCGCCCCAGACCACCTTGATGTCGAGCTTGCCGGTCTCTTCGTTGAGCAGCATCAGGTTGGCGCGCTGGGCCTTCATGGCCTCGACGGCCTTGCTCAGCGTCTCGATGGTGAGCGTCTTGAAGTCGTTGACGTTCGCGAGCTGCTGGCTGATGTCGTAGAGCGTGGAGATGTTGGCGAGGATCTGGTTGGACCGCTCGAACTCGAGGGTGAAGCTGATGGAGGCGGCGGCGACGTCGGCGATTTCCTTGAGGAAGTGGTAGTCGCTCTCGGGGATGCGGGTGGAGTCGGAGCAGGGGCCCAGCGTGAGGATGCCGATGACCTTGCCGGCGCGCATCAGGGGCACCCACACGTCGGCCTCGACGACCTGGAGGTTCCAGTTGCGCCAGGCGGTGGGGAAGCGGGGCGTGCCGTCCATCTGGCGGACACCCGTGACGTCGCCCTGCTTGAGCACCTGCCAGAACAGGCCGTCGTCTTCGGGCACCCGGAAGACGAACAGCTCCTCCTCCACACCATCGGGCGCGGTGTAGCGGTCGGGGATGTTGTGGTAGGCGCGCACCCGGAACTGGCGGGTGTCGGGGTCGAGGTCGTCTTCGAGCAGCACCGCCGAGTTGATGGCGTCGCAGCGCTCCCGGCACACCGCCATGAAGGCGTTGAGGAGGTCCTCGACCTTCATGATCTGCGAGAAGCCCTTGCCCGACTGAAGCAGTGCACGGAGCTCGAAGAGCTGGTGCTCCAGGGCCAGTGCGCGTTCACGGTAGGCCTCGAGCTCGACGAAGACCTGGGGTTCTGGCATGTGCGAATTCATGTGCTCACCCTTGGGATGCATCTGACCTCCCGTTGGCCTTCGTTCGGACCGGGCACGCCTGCCTTGAGCGCGGGGGTGGGAGTCGGAGGACAATGCCTCCATCGGGTCAGAACTCCACTCGATGGACGGTGCCGGCCTCGGCGTCGACCAGCAGCAGGCCGTGGTCGGGGAAGAGTGCGGCATACTCGCGGAGCTGCCGGCGTGTGGCGGGATGGGTGGGGTCGGGGGCGGTGGTGCCGGTCTTCACCTCGGCGATGTAGCGGCGGCCCCTGCGCCTCACGACGAGGTCGACGCGCACCCGGATGTCGAGCGCCTCGCCATCGATGTAGATGTGGCCGTGGCCCTGCACCTGGCGGTCGACGATGCGGAAGCCCCTGCGCTCCAGCAGCCGCTCGGCCCGCTCCTCGCCGGCCCGTGCGCGCTGGCCCCGGGTGCTGTTCGCTCGGCCGACCCGGCCCCGGCTCCGGTGCCAGCCCCACGCGAGGAGCAGGCAGGCGACGGTGAGCAGGGCCACGAGGCCGAGGCCTGGCAGCGGCAGGCCCGAGAGCTCGGCGAGGCGGTTGAGCAGGTCGACGGCAGCATTCATGATGCGTTCTTCACCCGATCTGGTGACGGGTGGCGGACAGCTTCTGTCCTGATCCTGGCGGTGGCGTCCGCAACTTCCCGATGCTCGGAATGTGTCATGGCCGACGTGTTTGCTGAGGACGAGCCTCACCTGATGGTGTGGGTGCCCGGCGGCCCCCCTGGCGGGGACCGTGGCCTGCCCCGGGACCGTCCGATGGGTCGTGCAGCTGCGCGACTGGCGGAAGCGGGCGTTCCGGTGGTCTTTGGAGACCAGCTGGAGGACGGCACGGGCACCGGCGTGCGGGTGGAGAGCGGCCGGTGGGTGGATGTGAAGGTGCCGGTGGTGGCGGTGCAGGACCGCTACCCGAGCCAGGGACGGGCGGCGCGCTGGGAGGCCCTGCACGCAGCGGCCAAGGCGGCGGGCATCCCGGTGGGCAATGGCCGCGCCCTCACGCTGCTGTGTCGCGACAAGCTCGAATGTCAGGCTGTTCTCGAGCAGGACCCCCGGCTGCGACTCCCGCCAGTGTCTGGCGAGCCCGCCCACTTCGGGGCGTTGCTGGAGCGGTGGGGAGGTGGCTTTCTGAAGCCCCGCTATGGCGCCCTCGGGGTCGGTGTGGGTCGGGTGGGACCGGGGGATGCCCTGCCCGACCGGCTGCCAAGTGTGGTGGACGGTCTGGTGGACCCTCCACTGTTGCAGTGGCCCGTCCCCCCGCCTTCGGGCTTTGCTGGACGGGTGCTCCGGGTGCTCGCCCAGCGGACATTGGACGCCGAGGGCACGCCGGGATGGCACCTGCTGCCGCCTGTGCTGCGGGACAGCGTGGCGGACCCGGTCGTGAACGCCGCCCGGGGGGCCCGGGTGATTCCGGCTGAGGATGACCTGTCAGAGGACGTCTTGGGGGATGTCCGTGCCCAGGTGCTTCGTGTGTGCGCCCGGCTGGAGGCTGTGGGAGGGGATGCCTTCGCGCTGGAGCTGGGCGTGGACCTCGCCCTCGACGCCGACCAGCAGCCCTGGGTGTTGGAGGTGAACAGCCGCTCGCGGGGGCGGTTGGGTGTGCTGGCCCGCCGGTGGCCCGACCGCTTCGAGGCGGCGCACCGTGCGGCGATGGTGCGGCCACTGCACACGCTGTGGCGCTGGCATGGGCCTGACGCGACGCCGCCGTCGACGGGTTAGGCTCCGTCGAGTTCGCGAGGGAAGTCCCTGAGCGGGCGCGCGTTGGGACGGGATGGCGGCGCCACCCGCAAGAGCTTTTGCAGGGGCTGTCATGGGGTGGCACGGCGGCGATCGGATCGGACGGTGGCGTCTGCGCACTCTGCTCGGGCGCGGTGCGTTCGGGGAGACCTGGCGGGCCACGCGCGACGACGGCGTGCTTGCGGCCATCAAGCTCCTCGACGCACCGCCGGCCGGTGAGCTGCGGGCCCTCGCTCGGCTGTCCCACCCGGCGATTCCCCAGCTGCTCGACACCGCCACCGCGGCCCCGTGGTTCATCGTGATGGAGCTGGCGCCGGGAGAGTCGCTGTCGCGGGTCCTGGCGGGCGGGGCCCTGCCCCTGGGGCCGGTCCTCAAAGGACTGGCGGGCCTGTTCGATGCCCTGGCCACGGTGCATGCCGCGGGGCTGCGGCACGGCGACGTCAAGCCGTCGAACATCGTGTGGATGGCTACCGCGGCGGTGCCCGCGCGCCTCATCGACTTCGGGCTGGCAGAGCGCACGGGGCTCACCCCGGCGTGGGCGGCCCCAGAGGTGCGCCGTGGCCGTCCTTCCACCGCGGCCTCCGACGTCTATTCCCTGGCCCGTGTGGCCCAGCGGATGCTCCTCGACAATGAGCCGAGTTCCCCAGGTGCCCATGAAGGCATGCCGCTGCAGGTGCGTTCCCGCGGCCCCGAGTGGCTGCGGGCTCTGCTCTACGACGCCCTGCACTTCGACCCCTCGGCCCGGCCGACCGCCGCGGCCATCGTCGACGTCTTCTGCTCCCATGGCCACCTTCCCCCGCCGCTCGACCCCGCCTGGCTCCGGCGTCGTGCGGCAGCCCTGCGCATCGACCGGCCCGAGGTCGACCAGGCTCTGGCCGAGTGGCGCCACCGGGGGGGACTGCAGGTGCTCACGGGGGAGCCCGGCAGCGGCCTGGAGCGCACCCTCGACTCTGCCGTGGTCGACCTCGCCGCCGACGGTCAGGGCGCGGTCTGCCTGTTTCCCAGCTCCCATGCCTGGGGTGGCCTCGCGGTGGCGCTGCGGTCGATGGGCTTGCAGATGCCGGCCGCTCCCGACGACCCCAGCCGGGTGCCCACAGTGGCGGCGATGATTGCCGAAAGAGGCGTGCCCATCGTTGTCTACGACTACGAGCACCACGACCGCTGGACCCAGGCGGTGGTCGACCGGCTCGTCGCACTGTCGGCCTCGGTGCTCGTGGGCTCCCCGCGGCCTCCAGCCTGGGCCGATGACAGCCTGCCACTGGGCCGTCTCGACGATTCCCAGCTCAGCCAGCTCCTGGTGGCCCTGCTGGGCGACGGCAGCGACCTCGCCCCCACACGAGAGGCGGTGCGGCGGATGGCGGGCGGACTGCTGGAGGACTCCTTGCGCTTTGTGGTGGGCTGCGTGGAGGCCGAGGCCTTTCAACGCAGCGGCACGAGCTGGGTGCTCGACGAGCGGTGTCTTCCAGAGCTGTCGCCGTCCACTGGCTTCGACCTGCTGCCCCGCTCGGGAACCCGCCGGGCCGCCGTGTTGCTGCTGCTGTCCCACCTGCGCTGTCCCCTCAGCCTGTCGCAGCTCGCCCGCCTCACGGATCTCGACCACGGCGAGGTGGAGGTGGCTGTGCGGCGCCTCACGCTCGGGGGCCTGGTGTCACAGTCCGGCGAGGTGGTCACCCTTCGCCTCGGCGTGGCCCGGGTGGTGCGTGCCCGGCTGCGGGTCGACCAGGCGTGGCTGCGCCGCACCTTGGGGCGCACCCGCTCGCTGGGGCTCGACAATCCCGTGCCTCTAGCCTGGTTGGCTGTCGCGCTGGGCGAGGGGCCCTTGCTCGAAGCGGTCGGTCCCCGGGCGGTGCCCTGGCTCATTCGACGCAACCCCTCCGAGGCTGCCCAGCTGTCCCGGGCCCTCTGGGAGGCCTGTCCGAGTCCGGCGACCTTGATCGTTCACCTGCGCGCGCTGGCGGCAGCGGGACTGGCCGCGGAGGCTCTCGAGCTGGCGGTCCACACCCGTCGGCGCGGCGCCATGCTCGACGCGGCCGCCGCAAGCGACGCCAGCCTGCTGCTCCGGGCTGAGGCGATGGCCGTGGTCGCCGATCTGCTGAACAACCACTTCGGCAAACCCGACAAGGCCCGAGAGTGGTGCGCCGCCGCCCGGAGCATGCTCGGGAGACGTGGGGACCCGGCGCCCGAGCGCCTCACCCTCGCGGAGGCGATGTCGCATGGCCTGCTGGGCGACCACCACGCCGCGGTTCGCTTGCTGGCCGACCGGGTGAATGTGCCCCCGCCGGCCGACGACGAGGAGCTGGCCACCTGGCTCCGGGTGCGCACCTGCTACGCACAGAGCCTCCACGAGCTCGGTCAGCGAGAAGCGGCCACGGGTCTGCTCCAGGACGTGCCCGCGGAGCTGGGTGGCGGCCTGCCGGAGCGGGCTGTGCTCGCCGGCGCCCTGGGCCGCATTCTGTGGATGGCCGGTCACTTCCGCGAGGCCGACGCCGCCTTGTCTGCCGCCAGCGCCGAGCAGGGCGGCCTCAAGGTGCTCGACCGGGCGCGCCTGCTGAGCAGCCTGGGCGCCACCCGCGCTTCTCGGGGCCTCGGTCTGGCGGCCGTGGCCGCATGGGAGCAGGCCCGCAACCTGTTCGAGTCGGTGGGCCAGCAGCTTGAGTCTGCCCGCATGCTGAGCAACCTCTGCCTCGGCTACCACCATGTCGGCCGCTGGGAGCGGGCCCGTCAGTCCGGCCAGCTGGCCATGGCCTTCGTCGACGATGCGGTGGCTCCCCATCTCGTCACCCATGCCGTGCTGAACCTCGCGTCGCTGGAGATCGACCTCGGGCACCACGATGCCGCCCGACAGCTCCTCGACGACGCCCGTCGGCGTCTCCAGGCGCATGCCGACGGCCCGCTCGAAGCGGAGACCGCCCACCTGCGGGCATGGATGGCAGTGGAACAGGGCGCTGCGGAGGCCCCGGCGCGCGTGCGAGCGGCGATTGCGGCAGCAGAGGGCGCCGGCTCGCTCGGCTACCTCCACCTCGGCGGGCTGCTGGGGCTGAGGCTGGAGGCCGCGGGCGACCCCGTGCCTCCCCGCTCCGAGGTCGAGCGCCGCGTTTCTGTGGCCATCGCCGCGCTTGGGGCGACGGGCGGAGTGGTGGAGCTGGCCATCGGGCAGGTGTGGGCCGCGCAGGTCTTTCGGCGCATCGGCCACCCGTCGGGCGCCAGTGCGCTGGAGGCGTCGGCACGCCGCATCGCGCGGGCTGGCGGGCTCGTGTTCCTGGAGCGCCGGCTCGATCAGCTCCTGGCCATGGCGTCTGCGTCCCGTCGGCTGGCTGCCGTGGGTCTGGCCTCCGCCGTTCCCGCCGCCCCGAAGCCCGCCTGGCCCGATCTCGATGTCGACACCACGCAGGACACCCTCGAAGCGGAGCCCGCCTTTCCGGCGCCGGGGCTGTCTGGCGGCTCTGCGGTCAGCCCAGAGCCTGGAGCGCGATGAGGCCCAGGCCCACCGCCGCGATGCCCAGCCAGCTCGTCCACAGGGTGAAGCGCCAGGCCGCCAGCTTCACCCGCTCTGGCCCGTCTTCCGGCATCCACTCCGGCACCTCCGACAGCCAGGCCGTGGTGAGCTTTCGGCGGGCGGCCATCGACGGCAGTGTCTTCACCGCGGGCTCCTCGGGGCGCCAGAAGTAGCCGATGGGCTGGCCGAGCTTGTTCCAGGTGTCGGGGTGGTTGCCGTGCACGAGCGCCATCAGCTCGTCCCACAGCTTGAAGGAGCGGAATTTGACCGCCACGAGGGCGATCATCACGACGGAGAAGGGCAGCACCGGATCCATGCCACCTCCCTTGTCGCTTCGGGACAAAGGCGCAAGGTGGTCGCGCCGGTTGTGGTGAGCAGGACAAGGCACGCAACCTCCTTGGAGGCCCCATGTCCCACGCTGCATCCGATGCCCGCTACTTTCGCTGCCACAGCTGTGGTGGCCTCAACCGTGCCCGCGACCCCCAGCCAGGGCGCACCCCCCGGTGTGGCCGCTGCCAGACGGCCATCGACCTGGCGAACGCGCCCTTCGATGTCGATGATGACGCTCTGGAGCGCCTTGTGGCCAAGTCGCCCGTGCCGGTGCTCGTCGACTTCTGGGCGCCTTGGTGCGGTCCCTGCAAGGCCGTCGCCCCCCACCTCGCCCAGCTTGCGCGCACCCACTCGGGTCGCTTGCTGGTGGCCAAGGTCAACACCGACCAGCACCAGCGCACCGCCGGTCGCCTCGGGCTCCGCGCCGTCCCCACACTGGCCGTCTACGACCGGGGACAGCTCGTGAAGTCGGAGCCCG
>ENA-OWNT01001687-OWNT01001687.1-seawater-metagenome-genome-assembly--contig:-NODE-1687-length-26437-cov-7.917527_pt1 | contig 26437 bp, 24 predicted proteins | sample MGYA00238136_ERZ651165 | MGnify/ENA primary metagenome ERZ651165 (study PRJEB26861, sample SAMN08777766) | seawater metagenome | isolation source: coastal seawater | place: USA: Florida | collected...
TCATCGGCCGTCAGGCCGCCGTAATCTTCGCAGCCTCCGGACTCGTGCTCACGAGCGGAATGGCAGCCAATGCAGCAGTGGCGCCGGCCGAAAACGATGCGGCACCCGCGTCGTCCGTTGACGTCGGCAGCAAGGTCTCCGCGCCCGTCACCGCGGATTCCGCAGTCCAGATCAACTTTGCGCGCCCGGCCGTGACCACCACGCCGGCACCCGTCGTCGAGCAGCCCAAGCCCGTGGCTGCACCGACCGTTGCCGCCCCCGCCGTTGCCGCCCCGGCACCTGCCGCTGCTCCGGCAGCGCCGCAGATCACCGTGCAGGCCAAGTCCGCCCCGGCCCCGGCCCCGGCTGCAGGCGGAGTTAACGCCGCCATGCTCTCGGCTGCCTACAGCCAGATCGGCATCACCCAGGACTGCACCGCCATGGTGGAGAAGGCCCTCGGCGCGGCCGGCATCCACGTCGGCGACCTGGGTCCCCAGCAGTTCATGAACTACGGCAAGGTTGTGGGCTCCCCGCAGCCCGGCGACATGATCGTCCAGTCCGGCCACGTGGCCATCTACGCCGGTGACGGCCAGGTCATCAGCGGCGGCATGAACGGCACCAACCAGACGATCAAGCACCCGCTCTCGTGGCTGACTGCCACCGGCGGCGTGACTTTCGTCCGCGCCGGCGCGTAGCCAAAGCGCAAGCACCTCTTTCCAAGGGCCGGTGGTCGGCTGCCTTCAGGGCAGCCGGCCACCGGCTTTTGCGTCTCTCTTATCAGCTCGTGTACCGCAGCAGGGCGACGCCGTTGCCGAACGCCCGGGTGCCGGCGAGCGTCAGCGCCGTCAGATGGTCCGAGGCCTTGAACAGCGGGTTGCCGTGCCCGATCAGCACCGGGTGGACGTAGATCCAGTACTCGTCAATGAGCCCGAGCCGGCGGAAGCTGTCGGCCAGGTTCGCGCCGCCCAGTGCCAGGTCGCCGCCAGGGCGCGCCTTCAGTGCCAGCACCTCATCGGCGATGACGTCGCGCACCACGGTGGTGTTCCAGCCCGCCTCTTCCAGCGTCCTGGAATAGACGATCTTCGGCATGTCCCGCCAGATCTTGGCAAACTCGACCACGGCCGGCGTGCTGGACGGATCCTGGTCCGCCGTCGGCCAGAACCCGGCCATGAGTTCGTAGGTGACGCGGCCGTCCAGGAAGGCGCCCATGGTGGCGAGCTGCTCATTGAAGTGGCTGTGGAGTTCCTCATCCACCAGGTGCCAATCGATTTCCCCATTGGGTCCCGCAAAAAAGCCGTCGAGGGACACCTGGATAGCCATGATGATCTTCCGCATGGCGGAGAGCCTACGCGGGAGCTACCCCGGTTGGAAGGGTGCGCGAGCCATTAAAATCGGCAACATGTTGCCGGTTGGGACCTCCAGGCCAGGGCGTTACTCATGTGCCGGAAGATTTCGGCAGCATCTTGCCGGATTCGTCATTTGCGGGCATGATGAGATGAGTGTCCCGGCGGAATCGGCAACATGGTGCCGGTCCGGTGCGGTCCGAAGATGTCGGCGCCACGGTTGAGGCGCAGCGACAAAGGAGAGCCAGTGAACGACGTAGCGGCGGTTGCCGAGGAGATCCGACGGGCCCGCAAGGAGGCCGGCCTGACCCAGGAGGACCTGGCGCACCTGGCCGGCACCTCGGAGCGCACTGTCCGCGCCATCGAAACGGGAACCGGCAACCCCTCCCTGCAGGCCGTGGTGGCGGTGGCAAATGTGCTCGGCCTGAAACTGGCGGTGGCCTGATGCCCGCAGATCTGCAGGACCTGAGGTTCGTCCGGGCAGCCGACGTCTACAAGAACGGCCGCCTGGCGGGGCACCTCGCCCGGACCGGTACCGGGGGAGTGCGCTTCACCTACCAGCCCGACTACCTCGCCGGCGGCCACGCCGCCGTCGCCATCTCCCTGCCCCCGTCCGAGACGGCCGTGGAAGCCCCTGCCGGCGCGCTGCCCGCTTTCTTCGCCGGGCTGTTGCCCGAAGGACACCGGCTGACCGTGCTGAAGAACGCCACCAAGACCAGCTTCGACGATGAGCTCACCCTGCTCCTGGCGGTCGGGGCGGACGTGCCCGGCGATGTGCAGGTGGTGCCGGCCGGAGAGGCCCCGGCGGAACCGGCTGCCCTCGCCGATACCTCGCGACCGGAGGAGCTGGATTTCTCCTTCCTCGCCAACACCGTCGACCTGCACGGCATCCCGGGCGTCCAGCGCAAGACCAGCGCCTCCATGCTGACCACGCCGCTGGCCCTGCGCGGGCACCGCTACCTGCTCAAGCTCGACCCCCCGGAACATCCGCACCTGGTGGAAAACGAGGCCGCCCACCTGAAAGGTGCGAAGGCGCTGAAGATCCCGGTCGCGAAAAGCTCCATCATCGCCGACCGGAACGGCCTGCCCGGGCTCCTGGTCGAACGGTTCGACCGGGTCAAGGCCCCCGACGGCGCGTGGCACCGGCTGCCGCTCGAAGACGGAACCCAGGTGCTGAACCTTCCACCGGCGTCCAAGTACGGGGTGGGCTCGGAAGAGGTTGCCACCGCCCTGGCCCGGATGTGCAGGGCTCCCGTGGTGGCCAGCCGCAACCTCTATCTCCAGTTCATCTTCGCGTGGCTGACCGGAAACGGTGACCTTCACGCCAAAAACCTGGCCATTCTGGGCGGTCCCGGCGGATTCGTCATGGCCCCTGTCTACGACGTTCCGTGCACCCTGCTTTACGGGGACGAGACGCTGGCGCTGCCGGTCGCGGGCAAGACCCGGAACCTCAAGGCCAAACACTGGGCAGAATTCGCAGACTCGCTCGGGCTGCTCCGGCGGGCCGCGGCGAGTGCCAACCGCACCGCGCTGGCTGCGGCGGGCAGCATCCGGCTCGACGACTTGCCGTTCACAGGCTCCCCGTTGCGCGGGGCGCAGCGCGAACTGCGGTTCAGGCGCCAGGAGATCGACGCCTGAACCGGTGATCACACGGTTCGGCCCCCGCCGGGCCCTACGCGGAGCCCTTCGCGAAGTCGGCCGCGCTCAGGAACTCGATCCCGACGAACGGCTCGTTCCCTTCAACCCAGGCGTCGTGGCCCGGCGGGATGGTGTAGGAATCGCCGGCGGCGATGTCGATCCGGCCGCCGTCGGTCGCCTCGACGGTCAACTTTCCCGAGACGCAGAACCCGACATGGCTGTTCTGGCACGAATCGGTGTGCACCACGGGTTTGATGCATTCGGACCAGCGCCACCCCGGCTCGAAGCTAAACCGGCCGATCGTATAGTCTCCGACGGACACGATGTCGACCTCGGTCTTGTCCGGACGGCGCTTCTCATCGGGCGAGTTGTGGGATTTCACCTGCAGCTGGGTAACAACATTGGTGGTCATTGCACTCCCTCTTTCAATCAGGGAATTTAACTACTTACGGAGCTAAGCGTCCTCGCTCGACCCTCGCTTGTCGATACACAGTTTTCAGAAGCTGGATGAGCTTCCGGAGCCGGAAAAGCTGCCGCCGCTGCCGCCGTATCCGGTGGTGGAACCGCCCCGGGCGGAGCTGACGCTGCTGACGCCGGTGCTGACACCACTGTTGAAGGTGGGGACCGAGAAGAAGTAATAGGAGGGATACACCGTGCCCAGGATGCTGGGTTCGTAGCTGCGCCGCTGCTTCCTGCCCGCCCCTGCCTGGGCTTCTTCCATTTCCCGGCGCATGAGCTTGGCCTCGCGCTCGTTCCGGGCGAAGCCGGCGATCACCGTGTCCGCGTGGCTCTTGAGCAGCTCGGAGAGTTCGGTCCGGGCGTCGCGGAGCCGGTCCAGCGCGGTTTCCGGTGTGATGCTGCCGTCGGAGAGTTCCGCGGTCCAGCCTTCGATGTCCCGCTGGCTGCGGTCGCGGAAGGAACGGAGTGCGGCGGCCGTGGCGGAATCGCTTTCCCCGTGGCTCTTGGCGAGCATGCCCTCGATGCCGGCCAGGTCGCTGCGGAACGGGGCGAGCTGCCGGTCCCACGCCGTCGCCCAGATGGACCCGCGGTTGAGCAGGGCATTGGTGTCGGCGATGACGTCGTCCAGGGCGTCGAGTTCGGCTGCCGCATCCGCATACTTCCGGGCCAGCGACAGGCTGGACCGGCGTCCCAGCTGCCGCGGTGTCAATGCATGCACCTGGTTGGAGAGTCCGGTGGCCGTGTTGTAGCGGCTCAGGAAGGTCCGGTGCTTCTCCAGCACGGTGGCGCCGTACCGCGACGCCTCGGGGATGGTGCTGGCGTTGAGTTCGGTCACCTGCAGGTCCATGCTCACGTTGGCGTAGTTCGCGTCGCCGCGGGCGATCTCCTTGCGGCTGCCCACCCGGGTGCGCCAGCGGACGAGCAGCCAGGTGCCCGCGCCGGCGACAATGGCCCCCGCGGCACTCCAGGCCGCGACCAGGACCGCCGTGGAACGGTACCAGGGCTGGTTGATCAGTTCCGCGCCGCGGCGGATGCCGGCGATGGTCCCGTCCGTCCACTGGGCGTCGCGCAGAAGCTCCTTGGCGGCATCCTGGATGTCTTCGCGTTGCTCGAGGGACACCTTTCGGTCCTCACCCATGTACGTGCCCACGTGCCGGCCCACCGGATCCAGCGCGAAGATAAAGAGCCCGTCCGCCCACTTCTGCCCGTCCTTGCTGATCCAGTCCGGGTGCTCGGCCCGGGCGAATCGCAGCACCTCTTCGTTGAGGTTGTCCGCGGACGTGCCGTTGTACGTGTACACGGCCACCTTGGTGGGCTCGTAGAACTCGATTTTCTGTACGGCGGGAAGCAGGGTGTTGCGGTCGAGGACCCCCGCTCTGTCCTCCACGACGACGTCGGCGGGCGGGACGGCGAGCGCCGCCGGCGCAGCGCCCAGCAGGACGGCCACCGGGACAATAAACAGCAGCAGGGCGCCCGCCAACTTCGGGCCGATGATGTTCCGCGTGATCCCCATCGCCTGAGCGTAATGTCTGCTGCCGGCGTCGTCGACCCGCGGGGTCCTGAAAGGGCCTAAAGACACCGTGACGGAGTCAGGTGTCCCCTCCATACTGACGGCATGAGTCAACCCCCGAACGGCGGGCAACGCCCGGCAACGCCCGGTGATGACGGCCGGGACGGCACCGGCCCGGTCCCGGAAGATGCCGCGGCCGGGGCATCGGTCCCGCAACGGCACCGGCCCGACAAGGTGCTGCTGGGTATCGTGGTTGCGATCGCCGTCCTCGTGGTCCTCGCGCTGGCCGTGGTCTTCTTACGCGGTGAACCGCAGCAGCTGGATGAGTCGTCTCCGGCCGGAGTGGTGCAGCGGTACAGCCGAGCCGTCATTGACGCGGACACCGCCGCCGCGGACGCCTTCCTCACCGACGCCGCCCGGTCCCGCTGCGCCAACTACTACGGCGCCCCCCAGGCCAGCCGGGTGGTCCTGATCTCCACCACCGACCGGGGGGACAGCGCCACAGTGAAGGTCTCGATTGTCCAGGACGCCGGCGAGGGGCCCTTCGGGCCCGCGGAATACTCCGAAGAAGCAGCCATCGGACTGGTCAAAGTGGACGGCAAATGGATGATCAACGATTTGCCCTACAGCCTTCAGAGCTGCGCCGGCGGGATGCTGAAGAAGTGAGCGCCGCCAGGGTCTCTGCCGTACCTGGCACCGGGTCGGCCCAGGCGAAGGTCCGCCGGCTGGTGGTCTTCGTGCTGCTGTTCTCCCTCGTGGTGATCGCCGCCAACGGTCTCAGCGGCCTGTTGGAACGGCTCCTGCGTGCCGGCCAGGTACTGGCGGGGGAGGGCGTCGCGGGGCTGGCACTGTCGCTGGCGTTCACCCTGATCGGCGGTCCGCTCGCCGCGCTTCTCTGGTGGCTGGTCTGGCGGCGGCTGGACCAGGAAGCGGAGCGGGCGGCCACGTCCTGGGGACTCTACATCGCGGCGGTCTATACGATTTCCCTGATCCAATCCGTGACGTCCCTGCTGGCAACGGCGGCCTCGTTCGTCGCCGACCACAATCCGGAGTGGCGCGCCCCGCTGTCCGTCGGCGTGGTCTGGGCCCTGATCTGGGTGTGGCACCGTTGGATGTGGCGGCATCCGTCCCGGGGGCCGCTCGAGCTGGCGACCGTGCCGGCCGTCATCGGCACCTACTTCGGCCTCGGCGTCGGCGTGGGGGCCGCGGTCACAGCCTTGGGCGGCCTGTTCGACGTCGCCATTCGAGGCTCGATGGAACTGACGTCGACCGTTGACCCGTGGTGGCGGTCCACCCTGCAGGATTTGGTCTGGGCGGCCGGGGGAGCGCTGGTCTGGTGGTGGCACTGGATCCGGGGCGCCGCGCACCGGCTCCGGGGCGGGTTCGCCGATGTGGGGCTGGTGGTGGTCGGCGTGCTGGCGGCAGGCCTTCTCGCCCTGGGCGGCGCGGGCACCGTCATCTTTGTCATGCTGCGGCTGGCCTTTGACCGCCGGGATTCCCTGATGGAGCTGCTGGCGCCCCTTGGCATCGCCTTGGCTGCCGCCGCTGTCGGTTCGCTGGTCTGGCGCTATTACCGTGCCGCCGCCGTCGGGCGTGCCGAACGGACCAGGCAGGCGGGGGTGCTGGTGACCTCTGGCGTGGCTCTGGCGGCAGCGGCCAGCGGCGTCGGGGTGATTGTGAACGCTGCCCTGTCGATCGCGGTATCGCCCCTGGCGGGAGGCAACGCCCGCACCTTGCTCCTCGGTGGGATCAGTTCCCTGGTGGTTGGCGGCATTGTCTGGTGGCTCGCGTGGCGGCCGGCCCAGCAGCACCGGCCCGACGGCGCGGCCCAGACCGGGCGGCGCGTCTATCTCATTACAGTGTTTGGCCTCAGCGCCGTGGTGGCCCTGGTGGCCCTGCTGGTGGTCGGCTACCGGGTCTTCGAATATTTCCTGGGCGATGTGGCGGGTGGCAGCCTGGTGGACCGGATCCGTGCGCCGCTGGGCCTGCTGGTGGCTACAGGCCTGGCCGCGGGGTACCACTTTGCCGTCTGGCGTCAGGACCGTGCCCGGCAGGTAGCCGCCGGTCCGGGCCGGAGGCGGACGGTCGGGCACGTGATCCTCGTGGCCGGCTCCGATCCGGAGCCGTGGCGCCGGAGCATTGAGGAGCTCACGGGGGCCGCCGTCACCGTCTGGAAACGGGAGGACGCCGCCGTGCCTGCCGGTGCGGCCTCCGGATCCGCCATGCCTTTGGCTGCCGTGCCTGCGTCTGCCGGAGCCGTGCCCGGGGAGGATCCCGGCCCGCGGCTGGCCGCTGCCATGGAAGGGGTAAGCGCCAAGCGCGTGCTCATCATCACCGGTCCCGGCGGCACCATGGAGGTCATACCGCTGCGCGGCTAGGCGCCTAGGGGGAGGCCGCGACGCTTCCGGCGGGGCTCTGGCGGGTTCTCCGGGCTCGGCAGTAGCCTGTCGCTTAACGGCCGCCCGGCCGTGGTTACCGACGAACAAGTCAGGGTGCGACATGGCTGGAAAATTCGAAGTGTACAAGGACAAGTCCGGCGGGTTCCGGTTCCGCCTGAAGGCGGCAAACGGTGAAGTGGTGGCTTCGTCGCAGAGCTACAAGTCCAAGGCCAGCGCCATGGGCGGCGTGGAATCCGTCAAGAAAAACGCGGGCGCCGACGTCGTCGACCTCACCGAAGAGCCTGCCGGCAGCATCACCGGGGTGGCCGGCTAGGTAACACCGGCTGCCGGCGTCGAGCCGGTCCGGCTGCCGGCGTCGGCTAGAGGCAGCTTGGCTGGTAGGCGGCGTCGGCAGGCTGGCCGGCCGGACGTGCCAACGCGTTGGAGACAAGGCGCTGGACGACGGGATCGTTGGGCGCCTGGTCGTGCTCGATCACGTCTGCCGGGCATTTGTCCTGGATGGTGATGTTGGTGACCTGCTGCGCTGACCCGGCCAGGAACTGGCTGGGATACGGAGTCACGACCTCGTCGTGCGTCGTGGAGATGACCGTGTAGGCCGGCCCGGCGACGGTGTCCCCGATCGAGTTCAGCTTGGTCAGGAACGGTGATCCTGCCTGCTGGTCTGCGCAGGCCTGGCAGTTGGAGCCGCCAAGGGAGGTAGCCGGCGGCACGGCGTCCGGCGTCGGAGCGATCAGCCCCTGGGTGCCGTGGTTGGACGGGGCAATCCCGACCAGGTGGTTGACTTTTTTCGCGCCGTTCAGGAAACCCAGGTAGTACCGCGGCATCATGCCGCCCTGGCTGTGACCCACCAGATCGACCTTTTTCGCCCCGGTCGAGGCCAGCACGGCGTCGACGAACGGGGCAAGCTGCGCGGCGGAATCGGCGATCGGGCCCGTGGCATCGATGCCATTGGTCGATCCGTAGTTGAGTGCGTAGACGCAGTACCCCTCACTCTTGAGGGTTGGTGCCATGGTGGCCCAGTTCTTGGCCATGTTTTCAAAGGTTCCCGGTACGAGGATCACGGGGTAGGGGTGCGCCGTCGTGGGCTTGCACGACCAGTCGTTTGCGCCGGGAGGGGAGACGTCCACGGTGTCAGCGTGAGCCGCGGGCGAGACCGCCAGGGATCCGCAGAGCAGGGCAAGTGCACCCAGGACTGCCGCCCTGGACTTGCCTCGCAGGGTTCGGCTGGATTCATTGGGCTGGAACACGGAAGTACCTCCTTGGTCGGGCCCCTCGGCGTCGAGGGCCAGCTTAGGGTGGAGGGGAATTCCGGAAGCGCCCCACTGTGATCCGGATCACCTGCACCACTTCAGGCTAGGCAGACTTGACCGCCGCATGGCCCGGTCTGCACGTTTGTGCAGCTGTTTTTGGTCGCCAGGGGCTACTGGTGGGTAACCCAAGCGGCACAGGTGCACGATCTCCCGCTCTTTCCCGCGCCGGGCACGCTCAATGCTTGGCGTCCCCGGACCCGGACGGCGCGGTGAACGAAGCTGCCGCCCGTGAACCCGCGAGGGCGCTGGCCGCCATGGTGACCAAGGCGCCCAGAAGCAGGGCAGCGTCCTCTCCCGGGAGCAGCACGTGGAGCTGTGTGCCGATGCTTGCGGCTGCCACCGGCACCCCCAGCTGGGCTGCCGAGAGGACACCCAGCGACAGGGGAACGCCCATAGACCGCAGGCCAGCGTGCAGCAACACCGTCCCGATCCCCAGGACCAGGCCCAGGACCACCATGTCCGGGTGGCCAGCGAGATCGCGCAGATTCAGTGACGCGCCCAGCCAGACGAAAAAGATCGGGCCCAGAAATCCGTCGCTGACGGCGAAAAGCTGGCGTGCCAGGCGTCGCGGTTCGCCGACGGCGGCCACCACCAGGCCGAAGGAGAAACCCGCCAGCATCACGGAGACATGGCCGAAGTTGGCCACTCCGGCGAGGGCGAAAAGCAGTGTGAGCTGGATCCGCAGCTCCAGGGCAAATTTGCGCTCCTCGGAGAGCCGGTGCATGCGCTGCCGGGTCCCGCTGCGCTCCAGCGCCCGCAGCGCGAAAAACAGCACAATGGCCGCTGCTCCCACCGCGAGCGCCCCCAGCGCGGCGCGTCCGGCGTTCGGCGGGTCCACGGCCAGCGGCAACGCGACAATGCAGGCGATGTCGGCAATGGCCACCTGGGCCGTCATGGCCACCACCTGCGGCCCGCCCAGGCGCAGGGAGTCGACGATCGGGAGCACCAATGCTGCGGACGAGGAGGCCAGCAGCACCACGTAGAGCGGAGCATGGCCGGTGCCGAACGCCAGCCCCATGACGGTTCCGAGGACCACGGCTGCGCCTGCTGCCACCGCGGCCCTGCCCAGGCCTTGTCCCAGCGCCGAGCGGATTTGGGAATCCCTGACCGGCACATGCGTTCCGGCCACGAACATCATCAGCGCAAAGCCGATATTGGCCAGCAGGCTGAATGTCGGATCACCAGGGTCGACCAGCGAGAGCCCCGTCCTGCCGATCACGACGCCGGCCACCAGTTCGCCCAGGACGACCGGCAGGCGCCAGCGTACCGGCAGTGCGAGCAGGGGACCGGCCAGGGCGACGACGGCGATCAGCGCCAGGGACAGGAACGTCACCGTGGACACGTCCCTGCGGGCACCGCCGGCGCAAGCGGCCCCGGCGCATGTGACAGCGGCTTAGGGGGACAAGTGACGGGTGCCGGGGTGGCCCTCACTCCGGTGGGTGTCGCCATGGAATGAGACTAGTCCGTCTGCGCTCCGACGAAGCCCCGAACAACCGCCGTTTTTCAGTGCTCAGCGCCGGCCGCGGGAAGGACGATCTTCATCACGGTTCCTTCAGGCCCGGTGCTGGCCACCTCGACCGTTCCGCCGGCAGCCATGGCAATCTCGCGGACCAGGGACAAGCCGATGCCGAAGCTCCGCTGGTTCCGGGCCGCGTCCGGGTTGGATGTCCGGACGAAGCGGTCGAAGATCCGGTCCTGCTCCACGCCGGTGATCCCGGAACCGGTGTCCGCCACGGTGATGACGGCGCGGTCCTGCTCCGCAGCCGTTGAAATGGTGATGCGTCCGCCGGGCGGCGTGTGGGCGAGGGCATTGTCCGCGAGCGCCAGGACGGCGCGCCGCAGGGCGCTCCGCTCGATCATGGACTGTGGCCGGTCGGCGGCAACGAAGTCCAGGCGTACATTGCTCGCCGACGCCAGCTGCTGGAGGCTCTCCGCGACGGAAGCGGCGACGTCGGACAGTTCGACGGGAGCCGCGCTGGGCTCGGGGGCCGCCGCCGTCGCGGCCAGCAGGAGTTCGTTGACGATGCCGGTCAGCGTGGCCGCGTCCTCGCGGATCCTGGCCAGGTTCCGGCCCGGCCGCGAATCCGGGTCGGCGTCGCGCTGCGCGAGCTGGATCCGGGTGTCCAGGATGGCCAGCGGCGTGCGCAGTTCGTGGCTGGCGTCCTGGACGAAGCGGCGCTGCAGTGCCAGCGCCTCGCCGAGGGGGCGGATGGCGCTGCGGGCACTGAGCCATCCGACGAGGCCGGCCAGGGCGATCCCTGCGACGCCGGCGATGATCATTGCCTCCAGCAGGTCCCGGGAATCGAGGTAGGCATAGCTTGTCCCGGCGGGCATGGCCGGCGGCACGTCCGGATGGGCCAGCTTGTTCATGAGATATATCGCGGCGACGGCGAGGAGGCAGACCACCATCACCGCGCAGGCGGTGCTGATCCGCAGGGCCACCTTGAGTGAGGCCTTGCGAAGGGTGGACTGGTCCGGCGTTTCGGCGGGCGCGGTTTCCTTGGTCATGGGTGTCCTAGTCACGGCCGTCGCCGATCTGGTAGCCGACGCCGTGGACGGTGCGGATGACGGTCTTGGTGATTTTGCGGCGGAGGTGGTGCACGTAGGTGTCGATCACGCCCGGTTGGTCCGTGGCGTGGAAGAAGCCGGCCAGCAGTTCGTCGCGGGTGAAGACCCTTCCAGGTTCGGCTGCGAGCGCCCCGAGCACTTCGGCTTCTTTCGCGGTGAGCGAGACCTGCTCTCCGTACACAGAGCGGACCGTGCGAGAGACGGGGTCGAGTTCCCAGTCCCCAATGCCCACGGGCCGGGCGGCTGCGGCGTAGCTGCGCGTCAGTGCGCGCAGTCGTGCCGCCAGTTCGCCGGCGTCGAACGGTTTGGTGACGTAATCGTTGGCCCCTGCGTCCAGACCCCGGACCTTTTCCTCCGGATCACCCAGCGCCGTCAGGATCAGGATCGGCGTGGCAATTCCCTTGGACCGCAAGGCTGCAATCAGGCCGATCCCGTCCATCACCGGCAGCCCGCGGTCGATGACCATGACCTCCCAACGCTCCGTCAGCCCCAGGTGCAGGCCCTCCTGGCCGGTGCCGACCAGCCGGACCCGGTAGTCCGGTTCCAGCAGTTCGGCGATCAGCGGGCCCAGGACGGGGTCATCCTCCACGAGCAGCAGGGCCGGCCGGTCAATGACAGTCATGCCGCCTATTCTTCCGTGGCATCAGCGGCGCCGCGCCGGCGCTTAAGGAACTGGAGTACCCAGGGCACCACCGAAACGAGGACCATGACGACGGCGATGACGTCGATGTTCTTGGCGATGATTTCGTAGTGTCCAAGCCAGGTGCCCAGCAAGGTCACGGACGCGGCCCACGCGAGGGCTCCGACGATGTTCCAGAGGGTGAAGGACTTGTAGCCGTATCGGCCGATTCCCGCGGTGAGCGGCGCGAAGGTCCTGACCATCGGCACGAAGCGGGCCAGCACGACGGCGGCGCCCCCGTGGCGGCGGAAGAAGTCCTCCGTGGTGGCCAGGTGGGCCGTCTTCAGCACCCTGGCGTCATCCTTGAACCATCTGCGGCCGAAGGTCCGTCCCAGCAGGTAACCGACCTGGTCACCGGCGATGGCGGCCGCGGTGACGACGCCGATCAGTACCGGCAGGGTCAGCTGCAGCTCGCGGTGCAGCAGCCCGGCCGTGAACAGCAGGGAATCACCGGGCAGGAAGGGGAACAGGACCCCGGATTCGACGAACACCATCAAGGCTATGACGCCCAGCGCGGCCGGACCGAGTCCTGCGAGCAGGCTGGCCGGGTCCAGCAGGGAGGGCGTACCGGCCGGGATTGCCAGGGCCGGGAGCAGCCCCGGGGTCAACATGCTGTGCACGGTCACGTCCTTATGGTCGGTTCAAATGGAGGAACGCGGCGGCCGGCAGGCGCTCCACGAGCCGGGGCGCGAACCGGTTCCACAGTCCGCTGGCCAGGACCACGGCGGCACCCGCGGCCAGGAAGCTGGCCGCGACGTCCGTGGGGTAGTGGACCCCGACGTAGAGCCTGGACCACGCCACGATCAGCGCCATGGCCGTCCCTGCGACAGCGGTGGCTTTCGACCAGCGGGTGCCGCGGGCCAGGAAATACAGTGCGAAGGCGAATGCGACAGCGAACGAGGTGTGGCCTGAGGGGAAGCTGTTCGAACCCGTCTCCGGCGCCAGTGGATCAAAGAGCAGCTTCGGGTCCGGCCGCTGCCGGGCGATGAGGAGCTTGAAGGCTTCGCTGGCCACCCAGCCGGAGCAGGCGACCAGGCCGAAGGCGACAGCCCTGACCAGGTCCCGGCGGACCAGCCAGAGGTACAGTGCGATGAATCCGACCAGGGCCAGTCCCGCGACCGGGCCAAACAGCACGTTGATACCCCCCGCGACGGCTGTCAAAGCGGCGGCGTGGTGCCGGCTCAGCCCCTGGTCCACGCCGAGCTCGGCCGAAGCGTCGCCGGGCACCAGCTGGACCGTCAGGCCCAGCGCGATTACGGCGGCGCACAGCAGCGCGCCCACCACCAGCCAGTGCCGGGCCTGCGGCAAGGCCCTGAAACGTGATCCGGCAGCGGCACGTTCGGTGGGAAGGCGGGAGGGTGCAGAGCGGTCGTCAGTGGCGGGCCCAGTCATGGAATCCTTCGGCTCGGGTCGGCGGCGCGCGGTTTCGCGTCCTGTTCAACTCTGCCGCGGGGTTCTTAAGAAACGCTTAAGAACCCCGCCCCCGGGGGCTGCCGTCGTGCGGACGCCCGGCTAGACCCCGGCGTTGTAGACGTCCAGGCCGAAACGGTTGAGGCCCGGCGTTCCGGCGTACCCCAGGTACGGCAGGCCGAAAGTGTCCTCGATGCTGGCGAGCAGGCTGTAGTGGTTGTACGGCGTGGTGGACCAGGTGCCGCCTTTGGTGAACGGCGAGAGGACCAGGGCGCCCACCCGGCCGCCGCCCATGCCGGTGATGCCCGGGATGCTGTCAGCCCTCGACCCCGGCAGCCTCGGCCTCGGTCCCGCGCGCAGCCAGCTGCTGGCCCGGATGCTCCTGGGTGCGCGCGACCCGGAAGCGCTCGCGTCGGCCATCGCCCACCACCCCATCGTGGCGTCGATGGTGCGGCTCACGCGTCTCGGTCCGTTGCCCCACCACCACCTCGTGGCCGGCCTGTCTCTCGACCACCCCGAGCTGGGCATGGCCGAGCCCGACGACGCCTGGGCGGTGTGTGCTGCCTTGCTCGAGCTGGCCACTGCAGCGCGGGTTCCCGGGCGTGCCACACCGGTCGCACCCTTCGAGGTGTCGGTCGTCTGGACGCTTTCCGGCAGCTCTGTGCTGTCCCGCCGCCTGGGCACCGACCCCACCGACCCCCCCGTCGTGGCCCTCGCTCCCCCGAAAGAAGACGACCCACACGCATCCTGGGCCCCGGCGATGGCCTGTCGGCGCTGCGGGGTCGACGGCATCGGCTTCGTGCTGCGGGACGGACAGCCCCACACCCATCCCACCGACGTCCTCCGCGCCTTCCGCCTGGGCAACGAACGCCGCCGCTTCGTGGCCCTCGACCCCGACCTCCGACAGGCCGGTCCGCCCTGCCCCCGATGTGGTGGCGACGACGGCATCGCCCCTCTGGCCCTTCCGGCCGGCGCCCTGTTCGCGTGGGCCACCGTCGCTGCCACCTTCCACCCCGACTGTCCCACCCCCTCCGCCCCCGAAGGCATGCGCGCGCCCCTCACGCGCATGGACTTCCGCCTCGCCATCCGCGATGCCATCGGCGGGCAGGCCCGACCCCTCGAAGAAGTCCTCGACGCCGTGGTGGAGCAGGTCCGTGGGGGCCCGGACAGCCCGCTCGCCGCCGCCAACGACACCGCGCTGCGGTTCGGTGCGCTGTCCGAGCTCACGGTGGGTGCCCGGCGGGGGGTGAGCTTGGGACGGGCGGGCCTGGCCGCCATCGGACTCGCCCCCGACCGACTCGACCGGGTGCCTGAGAAGCTCCGCGGTGCAGTGGTTCTCACCGTTCAGCGGCTCATTGAGGCCGGCGCGGTGTGGGACGACGCCATCGAGCCGTGTGTCGCCGCCGGCGGAAATGCCGCGCTGCTGCCTTGTCCTGTGGGGGATGGCGTGCCCGCGCCGCAGCTCGTGTCCATGGACGAAAACCGCGTGGGCCTGCGCGGCGTGGTGCGCGAACACTGCGGCCGCATCGCCCACCCCGACGTCGACTCTGCCGTGGTGCTGGGTGTCTTGCAAGAAGTCCGTGCTCTGCGGAACATCCCCGGCATGCGCCTGCTTGCCCTCGACCCCGCCCACCTGGTGGTGTTTCCCGCCACCACCGCCGTGTCGTGCAGCCACCGCCACCGCGCCGTCGACCTCCCCGCCCCGGTCGTCTCCCACGCCGTGGGCCTGCCCTGCTTCACCCCCCGCTGCCGCGAACCACTGGTGGCCCATCCACGGGCCTACGGGGGCGCCGTGCGGTGGCTCGAACAAGCGGTCCGTGGGGGCGTGCGCATCGGGTCGAGCCAGGCGCCGGTCTGGACCGTACATCCAGTCGGCGGACGCCTCCAGCTGCGGCTGGCTCCCTGAACTGTTTTCAAACCATGAACGTTGGCGCATGGTTTGTACAGGTTATGTCCAGGGTCCGCCCCGGAGGCTTCCATGTGCGCGACCCACCCCCCTCGTCAGACGGCCATCGTCATCGGCTCCGGCTTCGGAGGCCTGGCGATGGGCATCCGTCTCCAGAGCATGGGCTACGACACCACCATCGTCGAAGCCATGGACCGTCCCGGAGGCCGAGCCGCCGTCCGCAAGGTCGACGGCTACACCTTCGACATGGGGCCCACGGTCATCACCGTCCCCCACTTCATCGAAGAGCTCTTCGCCCTCGAGCGTGATGCCCCCGACCTCGACGCACCGGACTTCCCGGCCGAGGTCCTGGGCACCGATGGTCTGGGCGCCGGCACACGGGTTCGGTCGGGCGACAGCCATGGCCCGAAGACCGGCGACTATGTGCAGCTGCGGCCCATCTTGCCCTTCTACCGCATCTACTTCGACGACGGCACCTACTTCGACTACGACGGCGACCCGGCCTCCACTCGGCGTCAGATCGAAGCCATCCACCCCCCCGACCTCGACGGCTACGAGCGCTTCCACAAGGCGGCCGAGGCCATCTTCGCGCGCGGCTTCCTCGAGCTCGGCTACACCGCGTTCACCGACGTGAAGTCCATGGTGGACGTGGTCCCCGACCTCTTCCGCCTCGACGCCGTGCGCAACCTGTTCGGCTTCGCCGCGCGCTTCTTCGAGAGCGACAAGCTGCGCCAGGTGTTCAGCTTCGAGACGCTCCTCGTGGGCGGCAACCCGCTGCGTGTACCGGCCATCTACGCCATGATTCACTTCGTCGAGAAGACCTGGGGCATCCACTACGCCATGGGGGGCACCGGCTCGCTGGTGGACGGCTTCGTGCGCAAGTTCGAAGACCTCGGTGGCACGCTGCGCCTGTCCGCGCCGGTGCGCCACATCCGGGTCACCGGTCCCGACGGCCGGCCGCCCTCCCGCTTCGGACGCAAGGTGGCCCGCGGCGTCATCCTCGAGTCCGGCGAGTCTCTCGACGCCGACCTCGTGGTCTCGAACGCCGACTACGCCACCACCTACATGCGGCTGGTGCCCAAGAACGCCCGCTTCTGGAATGCCGACCTGCGGGTGCGGGCCATGAAGTACTCGATGTCGCTCGTGGTCATCTACTTCGGCTTCGCGAAAGACCCTGCCCGACCGGTCGACCTCCGGCACCACAACATCATCCTGGGTCCGCGCTACGAAGGCCTGCTGCGCGAGATCTTCGACCGGCTCACCCTCGCCGACGACTTCTCGCAGTACCTCCACGTCCCCACCCTCACCGACCCCTCGCTGGCACCCGAGGGCCACCACGCCGCCTACACGCTCATCCCCGTGCCCCACAACGGCAGCGGCCTGGACTGGTCGGCCCTCGGCCAGCCCTTCGTCGACACCATCCTGGGCTTCCTCGACGACCGCGGCTACATCCCGGGCCTGCGCGAGCGGCTCACCCACTGCTCGTTCATCACGCCCGACTACTTCGAGCACGACCTCCGCAGCCACCTGGGCAACGCCTTCGGGGTGGAACCCGTGCTCACCCAGTCCGCGTTCTTCCGACCCCACAACCGGTCCGAAGACATCGAGCAGCTCTACCTTGTGGGCGCAAGCACGCAGCCCGGAGCCGGCACGCCCAGTGTGATGATGTCGGCGAAGATGACCGCCCGGCTCATCGCCGAGGACAGCCTCAGAACACCCCGGTAGAGGCCATGATGGCCAGCGCCGTGGCCGACAGGATGCCCACGAGCAGGAACGCGCCGGCCACCAGGATGAGCGTGCGCTCCGACATGCCGAGGGGGTCGACCGTGGGCACCTGGCGGGTGAGCAGCTCGGTGCCGTGGAGGCGCTCGGCCACCGCCTCGGAGGCGTAGACCCGGCCATCTTCGAGCTCGAGGCCGGTGTCGAGCTCGGGTTCGTCGAGGGCCAGGCGGCACACGGCCAGGGCCTTGCGGAGCTCGAAGATGTTGCGGAACCGCTTGTTGGCTTGCTTCTCGAGGCACCGGCGGACCGTCCACTCGAGCACCGGGGGAAGGCTGGGCGGGCTGTCGAAAGAGGCGAAGGTGGGCGGGGACTCGTTGATATGCGCCACCAGCACCGACACACCGCGGTGGTGGCCGAAGGGCGTGCGTCCGACCAGCAAGCGGTAGAGCATGGCGCCGAGGGCGTAGATGTCGGTGCGGGCGTCGATGGGGTCGCCCATGGCCTGCTCGGGCGCCATGTACCAGACCGTGCCCACCACTGCGTCGACGCCGGTGAGCTCGGCGGAGTCGTCGAGGGCCTTGGCGATGCCGAAGTCGAACAGCAGCACCCGGGGCGCCTCGCCATCGACCTCGGACATGAACACGTTGCTGGGCTTGATGTCGCGGTGGACCACCCCGCGTTCGTGGGCGGCAGCCAGGGCGTTGCAGATTTCGTCGACCGTGTGGATGGCCTCTCGGGGGGACAGCGACCGGTCACGGAGGACTTGGAGGAGGGTGTCTCCCGCGAGGTAGGGCATGACCATATACGGGCAGTCGCGGACGACGCCGTAGTCCACCAGCTCGATGATGTTGGGGTGGGCCAGGTTGGCGAGGGTGGTGGCTTCTCGGACGAACCGTTCCTTGGCGGTGACCTGATCGGGCGCACTCGCTCTTCCGGCAGCGGGGGCCAGGATCTTGAGCGCGAACTGCTTGCCGGAGCGGAGCTGAGTGACCTTGTACACCCGGCTCATGGCACTCACAGCCACCAGCTCTCGCACCGCGTAGCGGCCGTCGAGAACCCTACCGATGTAGGGGTCGTCGCGAACCCCTGCCGGATTTGAGCCGGTGGGCGGGGACCCGTTGGTGGACGGGGCGTCGGGCACGATGTCTCCGGGGGGGCGACTGCGCGGTGCTGGATCGCTCGACACCTCGGAAAGTATAGCGGCGGAGGCGACCTGTTTGGGGGGGGGCTGGGCATTCAATCCCCCGACAGAGCGGACTTGGCCTCTCGATCCGGTGTCGCCGGACCGTTACGGCTCTGTGGCTCCGCAGGAACGAGGTCGGCATGGCCAATCGATGGTGGGCACTGCTCGTGGCCGGCGTGTTCGGAGGGGCCGCCTGGTGGGTCGAAGAGCGGCACACGCGCGACCGCATCGAACACGAGGGCATGACCCTCGAAGCCGTGGCTTCTGAAGCGGCTGCCAAGCTCTCGGGCGCACGCCAGGCCGCGGTCACGGGCCCGGAGGATGCGTCTTCCGAGGACTTTGTCGTGGAACGGGACATCCTGCGCGCCGTGCAAGCGGAGCGCGGCATCCGCTCGCCCATCTACACGCTGCGCAAGGTCGACGACCACACCACTGCGTTCGTGGTCATGACCAACCAGCGGCCGTTCATCGGCCACACCTACCCCCTGCGCGCCGAGATGGAGCCGGTGTTCGCGGGGCACCCCCGCATGCGCACCGGGCTGTACGGCGACGACCACGGCACCTGGGTGTCGGGCTACGCCCCCGTGATGGGCCCCGACGGCAACGTGGCCGCCATCGTGTGTGTCGACCGCCCCTCCACCGACCTCTCCGAGTTCTGCTTCCAGTCGCGGCTCAAGGCCATCCTGGTCGCCCTGGTGATGGGCCTCTTCGGGCTTGTTGCCCCGCGCCTGGGCATGCTGCGCTCCCGTCCCATCCGTGGCTTGCGTCGCCTGTTCGTGGGGTCTCTCGCATCTCGCATCGGCGGGGCTGGAGCGCTCGCCGTGCTCCTCGCCGTGGGCACCATGGCCACCCTCGACCACCGGCGCGCGGAAGCCGAGGCGGTCGACCACACCAAGGAGTCGCTCGCCCAGGCCGTGTCGCTGGGCTCGCACGTGGTGGACGCCGCGCTCCACACCGCCGTCGCCGACCTCCTCACCCACGAGGCCCCCGAGTTCGAGCCTCTGCGCGACCAGCTGCGCACCATCAAAGACGGCGCCGGCCTGGAGTCCCCCGTGTACACCCTCGTCCAGGACGGCGACCTGGTGCGCTTCGTGGGGATGACCAACGAATTTCCGTACGTGGGCGACACCAACGAGCTCCGACCCGGGGTGCGCGCCACGTTCCAGGGTGCCGGACCGGGCACCGAAGGCCCCTACAGCGACGCCCACGGCATCTGGATCAGTGCGTGGGCCCCCATCCTCGACGACCGGGGCGAGGTGGTGGGCGTCATCCAGGCCGACCGTGATGTGCGCGCCATGATGCTCGAGCTCACGAGCCACTCCCTCCTGCGTGCCCTGTACGGCCTGATCGGCGTGCTGGTGGCCCTTGTGGCGGGCACATTCCTGGCCCGCAACATCGCCCGACCGGTGCAGCACCTCGCCATGGCCGCCCGCAAGGTGGAGAGCGGTGAGCTCGACGTCCACCTCGACGAAGAGCGGGTGGACGAGGTGGGCGACCTGGCGCGGGCGGTGAACCGGATGGCCCTGGGGCTGCGCGAACGAGAGCGTCTGCGCGACATGTTCGGCAAGTACATGGCCACGCAGGTCATCCAGGAGCTGCTCGACCGCAATGAGCTGTCGCTCGACGGAGAGCTGCGCGAGGTCACGGTCGTGCTGTCCGACATCCGCGGCTACACGGCGCTCACCGAGGAGCTGGGGGCGGCCGAGGTGGTGCAGCTGCTCAACGAGTACTTCAGCATCCTGGTCGACGTCATCATCGAAAACGACGGCGTCATCGACAAGTTCATGGGCGACGCCATGCTGTGTTGGTTCGGCGCGCCGGTTCCCCAGGAGGACCACGCCGAGCGGGCGGTGCGGGCGGCCCGGGCCATCCTGGAGCGCACCGCCGCCTGGAATGCCCAGCGGGTCGCAGACGGCAAGAAGCCTGTGCTCACGGGGATTGGCATCGCCACGGGTCGGGTGGTCGTGGGCAACATCGGCTCTCCCCATCGCTTGGAGTACACGGCCATCGGCGACGCAGTGAACCTGGCCAGCCGCCTGTGCAGCCACGCCGAAGCCGGTCAGATCGTGGTGGACGACCGGGTGCGCCAGCACGCCGGCGACGACGGCTTCACGCCGCTCGGGCCCATCGACGTGAAGGGGATTCGCGAGCCGGTGGCGGTGCACCGGGCGGACGTGCCGACGGTGGCGTGAGGGGCCCCCTGGAAGGGGGAGGACTCCCGGGTCCGAGTGGCCCTTCGTTTGACCGTCCTCCCCCTTCAGGGCTTTCCTACCTGCACAAGTGGCCACAGCACCCGAGAACGACGATGTCCTCCCCCTTCAGGGGGAGGTGCCTGCGGAGCAGGCGGAGGGGGCCCACCCTGCTCGTGCATCAGCGGGGAACTGCTCCTTCGGAGCGACTACCGCGGCGCCTCCTGTGCGCTTCGCGCCCGGCGCCTTGCTCCCCCTGGCCCCCCTGTGCGGGCCCGGTGCCGACGGACGATGGTTTGCAGGGTTCGACGGCTGGTGCCTGGTCCCGGGCCGGCTGTCGGGTCTGGGGTTCGATGGGCTCGGGGGACTCGGTCGAGGTTGATCGAGGTCGTGGGGCCCGCATACGAGTCCTCCCACTCGCAGTTGGAGGTGGCCGCACCGGAGTCCTCCCCCTCCCAGGGGGAGGTGGCGAGCGAAGCGAGTCGGAGGGGGCCCGCATACGTGTCCTCCCCCTCACAGGGGCTCCTACCCGCACAAGTCGTGCGCTCCACCGACAGAACACAGTGTCCTCGGGTCTGGGGTTCGATGGGCTCGGGGGACGACGAATCGATGGGTTGGTGCCAGATTCGTCGCTTTGTTCGCTGACGCTCACGCCCCGAACGACTCGGTCGAGGCTGACCGAGCACGTGGGCGCAGCCGTCCTCCAGTCGGCGGGCCCGGCGAGTCGGTGCCGCTAGCCAGGCGACTTCGGGCTTGGGGCCTACTCCGCCGAAAATCGCACCAATGCAGGAACGCTGTCGCGGCTGTCCGAGGAGCGGTCGACCGGTGCCATCGTGGCGCCCCACAGCTCCCCATTCCACTCGAACCACTGCCCACTGGTGCCGGGTTGGTCGAAGTCCACCGTGCCGGCGCAGATGTCTGTCGGGAAGTGCCAGCTTGTCTCGCCCGGAGGGAGGATGGCGGTGTCGAGGCCGGCGTGGCTGAACCAGACCGTTCCATCGGCCGTGACCATGGCGTGCACCCGCTGGTGGTCGACGGCGTGCCCGACGAATGGGGCATCTTGTTGGCTTGGCTCGGACCAGCTGGCGGAGACCGGGCTGGGCGTGACCTGGCGACCGGGGGCCCCCGATTGGGCAGGAGAGGGCCCCATCCGACGGCTTCGCCGCCACCTTCCCCTGAAGGGGAAGGACAGGTCATGGTCCCATCCGACGGCTTCGCCGCCACGCACCCTTTCACGTGACGGACAGGCCATTGTCACAGTCCTTCCCCTTCAGGGGAAGGTGCCCGAAGGGCGGATGGGGCCCCCGATTGGGCAGGAGAGGGCCCCATCCGACGGCTTCGCCGCCACGCTCCCGTTCACGTGACGGACATGGACCACGGCCTCGGGCAGTGGGATGGCGGAGCCGATGCCATGGGGGGCGGCTGGTTGCGTGCGCAGACGGCTGGGTCTGGCTTGGACGTGTTGGACGTGCAAGCGGTGAGACCAAGGACCGTGACAGTTGTGCGGAGGTGAGGCATGACAGCTCCAGATGGACTCTGGCGATGTACCGCCCCGGAGCACGACCGGGTTCCGACCCACTTCGGACCTTGGAGAACGAAAAAGCGGGAGAGACCTTGGCTCTCCCGCTGCGGCGGAGACCTTGGCTCCGCCGCCCCCGCAGGCCGCATGCGGCCGGAGGGGCCCAGCTGTGAATGGCTACCGGGCGGCTGGAGCGACCTCGTCGCCGTTGTTCTCGGGCGTGGAGTCGGGGGTGTTGGTGTAGACCAGCGACTCGTCGACCGGCGGGAAGCGGCCCGCGGCCTGGTCGATGTAGCGGCTGTGGAAGAACCACGGCTGCAGGTGCTCGGGCACGATGGCCTTGAGGCGCGCGTGGTACGCGGGCAGGTGGTACCAGGGCACGCGGAAGTTGGCGTGGTGCTCGAAGTGGTAGTTGATGTGGAACGGCGAGGCGAACCGGGCCAGCGGGTACAGGTACGTGCGCGACCGGAGGAGGGGGTCGGTGGCGTGTTCGAGGCCTCCGCCGTGCTCCTGGGCCTTCTTGAGCAGGGCCAGGAACTGCAGCACGTGCATGCCGAGGAAGACGGCGATGCCGGCGGGCCAGGCGATGAGAACGCTGGCGAGCACGGCCGGGATGATGAACGCCACCACGCCCAGCGCGATGCGCTTGGGGTTGAAGCCGTACTGGTTGGAGGGGTTGAAGGCCAGCACCGAGACGGGAATGGTGAGCAGCACGAGCAGGCGGGCGGCGAGCGGCCAGCCGGTGATGGGGTCGCGGTCTTGGGGGTCGTCGGCTTCGCAGGGGCGCAGGTGGTGGACCAGGTGGCCTTCTTCCCAGTGCTTCACGTAGTCGGTGAAGAAGGGGGCGCTGAACAGCTGGCCGATGCGGCGGTTCCACAGGCGGAGCTTCTTCTTGTCATCGGTGAGGATGAACATGTCGTGGCTGCACTCGTGGATGACCAGGATGAACAGCGAGAAGAAGAGCGACCCGAGCATCCAGGGGGCCAGCAGGAGGAAGGGCACGGCGGGCACCACAGCCGACGACAACACGATGGTGCCGATGCCGGTGAGCACCGCAGCGGTCCAGAGGAGGTTCTTCCGGTTGTGTGCGCTCTTGTCTTGGCGCATCACGTGGAATTCCTTCCCGGCTGCGATGGCTTCCCGCATCCAGGCGGTGCGCTTCATGCTGTCTCCTGCGCCGATGACGCGTGGTGGGTCGGGGTGGCGCCGCGGTCGTAGCTGCACGGTCCGTGCAGAATGCCTGGACCGGGGGCTGCGAGCCTAACGCTTGTGTGGCCTGATGGAGGCTGTTGACGGGGATCACCTGCGGTACGGCAGGACTTTGACACTGGATCACCGCGGGCGGCCCGATTTGCACTACGACGTCGAGATTGGCGTGTCCGGGGGCATCTCCGCGTCGCGCAGCCAGCGCTCCAGCACCACCACCGTGGCGGGGACGAGGGCGAGGGTGGTGGGCAGCAGCAGGCGGACCTCGCGGATGCGACCGAAGGCGAGAACCAGCCCCAGATAGGGAATCATGACCAGAACGAGGCGCTTGAGCGGGGTGGGGAGGCGCCGCCATCCGAGCGCGGGAATGGCGAACCAGGCTCCGGCGAAAAACAAGGCGTAGAACTGCCACTCGGTGGATCGGAAGTTGCGGAGCAAGTGGACGAGTGGCGGGGCGGTCTTCTTCGGGCCTAGCTCAATGAAGCCACGCAGCAGCAGGAAGGGGGTGAGCCACAGCAGGCCCATCACCACGGCGCGCTCGAGGGTGCGGCGGATGGGCTCGGTGCCCCAGCGCAAGGCCAGGTAGATGGGCACCACAAACACGATGGTCTCGCGGTTCCAGGCGCCCAGGAAGACCAGGGGGTAGAGCCAGGCGTCGCGCTTGTGGAGGGTGAGCAGGGCGGCGGCGAGCCAGAGCACGTGGTCGACGCTCGACGCGGGCTGGAACCAGTAGTGTTCGGTGCTGGGACCGTGCAGAGCGCCGATGAACAGGGCGCCTGCGAAGGCCATGGCGGGCGTGGTGAAGCGCACGATGAGGAGGTGGCTGAGCAGGAGGGTGAGCCACGTGGAGACCAGCCGGACGGCGAGGTAGCCGTACTCGCGGGCGAAGGGGCGCTTGAGGCCGGTGCGCGCCATGGCGTCGGTGAGGGGAAACTCGACGGCGAAGGGGACGGCCACCCGGTAGGCCCAGGGCTTGCGACCGCCGTGCAGCTCGATGATCTCGTGGTGGCGCTCGATGCGCTTTTCGTACTTGGGCCCGAAGTTGATCTGGAAGGCGTGGAACGACGTGAGGCTGCCCGACAAGCCCAGGTACAGCAGGCCGATGGCCAGCCAGGCGCGGCGCCGCGACGTCATGGGTGCAACTCGGGGGAGGGGTGGAGGGCGGCGGTCTATTGCGACCGGGCGCGGGCTTCACCCTTGCGCGGTGCGGAGGTCGTGCAGGCGGGATGCCTTGCCGCCGGAGTGGTCGCAGGTGCCGAAGGCGTGGAGGCGGACCTGGAGGCGCAGGCCGAGGCGCTCGCGGAGGTGGAGGGCGAGGGACGCTGTGAGCTGGGGGGAGGGGACGCCCACTTCGGCGACGAGGGTGAGGACGTCGAGGGCTTCGGGACGGGTGAGCGCGAGGTGCCAGTGACCGATGGGCTCGGGGTGGTGGGACAGGGCGTGGGCGACGTCGGAGGGGCGGAGGTTGACGCCGCGGACCACCACCATGTCGTCGACTCGGCCGGTGATGCGGGCGATGCGGGGCAGGGTGCGGCCACAGGGGCAGGGGGTGCGGTCGAGGCGGGTGCGGTCGCCGGTGCGGTAGCGGAGGAGGGGGCGGGCTTCGCGGGTGGGGGCGGTGAGGACGAGCTCGCCCCATGTGCCGTCGGGGACGGGGGTGCCGTGGAGGTCGATGATCTCGGGGATGAAGTGGTCGGCGTTGACGTGCAGGCCGTTGGCTTCAGTGCACTCGAAGGCCACGCCAGGACCGATGACTTCGGAGAGGCCGTAGGTGTCGCGGGCCACCATGCCCCAGGTGTGTTCGAGGCGGGCGCGGTCGGCCTCGGACCAGGGCTCGGCACCGAAGACGCCCAGAGCGACGGTGGGGAGGTCGTCGTGGCGGTCGGCGAGGTGCTGGGCGTAGCTGGGGGTGGCGAAGAGGACGGACGGACGCAGCCTGCGGATGAGGTCGGCGTGGGTGCGTGAGGGGGCCTGACCGCCGGGGATGACGGTGGCGCCGAGGGCGGTGGCGGCCTGGAGGAAGCCGAAGCCGCCGGTGAAGAGGCCGTGGGCGAGGGTGGAGTAGACGACGCTGGTGGGACCCACGCCGAGGGCGGCGAGGCCGCGGGCGACGACGCGGGTCCAGAGGTCGAGGTCGGCGCGGGTGTAGGCGCTGATGGTGCGGGTGCCCGATGTTCCGGAGCTGGCGTGCACCCGCACGAGCTGGTGTGCGGGAACGCCCATGGCGGCCAGAGGGTCGGCGGCGTGGAGGTGGGCCTTGGTGGTGAAGGGGAGGTCGGTGAGGCTGCGGACGTCGGGGACGAGGCGCTGGAGGGCAGCGCGTTGTCGGGGCCAGAGGTCGGGGCTGCACTCGACATCGGGGTCGAGGATGCGGGGCGGACCGAGGGTCATTCGGGGTCGACCAGGACGACGGTGAGGGCTTCGGGACCGTGGGCGCCGTGCACGAGGGTCTGTTCGATGTCGGCGGTCTTCGATGGACCGGAGACCCAGACGGCGAAGCTGGCGTGCTCGAGAGCGTCTTGGGTGGTCTGGAGGGCGAAGGCGGCGTTCAGGTCGGGCACGATGGTGTGGGCGTGGACGACGAGCACGACATGTTGGGCGAGGAAGCCTGCGGCGCGCATGCGGGGGCCGAGGGCGTCGAGGCCGGTGACGAGCACGGCGGCGTCTTCGGCGACCGCCACGACGCCGGGAAGGACGGTGAGCTGGAGGTCGGCGAGGAGGTGGGGATGGGTTGGGGCGGGGCGGCCGGGCGCGGGGAGGTCGGGGTGGACCAGGCGGTGTCGGGCGGGGGCCAGGCCGTCGAGGTAGGCGGCCAGCTCGCGGATGTGGGCGATGGTGTGGACGGCCCCGCCGACGGCTTCGGTGGTGGTGCGGAAGCGTGCGGCGAGGTGGGCGGACGGGGTGCGCGAGATGTAGGGCGCCGGGAGTGGCAGTGCGGGGGGCACGGCGGCGCGGAGGCGTTGGAGGAAGGCATCGCGGGAGGACATGGTCGCGGAGTGTATCCGCAGTGGCCCTCTCTGCCTGCTTCATCGGGTGCCGAAGGTGCTCTTCCTGGGGGCTGAGGGTGCGGCCCGTCGAGCTGTGGTCCCCTTCCGATTCGGCGATTGTAGGTCCTCGGGCCCCCTCCGGTCCTTCGGGCCTCCTTCCCCTGAAGGGGTAGGACTGTGAGAATGGCGGTGTGCTCGCTGTTCAGGGGGCGCGATGCAGTCGGGGGCCCCCTCCGCCTGCTCCGCAGGCACCTCCCCCTGAAGGGGGGAGGACTGTGAGAATGGCGATGTGTTCGCGATTCAGGGGAGGACTGTGAGAATGGCGATGTGCTCGCTGTTCAGGGGGGCGCGAGGCGGTCGGGGGCCCCCTCCGCCTGCTCCGCAGGCACCTCCCGCTGAAAGGGGGAGGACTGTGAGAACGGCGATGTGC
>ENA-OWNT01001692-OWNT01001692.1-seawater-metagenome-genome-assembly--contig:-NODE-1692-length-26394-cov-4.639435_pt1 | contig 26394 bp, 29 predicted proteins | sample MGYA00238136_ERZ651165 | MGnify/ENA primary metagenome ERZ651165 (study PRJEB26861, sample SAMN08777766) | seawater metagenome | isolation source: coastal seawater | place: USA: Florida | collected...
CCTCTGATCGTTTTGCTTTCTTGTCGTAGCTTTTTAGTTGCCGCAGAGAACATTCGTGCGGCGGCAAGGGCAAGGGCAGCAGCGTTGCGTGAACTTTTGTGTGTGCGTAGCCGTGGCCACAGTAGCAAAACTAGGGAATACAACTCGCCGGTGAAGACTACTCTCCAAGCAGCAACACACACCACCGCAGCATCACACCAATGCATACAATAAGAGACAAACAGCCAACAAACAAATCCAATTGACAACGTACACATGCCAGGAAGCCGCCAGAAGTGGACACCGACAAACCCACACCAAGAGCCACGACAACAACAAAGCAACTACGTCATCACAATAACAAACACCTCGGCAACGAAGCACCAAAGTAAGGTAAACCAAGCAAAATCGCCGACATAGCATTGCAAGCAACAACGCCGACCAAGAACAGCCCTAACCAACCAACACACAGACAACCAACAACAAACAGCTATAATAGCTAGAACAGCTACAACACAGCGACAACGAAGGACAACGAAGTCCGACGGCCATCGTGTTGGTGTTGGTGTTGGTGTTGGTGTTGGTGTTAGTGTGCGTGTGCTTCCGTGTGTGTTGGCGTGTTGATGCGATCGGCGCGTGCGTCAGCTGACACCGTGAATGAACCCACGATCAACACTGACTGTCAGCTGACTTCGATCGCAGTGAAGAAGGAAAGAAAGGAAGGAAGGAATGGGGACCGACTTTCAGTCAGCTCACTCCACTCACTGACTCACTCACTCACAGTGCCCACACTTTCCCACAATGCTGCCTGCAAATTGCGGTACTGTACACCAAATAAATGCGGCAAATGCAACGCCTTATATCCATATCTACATACAGGATTCTGTGTATTACTGTCTATACCTTCACTGTACTTCTGTGCTATTCCTGGATACCGATAGGTAGTCGCCAGCCTGTGAACCTCTGAACTCTGACCTGTGACCTGTACATACAGTACATCAAGTGACTGCCCGTTGAGTGCTGCTGTCACCTGTGACCTGTAACTTGACACTCACTCACTCACTCACTCACTTACTATGGGCTGTGGGCTGTGTGTGGGCTGTGTGTGGGTGTGTGTGGGTGTGACAACACTCCCTGAAGGCGAGTCAATGACTCAGAGAGCCTCACAGGCAACAGTGGCTGAGCGCTGAGTGTGTGAGTGCGTGAGCATGGCGGCAGACACGCAGTCTCGCTCACTCATGGCTCCCACAACGCAAACGGAGAGGCGTGTACTGTACCCCCACACGCGCACGAACGGAGGATAAACCTTGCCACAAAAACAAATAGTCGAGATGCCAAAATATGACATTCATGACTCGTGGCCGACTCTTGCAGTCATTCAATGTTTCGCTGTGCATAACATTACGGTATGATTCCAGGTCACACGGCCAGCCGTTGTGCAACCGTAGTTCGTGCTTACTGTGGAAATGAATGTGGCATGTTATGACTGAGTTAGTTCCGCGTGGTCGTGTGTGAGTCGGAGAATGAAAACGCAATGCCATCTCTGCCTGCGTTGTGCTGAGATGTGCGTGGGGACCCACACACACACGGTCGGCGGCTGTGGGACGCTGCACGCCACCTCGGCAAAATGTTTTACATGGGTCACCGTCCGTAGGTTACACGGGGTTTCGTATTCTACTGCCAGGGGCCGACCGTAGTTCGTTATTAGTCGTAGCTGTGGCATGTTGCTGCAACTGCCGGTGTGTAGGTCCCGTGATACCCAGGCAGTTCTGTGCCCCTAAACACCCAGCATTCACCGGGCGGGCCTCACAGAAAATCGAAAAACGAAGCGAAATTGAGAACGATTTCGAACACATGGACCACCGTAACACACATTCAGTGTACACTTTTGTATACCGTATTGTTGTATTGCAGTGGTTCATCGCAGACTGGCTGCACCGTAGACACGACAGTATTCCATAAGGCATTTAATCCGAATATGCCTTGTGTTTGAATGAGTGTGCAGGCGTGAGTTGTCCCACCCACACGGAGCGTGACAACAGGTGTACCAAACCACCTCCACCCACTTTCGCAGTTTCGGCGACAGCTGCGAAAGTGTAAACATGCATCGCGTTGCAAGACATGCACTATTTTTCCACCGCGTCCACGCCCAGAGAACATTCATTTGCAAAATAGAGGATAGCAGCGTACAGTATTCATTTCACTGAAAACACTCATGGGCTGCAATTCGCAGTCAGAGGTGCAAGGTGTGACAAACTACGCTTACTGAATGAAACTCACACACGCGCCCATACGCACACACGCACATACAGCCACATACAGTTAGTTCCAAACAATGAGTGAGTGACTGACTGACTGACCACGACCGTGAGCCTGTAAGTCCTCAGCAGAGGGAGGGGATGCCATTGATTGATCGACTGATGGCCGACTGATTATGGCAATGAATGAACTGTAAACTTTGGGTATGGCCCCGACATACTTTGACTGATTGATTATGCAAGTGAGTGGGATATTAAAACAATGGTTATACGCTACGCAAAGTGACTGAATGATGATGCAAGTGCGTGACGAGTGAATTATACGTGTGTGTGCTGAGTCCAATGACTGATTGATTCCTTGAGTGAGCGACACATTTTGTGGCCCAGTAAAGGCGGGGAGTGATCACTGATTGATGTATCAAGTGAGTGACTGTTTACTTACCCTTTTGAGCGCGGACTCCATTGACTGATTGAATAGCCGAGTGACTGAGCTCCACTTTCTATGCATAAACGCCACGGTGACTGACTGATTGATAGATCAAGTGAGTAACTATGACCAACAGTGCACTGCCGCTACGACTGACGACTGATTGATTGAACGAGTGAATGGCCGCGTAATTACCCTACTGAATGCAGAGTCACATGACTGATTGTGGTATTGAATGAGCGAGCAGTGGAATGTGCGGCTGGGTGCGGAGTCAGGTGACTGACGGTGACCATGAACAAACACTGACTTGGTGACGTCTGTCTGTCTGTCGGTCGTTCGTTTGTTTGTTCGTTTGTTCGTTTGTTCGTTTGTTCGTTCGTTCGTTCGTTCGTTTGTGGCGAACTTCGTTGACGACCGACCATTTGCTTATAACTTGCTTGTTGGTTGGGTCGTTGGGTGGGTTAGTGTTGTTTGTTTGCTTTGGCCTGGCTTGGTTGGGGTTGGTACAGCTTCGTGCTCCCTTGCATACTGTTGTGTTTGTTTGCTCCGTCGTTCGTTCGTCTTGTCGGCACTCCGTTATGCATCACTGCAACAGAGTTGTCGACGCTGATGTTGACGCTGACGTCCTCACGCGGTTGCAAGACTGCTTCTGTCGTTTTGGTGACGCTATCAACCTACTGCTTTCGTGACAGATCAAATCCCCGGTTGTGCCATGACAGACACGAACGCACGGTGCCGGTCGCTCTCAAGGACTATTATCTTGGTTGATGCCTTGCTCTTGATATGTCGGCGCAGAGGAAGGCGCCGGGCATGGCGAACCAACGACGTCGCCAAGCGAACCGAGGCACGACGCGCAAGGTGGCCAGGCACCGATGTCGACACAGTAAACACAGACATATCACCTTCTTGTTATTTTTTTGTTCTTGCGCTTTGCATTCGAATCGACGACACTGTTTCAAGTCCCTCAGGTGCACTAACACAATGGCGTCCCCAACGACCTTACCGGCCAGTGCGACCACAGCTGCCCCGTTGCAAAATAACCTGTACGTCTCGCAAACCGACAACAGTGTGTTTTGTCTTCAAACAGTTTTCGTAATCTTCTGGGTTTGGTGTTGTGGTTTTGTGTTGTCGTTCTTAATTTCGTCCAGCGTCATGGGTTCTATTGGCATCGCCGTAATGGCGATTGCCATTGTTTTGTTAGTTGTCGGCATCGGACAAATGGTGCGAGCCAAGAAGCGGGTGCGTTCACAAGCAGCCATGCTGCGGCCGATGGTGTCTCGTCTTCCTCCGTTCTGGTTCTCACATTAATGAAACCCCATTGACGCATGCATTTCGCTGCTGTTGATTCTGGTGTTGGCTGCAGGCTGCCGCGCGTGCTTCAACATATGCCGAGGTACGCCGTTTTGTCAATTATGCCACTTTCTAGTTTCGCTCGCGCCGACATCTCATTCCGTTGCTTGTGCCCCTTGATGCATTGCAGTGAGCAACTGCGACCAACATGAGAGCTCCCAGTTGTCTACAAGACGCGGCTCCCTCCCTTCAATAGTTTTAGCCTTACGCCATTTCCATCGCTCCGGCGTTGGAGTTTGGTTCACCCCGCCAACGTCGAATGAATGTCAACATACATGCAAGTGCCCTCAAGGTCGGACTGCTGGATCAGCACCCACCCGATTGGGTTGTTTTAAATTCATCATTGTACAGCATCAACATCTATGTCAAGTTGTGAATGACATTCTGCATCCTAAAACCAACGACATGCGGCCTCCACAGCGTTTTTCCGCTTTGGTCACTTTCTTCGCAGGACTTGGGACTTTTGATGCCAGTGAAACAACATCATCACGCCACCGACAGCCTGCGTCCCCTGATCAACCCCCACTCACAGTCCTCCTAACTCACGCGACACGACCGCGCAACGCTACCATTTCTCGGCAACGGCGTTGGTATCCCAGCTCCTGAAAAATTAACATCAAGGAGAGCTTCGAGCGGTGGTCGTCGTCGTCGTTGTTGTTGAAGGCTGACAGAGCACATAGATGAACTATGACCTGTACACCGCGCGAACAACGGTTGTTGGCCGTTCTGCGCTCTTCCACTCTGTCGTCGTCATTCATTGGCCTTCGCTTTCGCTTTCAAACGAAGCGCCAGCGTCAAACAGTCCAACGCCGAACGACGCCGAAGCTTCGTCGTGTTGTCAGCTCGTTGGCGACGCGCGTGTGCGTTCGCGTGACCAAGGTGAGCACTTGGAGGTGGAGTGGTTATTGAAAGGGCGGAAGGAATGCAATGCTTGCCTGATGCTGGGTCATGGTGGCTGTGGATGCTGTCGCCGGGATGGCGCAATGTCGCAAGGTGTTCAGAGCTTGGAGTCGTCAACACCGCACGTGAGTGTGCGACGACGCGCGCGTGGTCGTCATCCTCGGGGCTCGTGGTGCTGCCAAGCTCTTGGAACTGAAGGGTGTGTGCAGGGCAGACTGGCGATGTTGATGGTAATGTACTTTTTTGACAAACGCTGTTTTCTGGAACAGCAACTGGTGTTGATTAAAGCGCGCCCTGTCGGTTCGGTACCAGCACCTGACGACGCAGCGCGCTTGGTGGCTGATAGCAGCTGAGATCCGTGAACTTTGCGCCGTGGCACGTCATGTCAGGAGAATGGTCCTCGAAGACAAGAGCGCCCAATGGCAAAAATCACAAAAAGCACTTCGGAGCTTCGCGTCCAAGCGGCGGCGCCAAGCAAGGTGGCGGACGCGGACGCGATTACGCGAATAAAGCTCAGAGCGAGAACCGCGATCCTACCCAACTGCTCTCCGCATACGGTATCTGCGGACGCGACTTGAACTTGAGTCAAAGTGTGCAGGAGAAAATATTCGACACCATCAACCGTTTGCAGTCGCAGTCAGACCCCAGTCAGAGCGGTGCTGCTGACGATGCATCAGAAGACACGGCCAGAGAGCGATCGAAGGCGATGGCAAAAATGGAGCAGGCTGCCAAGGCTGAAGCGCATGCTCTAAAGCGCAACTTGGAGCGCAAGGAGAAGATGGGTGACGCGACCAAAGTCCGTGTGGTGGTCTGCACAAATAGCCTTTCTGCCGGTCCACGCAAGGTGCTTGTGGTTCCGCGCATCAAAGGCAACCTGAAGGACTTTCTGAAGACCGTCAAAAACAAAATCAATGCGAAGCCTCACAAGATAAAGAAGCCAGAGCGGGTGTTTGTGTACTATGATGGCGACGAGTCAGTGCCACCGGAAGAGATTTTTGACACTCACGTACTCATAAACGACGAAGTTGTCGTTGTCACTGATAAAGCAGGGCTGCAGGTCTCCGAGGAATCCTCAAAGCGTGGGAAGAAGGCCAAGAAAGAGAAGAAAAAAGACAAGAAGAAGGACAAGAAGAAGAGCAAGAAGAAAGAGAAGCGGCATTCTTCGAGCGATGCTGAGCCTGACGCACCTGCCGTGTCCACTGAAAATGTTGATGCGCACACCGCTGGCGCCGCCGACGTTGAATCCCTTCGCGAGGAAGTGGATGCGAAGCTGCACGTAGATGCAAATCGCAGTGGCAGCTCCCACGCACGACGGCAATCCGTGATTGATCCTTCACAAAATGAATCTCTGGCAAAGGCAACAGCAGCAAAGCAAAACGATCAAAAATATCTCGCCATGTGTCGAGCACGAGCTTTGTTGCCCGCTCATAGCAAGAAAGACGAAATCTTGGAAGCGATCCAAAACCATCAGGTGGTCGTGATTTCCGGCAACACAGGATGTGGCAAAACAACGCAAATCCCACAATTTATTCTCGACAAAGCCATTGCAGATGGTCGTGGTGGCGAATGCAGTATTGTTTGCACGCAGGTTTGGTGCTGGAATTGTGATTGTCTGCTTACTTGCTTGTGAGGCAACAGTAGTCACTGTGTGTGCCGACTTTTGGGACAGCCAAGAAGAATCTCTGCGATCGGAGTTGCCGAACGTGTTGCTGTTGAGCGCAATGAACCGTGCGGGGACGTGGTGGGGTAGGTGACTTTTGCATCCCATCGATTTGCACTGCAACAAAATATTGTCATTGACGGTGTTTTCATGGCCTGGTTTGCGAACTTAAAAGGTATCAGATTCGACTGCAGAGTAAAATGTCGCCACGGAAAACGAGGATGAAATTTTGCACCATCGGGATCCTTTTACGTCGGCTGGTCGCGGACAAAGTGAGTGAAGTTTTTGTGTCGGTGTCACGTCAAGCAAACAGTGTTCTATCACATCAACAACGCGTCATATTTTTGCCTGCTTTAGCTCTTGCGAGATGTCACACATCTTATCATTGACGAAGTGCACGAAAGGGACATTCTGAGTGATTTCTTGCTTGCTATCTTGAGGCCGTTGCTTGCGCAACGCAAAGACTTGAGGGTCGTGCTCATGAGGTTCGCTAATCTTTGCTCATTGAGTTGTCGCGTCCACGCACCTTCGGTAATCACATGATGTGTGTGTTGTGATCGTGCGTGTCCGTGATTGCACAGTGCCACTTTGAATGCCAATCTCTTCGTGCAATACTTTCGACAATACAACCCGAACGATGCCGTTCCATGCATTGACATTCCGGGCCGCACGTTTCCGGTGCAGTCATTTTATCTAGAGGATGTCATTGAGCAAACCCGGTATTCTCCCAGCAAGCACGATGTTTTCGGTGACAAGCAGCCAGCTGTTCAGAAGCAAAAGCAGCAATGGGTTGATGCTCAATTGCGCCAACTGAAAGCTGCTGGGGCAAAACAAGAGGGCCAAGCCACCCCACAGTCTTTTCGTGCCGTTCAGCGCATGGATGAAAGTCGGTGCGTTGATTGTGGAGTAACTCGTGACGCGTATTGTTTTGCGACATAACTCCCAATCGTGTCTTATCCCGACTCTCTGTGTGTGTCACAATTTATAGCGGCATCAACTACGCGTTGATTGAGCGACTTGTAGTACATGTGTGTTCGTCGGCGCCATTCCAGGTGAAGTTGTCCGGAGAACAGGAAGGCGTGTTGGGAGGCATATTGGTGTTTTTGACTGGTGTTGGCGAAGTCACTAAGCTGTGCTCCATCCTCTCTGAGCACCCGAAGCTATCGGACCCGTCCAAGGTGAACGGCAGCACCGTCTTTGGCGAGTTTGCGAAGATAAGTGTGCGCTCATCCCTGTGTTGTGCATGACAACTGCAGTTCCGAATCCTGCCTCTTCACTCCGCCCTCCCGGCGCATCAACAAGCGCAAGTCTTTGCGAAGGTCGGTTACGTGCTCTGTTGCGAGACTTCACGTGTCTCGGAAATGACACGCGCCACTGCCGCAGGTACCCAGCGGCTGTCGCAAAATTGTTGTTTCAACAAACATTGCAGAAACGTCGATTACAATCGACGACATCGTTTTTGTGATTAACAGCGGCCTTGTGAAGGAGATCCAGGTACTTCTTTGTGTCCATTCATTTTCTGCTGTTGTCGGGATTGTCATCACTGTGTGCAATATGCCTGTCAAGGTGGCTAGAGGTGCCGCATTCTCACAGCTCGTGGAAACCTGGGCAAGCCGTGCCGCTAACCAGCAAAGACAAGGCCGTGCTGGTACGTGCGGTTGTCCAAGCATCAACACCAATTGGATTTTCAACTTATTTGAAACCTTGCGTTACAGGGCGAGTCCGGCCCGGCATTTGCTTTCATTTATTCTCGGGGTTTACTCGCGATCGTCACATGCTTGCGCATCAAATCCCAGAAATCAAACGCCAACTGCTAGACGAAATCGTACTTCAGATAATGTTGCTGAAGCTAGACTCAACAAACATACAGTCTGGTGTTGAAGGGAGCACACGCACGAGGAGTGCGGCATTTAGGTTTTTGCGTGCTACAATCGAGCCCCCGGCCTCAGAAGCGATACTTGCGGCAGAAACTCGGCTCATCAACATGGGAGCTGTGATTACAAAGCGCGACGGCGACGGTCAGGAGACTCATGAGTTATCGCCTCTTGGCGTTCACTTATCGAGCCTTCCTTTGAGTCCAAACTTAGGCAAAATGTTGGTGTTCGGCACCATTTTGCGTTGCATAGACCCCGTGCTCACGATTGCGGTGCGTCATGCTGACGGCTGAAGTTCCAAACTGTGTTTGAATCGCGTTGAATAAGCTATGTTCTGCTTGTATACTCGTCGCAGGCTGTGCTCTCATCGAAATCACCACTGTCTTCCTCCATCCAAGACCGTGATCGCGTCCGGTCTCTGCGAGATCGCTTCGCACCATTTGAATCGGATTTACTGCTCCTCGTTCCAATTTTCAACAAGTTTGAGGAGGTCGTGCGGAAATCGGGAGGCCCATTCAGTAGAGCTGCGCGCGACTTCTGCAGACAGCACTGCCTGTACTTGGATGCCATGAACACCGCGTTCAGAATCCGACAGCAGTTTGTGACATATCTCAAATCTGCGGGACTCGTTGACAAGTCTACCAGACAAGCGACAAACGCAAAGAGCGAAGGGAATGGGCGGTTCGGGTTGGCCAGTCAATTCTGCGATGATTTGGTGAGTTGCATCACGCATGCCTGTGCATTGCCACCTGTGGGCACGTCATCGAATGGTGTTAACTTGCTCATCTCCATGTAGACCATGATTCGATGCGCTATTTGCGCCGGACTGTATCCCAACGTCGCAGGAGTTGGCACTAGAAAAGGGTTCAAAGGCAAACGGAGTTTTACAGAGTATGTTTACCACCTCGCAACTGCCGTTTCTTGGTGGTGGTTGACGACGAAATGCGTACTGAATTCGTCCAGGTATATTGCCAGAGATGGTGTTGCTCACATTCATCCAGCCTCCGTCAACTTTTCTTTCAAGTTGCCAAGGGAGGCAGATCGCATGCAGGCAGACCTATCTGACCCGCACTGCAACACCAGAAACTGGGTACAGTCAACAACTGCCAACTTGCCGCAGACGCGACTCTTGGTACATGCTCAGCTGCTGTTGTCTGTTTTTGCAGGTGTTGTACTTTCAACGCATGGTGACCTCGAAAGACTACATTTTTGACTCAACTCTCGTCGATGGTTTGTTGTGCACACTTCCTGGGTCTTGTGTCACCCCGGTAATTGTGATTTAAACATTCTTGTGACCCTCCGCAGGGGCAATTTTACTGATGTTCGGCACTGGTTCGCTGCTATTTGTCGGCGGCATTCTGAAAATGGACGATTGGATCACATTCAAAACATCCGCTCTGACGTACGTCATCGATGCGTTGAATCCACCTTCGTCTGCCTGCGCAAAGAAAATATAACTGTGCCTTTCGGCGTCCGTGTACTGGTGAAGCTACAAACTTGTTGAACTATTGCGAGAGCAGATGATGAAAGTACTGCAAGCGCGAATTAATGAGTGAGTTGCTGTCGTGCACTTGCAGTGGTATCTTGTCCTGTGACATCCACGCAAACTGACGAACCATGTCGCTGCCTTCACACTTTGTGTGCACAGTCCGAGAGGAGATGCCCACCGCACGCAAGAAGACATTGTGCTCAATATGCTCAGGCAGATGCTGTTACCCAGCTCCAAATGCCAGGAGCAGTCGGGGGCGAAGTCAAGCCGACTAATGCCAGGGGAACGGGCGCACGCAGTGACTGACATTCGGTTTTGAAGTTAGTGCGAGCAGCCACAAGCCGCAGTGATAAACGTTTTATAAACAGTCAGACGTTCCCGTGCCCCCTATGTGTTATAAGTTTCTTCGGTTATTTCGAGGTCGGCTCACAACAGCATTCGTGGCGCAAATCTCAGGGATCTGCGTGCCGACCAGTTGCCCTGCTGCGCTTCTGTGGCGAAGGGCTCTCTGTTAGGTCGATCAATTCTGCGTCTCTCGGTGGGCCCCGTTTCTTGTCTTCCGTGGCGCGGCCGCTGCGTCCGCGACTTGCCGGTGCGGTTGTACTTTTTGGTGGAGGTCGAGGACCACCAGGTCGAGAATTCTTTTGTTGATGCTGTGGCAACCTGCGCGAGTCGACCATGCTTGTGACATCCGACATATCAAGGTCATCGTCTGTGACCAAGCAACAGCAGATTTAAAATTCAACTAGATTGTCACGACGCAAACACAAGGTTATTGTCCGCGAATCGAGAGACGTACCCTCAAAGTCAAGTCCTTCTTGCGACGCGTTGAACGCCAGCTCTTCATCTTCTAACCCGGGGTCCGGGGGACGGAAGAATTTCAATCGCGCTTGACGTAGTTCTTCCTTTGTCATTGGCTTATGTCGTGCGCCAGCCGATCCCCCAACAGTGTACGCACGATTCAGGCCTAGCTCTCGCATGCGGACCCTCGCCTTTTGTCGACGCATCGCGGCCTCCAGACACCGCTTGCGCACTTCTTCTCGAGAAGGCTGCTTTCTTCGACGGGGCTTGGCCGCAGCGCCGAGTGCACTACCATCCAAACGACGTCCGCCGGAGACTGGAAATCCTTGTCGATCGACGACAGCTAAGCCCTTCGACTTACTGAGCGCCCAGTGCTTCTCGATGTCTGCCATCAGCTCGTAAAAGTCGGCACTGTGGTTGCCGTGCGTGATGTGAGCAACTTCATGCACCTATTACGATGGAGAGATAGTAAACTTGCAATGTGTCAGTTACTCGTTCAAAAAGTCTAACAACGTACCAGTGTGTGAAAGCATTCTTCAAACGTAAACATCGTGTGTGACTTGGGCCTCCTCAATCTCAAACCGATCACAACAGCTGTCTTGCGGTCGCGAGCAGCCTGGCAATATCCCTGGACATTCGACGACCGTGGCCCTCTGTGCTTGGTACAACAGCATATTTCAATGAGTCGGCGAATGCACCAACCTCTTGCGGCGAGCACTGGCTCAATATTTTGCACAAGCTGCTTCATGAGGGCGTCAGCGCGTGACGCATCGGGAAGCTTCTTGTTGATGACAACCTGGTGCACACGCGAGCTCATGTTGAACTAGCGAGTCTGACCACCGGGCATTCCGGTCGCACTCGGCCCGGAGCAGTGTTTCAAATTACATGATTGCTTATCGCGAGAAAATTACAAATGTTTAAAGGCCCCGAAGGCTTAGCTTGGTTATGTTATGCATTGCGTTGCGCGACCAGACTTTAGGCATGGTGGGGATGTCGAGGCTGCGAGCACATCACGAGACAACTTGCACGGCAGTGCCACGCACGCAGCACACGCACACCACATCTGTACCACATCGACAGAATTTTGTGACTGCGGATGCAGCCGATGTTGTCACAATGGCGCGGTGCACATCCTTGTTCAACGACGTCACCGCGGTGTGAACCACACGGCCGTCGACATCATCGACCCACCACCACCGTCCAACCCGTCACTCATTCAATCCCTGCACAACGAACAAACTGCAACTCTCGGTGCACACACGCGCACGAACGCCCTTGATAGGCAACGCTTCAGCGTCACGTAGCTACAGCGTCACACTCGAATCGAACAGGTTCCACGACGAAGGTCGACGACGGCGTAGACGCAAGTTTGCGAACGCGTGAACGAGAGACAGCGGCGACGACGACGGCGGTGGCGACAACGGTTCGCCAGCGAGCGAATTCGAAAATTGATGCCGAACTCAGCGCTCACGCACGCCCAACCGCCAGAGACAACGACAACGACAACGCAACGCAACGCAACGCAACGCAACGATGAACTTTGAACTTTGAACTTTGAACTGTGGCGACGTCGTTGCAGGGGCAGCTCTGTGTTGGGGAGAATGCCGTGACGTGGCGTGGCGTGGCGTGGCACATTGTGGCGGCTTGTGGCGAAGGACGAATTGAAGATGAGAGTGGACGGCGTGGTATGCCAACACGCATGTGGGTTCGGTTACAACTTGATTGCATCGTCTTGGTGCGCACCAAATAGTGTTGATAAATTACCTTGAGATTGATTCACCCTACAGGATGCGCCGTGTCTGCGAGATGACAATTCACTTTCGGTGAACTGGTGTTGTTGCAGTTGTGATAAAGTTAGTGACTGCAAGGGAGGACAGTTGCAACCTGTCGGAAAACATCGCGCGGACATGTTTTGTCAAAATCATTGTCAGCAAAGCCGCGAAACTGCCACAATGAGGGCATGTGAGTTGCCCCTGTTGATTTATTGTCCTGTGAACGCACACTGAGGCACCATGCCCCCTGCATCCCGACGCATGTGGTGGTCCACCCTGGTTGTCATTTGCATGACGTTGGTCGTTTCAGCGAGTGAACGGCCGTCCAGTTTTCGATCTGTGCAATCAGGCGTCGTGAACGATGACCTGCCACCACATGTAATTGAAGCGCAACGGCAATGGGAAGCTCGGCATGCTGTTCGGGGAGGCAGTTCTTCCGACGTTGGTGATTGGCACCATCACCAAGTTGAAGTGCCACAGTCATCGCGAATTGAGGAGCTCACGAAAGAGCATTTGGCTCACATACGCAGTGAGCTTTCCGGTCCGTCAAAGACGGAGCGCAAGAATCGACAAACCGAGAAAATTTCACCGCCCCGGACTGATGCCACATTCGTCGACATGGGCAACGCTGCGCACAAGAACGAACTACTACGCCTCTCCAGCGTGCAAGCACCTGTGGCCTCGATTGTTCAACAGTCCCCATCCTCGACACTGTCTCTGTGGCTGCACGCCGCGAGCGGTGTGGAAGTTGATCCGCGAGGCAACGTCTTGAAGTGGCGTGATGAGGTTTTTATTGCCTCGTATGCGGCAACTGGGCCCAGTTGCCCGATGCTTTCAAAAATCGGTCATTTCTTCGGTCGTTTTCGTCTTTCATGCAGGTCAATTCTCTTGAATTCGTTCCAACCATCGAACAACACATTTATCGCAAAAAGCTGCGAGGTGTCGATCAGCGGCACGCGCAACATCCAGCATGGGTTATTGATTCCGATGGTGCGTTTATGCTTCTTCTGCCGCCGTTCTACCGGCGCACTGGTGCATAACCCGCAAGCCTTGGTCATTTCATGTCCCTTCATAGGATTTCCGGCTATCCAGTTCCCATGTGCGTTGGTCAACGAAAAGCTCCAGCTTCAAGCACCGTTGACTCTATTCGCTGTGTTGAGACCTATCTTGGTATGTCAGCTTTGATAGGGTCATGGAAATTGTATACAGCATCACACACACTGACGTCGTGCGCTGTTTTGTAGCTGGGGAACCCCGACTTGGGTGGTCATCATGCTGAAGGACAACGTTTCTTTGGCACGTATCCAGACGGGCAATTTCGCTTTGATGGAGGGTTCCTCGACCTTTTCACCGGCGGGTTCGTTTCGATTCTTGTGTTGCGCCCGCGACTAATGCAGGCTGTGCGCGAGTGACGTGCGGACATATTTGTTACAGTGAGCACCTAGTCAATAGACTATCATCGCACCGACTATCACCCGGCGCCCTTAGCATCGTTAAATTTCGAGTGCATCTTCACAAGGTAGGCATGGTGGTACTCTGTTGCCTTGTCGCCTTTCCGTATGGCCCGTGCAAGTATTGACAGCAACCACGCTTCCTTCATCCACTTAGGTGGAGAGTGGAGTTGGTTCCAGGGCCTTCAAGGAAGTTCGCGTGGAATCTAGCGGGGCACGAATGCGTCATCCTACATTCAGCGGCGGCAAAGTGAGCGTCGGTGGTGTTCGTGGAAAGTGCGGGTTTGATGGCGAGGCTTACGAGATCATGTTGTTTAACGACACATTGTCCGACCGCCACGCCGCACAGGTGGTTGAGTATTTGTCAACGAAGGTGCAAAGAATGTCTTGATTAGTTGCTTCCGGCGTTGAACTGTGTGGCTCACTTCCCTCTCTGCGTGCAGTGGAAGCTCGGGCTGGGCATGTCTGACGACACAGTTGCGCTTGCTGCTGAAGCGCCTGGGACCGATAAACACGTCGACTACAACTACTACTACCCTCCGCAACAACCTGGAACTGCAGATGGCTCGCCGGCAAAGGCAAGCGGTAATGGTCGCTCCGACAACGTTGGTGGCTCAGTGCGTGTGGACCTTGGCAACACAGCGTCTGTATTCAAGTGGGAGCCGCCCCCAGAAGTACCAAAAGAAGCGAAGATGGCCTGGTCAAAGGTAAGCGTCTGTGTTGACATGAATTGACCGACGAGGTTTGGCAGCCATGCGCAAGTCAGGTTGGAATGCGTGTCAACGTAGGCGAAGCGAGCCGTCCTGGCGGAAGTGTCAAAGTTCCAACGCGGGGGCGCTGCATTGGTCCAGTTCCTGAGAGAGAAAGATGAGGCTCGTGTTCCACAACTTGTCTCCCTCTCCCGATTCGTGACCAGCATTGCCTGACCGTTACGACTGTTGCACAGGAACTTCGTCAGAGCCAAGTGCACATATTTGGAGGAATGACATACGAGCCCGATCCTGGTGCAGCGTTTGCTGTTGCAGACGACGTTGAAAATGCTAACCCGCAGCGTGGCGAGAGTCAACGCGGGGCGCCCAGCCCGTGCGGCTCCATCGCGTACCCTGGAGGATCCTTGAGTCGGTTGCGAGCCCCTGACTGTGCATCTGACAGCATGCGTAGTGCATGGCAAGCCAAGTACGTGGTGTCTCGTGTTGGGTCTGTTGTTCTCATGCACCCACCAATGAATGGTACCTCTATTGTTCTGCAACGTCGGGTCCCACATGCCTTGAATTGCGGCACCAGGTACAGCGCCGCGATGCAGAAACTGAGCAATTTTCAGGTGCGCACTCCTGTTATTGAAGGAATCCATACACCCGGAATTTATGTGACTTGTGCGGTCCATGCCCATTTGCGTAGGCTGGTGGCTCGGCACTCAAAAAGTTCATCAGCGACCTTCAATCAGAGTTGCAGGATGCGTGGGAGGAGACGTTTTGGTGAGCATCGTTTCAGAAAACTGACTCCAGCACGTACAGTGACATTATATGTCGGCATCATGATGGTGATGGTGATGATGATGATGCACGATTTGTTTCATAATTTATAGTTTTACACATTCCCAGCACGCAATTCTACCTCCCGGCCTTGATTTCATTGCCGAGGGCTTGAATAGCGTCGTCGAACATTGTGCGAGCGAGGTTGGCGCCTATGAAGCACTTTGCGACCATGGCCAGGGCGTTCGCGCCCGCGGCAATGGCGAGCTCCCGAGCTTTTTCGCTATGAGCCTTCGCGTCTTGGAACTGCTCTTGCCGTGCGGCGACCTTTGACAGCAGTAAATACGCACGCGCGGTCTCCTCCTGCAGAGTACACACAAGGCACCATTTTAGTTGCTGCTGGAGCATCGCAATGTGGTGAGCCACATGTTCAATGTTGTTGTGCTTTTCTAATGGCACCTACCTCAACGCCCCGAATTTCTTCTAAAGTGGACACTTGTTGCTCGACAAATTGCTCAGCCTGCAGCGACGTTGTTGTGCGCGTGAAGGGAGGCGGGGGCGAAATATACGAATGAGTGACAGTACGCACCTTTGAGTCGTCCCCGGCCCCAAACGCGGAGGTAGCAAGATTCCCAAATGCGACAGACTGCTCCCGTGGTGCTTTTAAAATCAACGCATACTTCAATGCGTCCTGCAAACCCACCGACAAACGGAACAAATCAGGAATTCGTCGGCACAAGCATCACACAATCGACTTTGGTCTTGGCCCAATGACCCGCACCTGGAATGTGGCCATCGCCCCCTGGAAGTCTTCTTGGCTTTGTAAAACAAGGCCACTGCAACACCACAACACAACAGACGATCGTTGTTAGGGTCATAGCCAATGTGAAAGCTTCGAAAACTCTGCTGCCGCACACATACCTATTGATTTTGGCCACGTATTGAGACCGCGTGTCGCCAATTTCGAAGTGCCGGTCGTGGTAAATGGCCGCGTTCCGGAGAAGCTAAGATAATGCATGGCACAGGCATCCAACTTGTTAATCCAGCCACACACACACACACAACGGAAAAGAGCGACAACAGGACAGCGCACTAACCCTATCTCTGCGTTCTGCGTCATTTTCTTGCGCCGCCAAAATCTGCAGGTTGACCCCGATACAGTTGAGGGCCAGCGCTACCCCTGGCTGGTCGTCCAGCCGTTCGCACACGCCCAGGTACTTTTTGTACGCTCGAATGGCGTCGCGGTATTTTTTGAGGTTGTCCTGCAGCAACGCGAGCCGAAAGAACGCAAGCCCCTCTCCGGCCCTATCACCAGCACGTCTGCTTGCTGTGGCCAGCAGCTGCGCGTCCGCCATTTTGGACTTGAAGGCAAAACCGTCGGTACTGTCGGTGAGGCGAGCGAGCTGCAGCGCACAGGCACAGGCACGAGAGCACAGACAAGGTTCGGGGTGAGACAGAACCACGTGACACACGCCAAGGAGAACGGGGCAAACGTACCAAGTCTGGACCAGAGGCTCTCGTAGCGCCTCGTTTCGAGTCACGGTGAGATGCTGGTGTAAACAGCCGAGACATCAGGTTCGCGTCAGCAGGGGCCAGCGGCACTCTGTCAGGCACATCCATCGTCGTCGGTGCGTTGAGGCGGATGGGCCGTCCTGTTCCCAGCTCATCGTACGACGCCTCCTCTTCAAACCCATTTTTGAAGGCCGAGGCCGCTGTTTGCGAACGCGAACCCGGGAGAGGTGAGGTCAAGATGCCAGCGGTCGCTGTGTCACGCTGGTACTCCTCGCTATCGTCTCCTGGACCGAATTCGTCATATGCAGGGCTTTGCCTACCGCCGATGGAGAACTTTTTCAAGCGGCGGTTGAGTGTCCTGCGATAGTTTCATTGCGAAGAAAACAGACCAGAAATGAGGCGGTGGGGTCGGGGTGGCGTGGGTGCGCGCGCCGGTGCGTGCGTGCGTGCGTGAGTGTGTTTTTCAAGCCAGCCCTGCGAGTATTGACCTGCGTGCGATACAAGCGCACATGCACGTGGAGGTTCTTACCTGTCTGATATCGGTGAGTATCGCTTGTCCTTTCCTGAGATGTGGGACAACGAGGACGCCCGCCACGTCTTGCCCGAGGGCGAAGACGACATCTTTCTCGGTCACGCGCTCCTCCACACGCACGCCGTCGCAAAACAGAGCAAACAGCTCTCGTCGCTCAACCTCGCAACGAAAGGCAACACAAAACTGCGCGGGCCAAGTACCCTGACAGTCTTTGATGTTGCAGCGCGCACGAAAAGAGGACACAAACAAAACCACGCACGTCTTTTTTGAGAGAGCAAGAAAAAAGCGACTGCGCAAGCGTTCAAGTGAGTGACATCCAACACCAAAACCAACGACGACGAATACAACAACAACGACGACAACGACGACGACGACGACGACCAAGAACCAACAACAACAACAACAACAACCACAAAAATCACAGCCACAACCAAGGCCAAGGCCAAACTACACCAAACCACGACCAACGACGACGACGACAGCGAACAACAAAACGACGACGACGACGACGACGACGACGAACACCAAAACGACGCAGAACAACAACGACGACGATGATCACCGTTCACAGTCGTCACCTTCAACTCACTCACTCACTCACTCACTCTCAGTCATTCACTCACTCACAGTCAGTCACTCCTCCGTCAACGTTACACTCCACCCTCCCACCCTCCCTCTCACTCACTCACTCACAGTCCCACTCACTCACACTCACTCACACTCACAGCGCTTGCTTTGTGTGACTCCACGCTAGTCACTGTACTCCTCCTACCTTAATCCCCACTTCCGCTCCCACAGCTACATTCACAACTCATAGCAATCCACTGTAAAGCAATCTGCAGCTACACCGCAATCAACTCACTCACTCACTCACTGTTCTTCTTCCCTGGTTCCATTTCCCATTTTAGGGTTTATCCCATTACGCGATACACCATTGCGCAGCGTATAGCCGTCGTCAGAACATACCGCTTTGCGGGAATGTTAGTATGTTTCTGATATGTGTTATCCCGTATCACGGTATCTTTTCCCAGTGTTAATGGGTTCTGCAATAGGTATCCGTTAATAGGAATAACCGCATAATTCACATTTTCGCACTCACTCACAATGAACTCAACGATCGATCGTTTGTTCGTTCGTTCGTTCGTTCGTTCGTTCGTTCGTTCGTTCGTTCGTTGCTTGAATTGAGGTGACCGCAAGTAAAGATGTAATTACACGTTTTTGGACATAATTACAGTGTAATTTTACGACTTGACGCGTTTTTACACGGTTTTGAGAGCGGTTTGTTGGGCGCGGAAGAAGCTTTAGAGTGCAGGAACGCTGGCATGAAACGTGTAAAAAATGTCTTTGTAAACGTGTAAAAGTGAACACAAGCGTGTAATTACACGACAACACAGTGAGTGAGTGACTGTGAGTGAGTGAGTGACTGTGAGTGAGTGAGTGTGAGTGACTGTGAGTGAGTGAGTGACTGTTGGTTGGTTGGTCAACGAACGAACGAACGAACGAACGATCTTCAACAGTCAATCAATCGTTCGTTCGTTCGTCGTTGTCGTCGTTGTTGCCGTCGTTGTCGCCGTCGTCGTTGTCGTCGCTGTCGCTGTCGTTGACCTCTTCGATGCTGCCACCGTTGTTATCGTCGTCGTCGTCGTCGTCGTCGTCGTCGTCGTCGTCGTTGCAGCTGCCGCTGCCCTTTCGGTTGTCGGCTGTTGCCAATGCCACGCAAACGCCGTCGAACGACGCAACGCGACGCGCGCTGTACTGATGCACTACAATGCGACCAGACAGCGAGACGCGCCAACCAAAGGCCAGCCCCGCGCGGTAGCCACATTTATAACGACAGCTCCGCGGTGGCAGTGGTGTGCTCGGCTACCAGTCAGCAGGACTATGACGCAATGCGTGCGTGGTGGCGAGCAGCGAGCTTGGAGTGCGAAGCCAGCGAAATGGGTGGAATCCGGCTGGGCGTTCGGTGCCAATCAGGAACCTCCGCCACAATGCGCGTCTGTGGCGATTTCTGCAGACAGGGCATATTTGTCCGGCGGGTTTTGGCCTGTTTCCTTGGGCGTGCTGCTCCCTTTGTTTTGTGCGCACCCCTTCAAGTCCGCGCACAAACCGTGTGTTGACGGCCTCATTGTTGCAACAGCGCTTCTCTCCGTCGACGATGCGCACGTCGTCCGCACGCCGCGGCGGCGGAAAGCGTCCCGTTGGCGTCGTGAAGCGTGGTGCGTTCTCAGAAAAGCACTCAGGAAAAGTGCTGCGCGGAATCGCGGTGGCGCCTCCGAGGACGAGAAAACCCCAACCGCCCAAGCAAGATGGCGCCCGGTCCAAAGGTAGGCGAGCCCCTTTGTCCCAGGTCAACGACGAGTACCTCAAACTCCAAACCATTCGGAACCTGCCGAGAGTCCAGGACCCTGCCGTGGACGAAATGCTGAGCCGCTACAGCTCGGAGGTGCGGCGGCAGGCGCACGACAGCCTCGTTACATCCCGGTTGATGGACGACATCCTCGACAACTCGGGGGTGAACAACAATGACCTGAACAGCAGCGATGTCAGTATGGAGGTCCAGCATGTCATTGCGGACACCATTGACTCGTTTGTCGCCAAAGCCAAGTATTCTCTGGACTTGGACGACAGCACCGATGACGGCGCCGGCGACGTGCAGAACGAACTCGTGGACCAGCTCAAGACAGACATTGAGCACCTTCTTCTGGAGGCCGGTGTGGATGGGTTGGAGAACACCGACATCGACAACTTGCTGTCTGGAAATCCCAGCGACGACCGCGAGGCAGCCGCGACCAGGTCCGCTATAGTCAGCCGGTTTGCAGGAGATTCACGAGGTGAGCCCTCGCCGAGCAACACGTCGGAGCAAGCCGACATCGCCGCGGACTCAGCCGCGGCTGACCACCCCGACCCAAAACGGCAGCACTTCTCCCTCGAGGAGAAGCTCGCCGAAGTGGAAGATATATTTTACGGAAACGAGCGCCGGGAAGGTCGTGGCAGTACCGAGCCCAAAGACGGCGATGGAAAGGCCGACCAACAACTCTCGGACACAGCGAAAGAATCGCAGAGTCTGGCGCCCGTGTTCAGGCAGTTTGATGAGATTCTCCGCAACATCCCCGACCCCTGGCAGCGCAACGAAGAACGCCAGGCAGCCGAACTGCGCGAGCAGCACAATGTGATTCTACGCCGCAGCGGAAAAGAGCAAGATACCGATCGCTCGCGCGGTGCGCGAGGCAATGACAAGCAGACAAAGCCACGGTTGTTTATGGAAAGTTACAAAACTTTCGAAGGCTCGCTGCGCGCGCAAAAGCCTGGTGTACCGAGTCCAAAGCTCGCGAAGAGGCTGCGGCAGACTGCTGGAGAGCGCTACCGTAGCTACCATCGTCAGTGTGTCCGTAGAAATGCGTCCGTGGACCCGAAGGACCGAGAAGAGATTCTTTCCTTCGACAAGTGGCGCGAGAAAACAGAGGCTGAAGAAGCGGCCCACGCCCAAGAGCAAGCGAAGCGAGCGCAGAAACGGTTTGTTGCCGGCATCCGCTTCCAACATGAAGCTTGTGAATCACGATTTGGCGTATGTGTCTCTCACCCGCGTATGTTTGCTTTGCCACGCCCCTCAGGTACCAGGCCCTCCGTCGCCGACATGCCCAGGGCAAGAAACACCAAAATAAAAAGCAAGCCACGACCAATTCGACTTCCGGAGAAGCAAACTCATTCGCCAACATGACCGCGCGCGACGTTGAGCTGGCCCTCGTCGACAGTGAGAAGGCGCTGCAAAAGGTCAACGACGAAGTCCAGCGCCTGGCTGCGGATCGCCGTCGCAAGCGTAAAGAAATCGCCGCCGGCAAGAAGTCTATCAAGGCCATGGCTGACACTCTCCGCCAACTTGTTCCGCTCGCAGCTAAACTCGGGGTGAGCGTGCTGTGCTGGCGGGTTATGTTCAAGAGTGCGTCAACTTACATCCAAGTGCTGCCGTGTTGTCGCTGTAGGCCGAGTTGACTTTTGCAAGCACACAGCGATCAAGCACTGCACTGCCGCCACGCGTCAAGGAGGCTGTGACGGAAGGTAAAAAGACTATACAATCCATTATCAGTGACGCAATGGATGACGACGCGTCTCGCGCGGTACGTTGGTTGGCGCAAGCGTCCCGTTCCTGGCGGTTATTGTTGGCCCCTCACGTCCCTTGTGCGATGCTCGTCCGACCCAGGCACCAGCTCGCGAAGATCTTCGGGAGTTCATTGGCGCAAAGTTTGAGGGTTTATCCTCTGCACTCAAGGCAATGGGCAATGTGTTCCACGACATCGAGCGAAGCAATGACACCGCTCGCACGCGACTGGCCGCAAACGATCGATTGACGGAGGTCATCGGAGACGGCAACGACGCTGTTGCCGCCAGCGCGATCAACAACACCCTGGCTGCCGACAGAGATTTCCGTCGGAATCTCATGTCAGCTTTGGTGCCAGATAAATTTGCAACAGAGCTGGACGGCTACGATTGGCAGCCGCAGAGAGCGGCCGCCACAGAGAACTCGGACATCCGAAAGCAGAGCTTCATTCGCCGCAGCAGCAACATTGGTGGGCACGCTCCATCTGTCGGCACGCTCCGCTCTACGTACGAGGAAGACAGTTTAGATGGTGAAGAAGTAGATGGCTTCGAATACGTTTCAGACGAAGGCGGACACGGGGACGACGAACATGAATTCGAACACCTTTTGGACGGCGCTGAAACCGTGCCCGAAGACGCAGTAGATGGCCACTCGTCAGTGGATTCCAACGACCATTACTCCAGTATTGTGCGGCAACTTAGTGCGAAGGTCGGGGAGGTCGTCGACATCGACGACCAAGTGGCCAGTTTAGACGCCTCTATCAACAACATTCAAAGTGACTTGATGATGCAGCCCATGCAATTTCTGGACATGGAGGTGGAAATGTCAAACGACGAAGACGATGGCGCAGATGCGGTTGGGTCGACCCAAGTAGTGGGCACGAGCAGTGCACCAGCAATGCATGTGATGGAAATGGAGCAGATGCCGTCTTTGTCTATGGAGCTGGAGCCATATGAGCCGCTCGATGCCCCGGAGGGAGGCAGTGCAAGTTACTTAGACGAGGAGATCGAGGAAGAGAAAACATACGAGCCCACTTCTCTGCCGATTCCAGCCATCGAACCAAGTTCCAAAGTTACCCTTCAAGAGATGCGAGCAGCGTCACCGAAGCGTGGACAGAGGTCTGGCGCTCACTTCGGAGCTAAGGATCAAGCGGGTGATGTGTCAGAGTCGCTGCTAGAGGCTCCGGAAGCGGACTACTTTCAGAATATGCGCGAAAGCAATGATTTCTTCAGGGCCGCGCAGTCAAAGCTCAAGGGTCAAGAACAGCAGCAGTAAACGAAGGAAACATGCGCGTATAAGTTTAGTTTTTAGTTGAGAGTTTAGGTTATTGCACGTTGTAGTGTTGCATTCAGCAAGCAAACAACAGTCTCACCAGCCGGGCCGCCGTCGTTCACCGACATGAAGACGGATTACTCCAATCCACGCGGTGCAAGTCCGCCGATTTCCACTGCACTCCAAGATTCTGAGCCGTTGCCTCCATTTGATCCAGAGCGTCCGAACTAATATTTTGATCCTTGCTCATGAACACCAACTCTGGGATGACGACTCCCAACTTGACCGTGCACGAATACAATATCGCAGTGCCATACGTTTGCGGATCCCCGTCGGAAAGTGCGGCGTCAACAACAACGGTGTCGAGCTTCAGCCACTGCGCGCCCGGCATCTTCACCGTCTTCTCGTAAATACCCGCGGTGTGGTTCTCGTCTGGCGTGTAAATCTCGTGAATTGTGAACGGAATCTTCCCGTAGTCCACGCGAAATGCCATGTCCAACCCATCGTCCTCGATCAACGTGCCGTTCAAAGTTTGGCACCGCGACCCGACCTGGGCAGGATCCATGTAAGCCTGTTCGTACCTGCAGCGTCCAAAGCCAGCAAAAAGCAATCAACGCACGGCTTCGGGAATTGGCGACGACCCCACAAATTTACATCAATCAAAACGGCAGCGCCAACGGACCAGAACCCCGTCATCTTGTGCACGTCGTAGCTGTTGATGACTTCGTCCGACCGGAATTTCGCGAGGTCCGGGCACTCTCCGGCTCCAGCTGTTGTGGCACACAGCGCACACACAGTTGCACAAGCAACACGTTTGATCCCCATCGCGAAGTAATCGCCGCTCAAAACAAAACGCTACGGCAAAGAAACTGCAGGTTGTCGACGGACAGCGTGAACAGGGCCGAGAAAAACCAACAGCAGGCAGACACCGTTGACAAAAAGGCGACGCGAGCTAGAAAAGAAATCACTGTGGCCGTGAAGAGTGTGGCCTTGCTGATATCGTGCCGAATACCGCCGGCCGGATGCAGTACAAACGCCACGCGGCGTACCGCACAACACTTCTGTATTCGAAAGAGATGTTGTCATCTCGTTTGACTAGCCGACGTTGCCGAAGTCCACGCCATCGATCCTTCCCAACACCATTCGTGCGTCCGGCGACCGTCATCCGCATTCCTGTCCACTGGGCCGACCTCTGCCCGTGCACGGCCAGGTGCGCCGTATTGATTTCTCGAAGGAGGTGCACAGAGAAGCACAAGGCAAGTCGCTCGACGAACGCGCGGCTTAACAACGTAACAACACAACGACGCGTGACAGAGGTCGAGATCGGTCGGTCGGTGGTTCAGTGACAAACCGACAACCGACAACCGACGTCGGCAGTCGCGACACAGGACACAGGCTGTAATGCTGCAATGATGGTGGCTCAACAAGTGCAGAAAGGCAGAAAGCAACCAACTGCGTGCGTGCGCGCGTCGTGGTTTGGTTGCACAGACGTAGGTGTGCGGGGGGGCGGGCTGACGCGTACGATGCCATGGGTGACGAGTGATGCCATGGGATGCGTTGCGTGGCGGGTGATGCGGGGCGTGGCGGGGGCGGGGCGGGGGTGCTGCATGTTGTGGGTGGCGAAATGCTGCGAAAGCGCGCGTGGGGGAAAGGGAGAGGGGATGCGGGCGGTGAAAAACACAGCACATGAGCGTGAAAAAAAGGCCATAGGAGACATATGCAGGCACGGCTCGATGGCCTTGTGGGGAAACCGCTATGATGTCTATGTTTATGCTCCCGGAGGTAAGCTACTGAGGCGCGCACCAAACAAAATGCAGCGTTCGCCTTGCTTCTATCAAATTCTAATTCGTGTCCGACTGCGGCTCGTCGCGGCACATCCGTTTCCTCTCCGGGCTCGGCGCTGCTACCATCAGGCCGGTCGCGATCCCGGCCGACGCCGACACTTTTCTCTGCAAAGGTTGGTGATTGCTGCCGTGGATCCTCGGCCTCTGCACTCGCTGCGAGTGCTGCTGTTGCTGCTGCTGTTGCTGCTGCTGCTGCTGCTGCCGCCGCCGCTGCTGCATCTGTTTCTTCCTCAAAATGGAATCTGGCAGCTGGATTTTAACACTGAGGCCTGCAGAAGGTGTGGACACGCTCCGCATTTGCACAGCCGCCTTGAGCATTTTCTGATGTGACACCTTTGGGACAGCATCCGTAACTAGGGGCTTCTTGGTGGAGCCAGGGTGGTCAAAGTGCCGTTGGTCGCGGCGCCGCTCGTTGGGCAGGCACAGCCGGATGTCGAGGCCTGCGGACGGCGTGGAAATCACTCGCATGGACTCCGCTGCGGCGCGCATCTTTTTCTCCGACACGCCCTTGACGTGTTTGTACCGACTGTGTCCGCCGAAACTCCCTGAACTATTGCGAAAACGGGCGCCGCCCAGCTGCGACGACGCGCTGAAAGGGGACGTGAGTCCACGCTCCCGCTCCATGTGATCCCAGAACCAGGGCTTGGTGCTGCCGAGGGACCCTGCCGGAGATGTTGTTGCCCCGAGCGTCGACGTGGACGAACCATGGTTGGTGCTGTTGTTGCTATGTTGGTGGTGGTGGTGGTGGTGGTGGTGGTGGTGGTGGTGACTATTGTTGTGCTGGTTGATGGTGATTCCGAGCTGGTTTCCGCGGGACCTGGCGCCTGCGGTGCCTGGGTTGTTGCTGGCGCCGAATCCGTTCGGCAGGGAGACGGGAATGGGCCTCGAGAAGGCCCCCGGTGCGTTGTTGGGGTTCTCCGTGCTCCCAAACGCCGACATGTTCGAACTACGTCAAATTCGGTGGCGCGACGCTGTGTGTGTGCTAGGGCACTGTCGTCGTTTCGTTGATCAGCAAAGCTACGATGTGTTGAGTAGCGCGGGTGGCTGCTGCCCCGGGGTGCACTCACCGGTCACGCACTTGCATCGCCGCTGGTCGTTCCTGTGCCTTTTTTTTGTTCTTGCTGTTTTTGCGGGTTTGTGCGAGTACTTGTCGCCGTGGTCCGTTGCGGTGACTTGGGTACGCTGCCCGGAAAACACGGAGCAGCGCCGCACCACAACCAACCCGCGCCCGCGCAGAGCCCAGCAAACAAGCAAGCAAAACGAAGAAAAGAAAACCCGCACAGAGAAAAAAGGCGGCACACCCTTAGTGCTGAGGTACATAGCGGGCACCGCTGCTTGCAAGCATGTCAGGGTAGGAGAAGGCGAAACGCAACCAGCGGGGTGCAACCAACGGACCGGCAAGCCAACCCAGAAAGAGACCGACGCGCGCAAGGACGGAACGGCATGGCCAACGACGCAGCGAAGAAAGGAGAGGAAGGGAAACAGCAAGAAGCACGCACGCCCCGGACGGACGGACGGACGGACGGACGGACGGACGGACTCACTCCCACCCCGTCCAAGGACACGAAGAAGCGAAGGCAAGCCAGTACGACCAAGTCGACTGGCCATGCAGCCAGGCAGCCAGGCAGCCAGGCAGCCGGCATTCCATGCACACCAGCACGCGAATCGACACTCCATCAATCAAATCAAACAACGAACGAACGAA
>ENA-OWNT01001693-OWNT01001693.1-seawater-metagenome-genome-assembly--contig:-NODE-1693-length-26393-cov-4.047462_pt1 | contig 26393 bp, 24 predicted proteins | sample MGYA00238136_ERZ651165 | MGnify/ENA primary metagenome ERZ651165 (study PRJEB26861, sample SAMN08777766) | seawater metagenome | isolation source: coastal seawater | place: USA: Florida | collected...
GATTCCCTTGGGTTTGGGTCTTTACTACTTCAAAAAGTACCACCACCAGCTGCATTGTAGTCCGATCGTATTTCTTGCTCTATTCCTCATCGTCCCACCCATGGTCGTGTACTTTTGCATGTGGGGAACTGGACTGGACTTGCAGACCATGAGGGACGAGGGGTGGTTATTTGGATTTGGACACGGCGAGACATTACACCCAATGGAGGGTTCATTTTTCTGGTTCGTTACTGCTTTGCATGCACAGTTGTTGGTCTGCTGCTCTGACTCCGTTGCTGGTTGATTTCCAGGTCGCAATGGGAGCGCATGATCTGGGGTCCAACATACACGCTCTACAACGACAGCCACAGTGACAACTACACCGAACTGGATACCCACGCGGCCGTACGCGGTGGTGATACCAGTGTGTCTGATGACAACTCCACTCACGATGAGCCTGCATTCGTGGAGGGAGCGCCAGCTTTCACGTCCATCAATGGCAACGCCGTCGCTCTGTGCATTCCCTCCATGTTGACCACAGTCATCGTCGCCACAATCGCATTGCTCATCAGTGTACAAGCGACAAAGCAACGAATGAACTTGCCATTGGTCTCGGCTGCCAAGGAGTTGAGGATCAACGGGTGGGCAAATATTGGATGTGCGCTTTTCGTCGCCGCGCCGGGTTATACTCAGATCAAGTTCAACTTGCTCAACTGGCACATCATCGAAAACAAAACAGACAAAAAACCTGGATTGTTCGCCGTGGCTTTTGCCCTGATTTTCATGGTTGGCGGTGGCCACGTCGATGGGTTTTTGCTGGTCAACTATCTTCCTAGGCTGGTGCCAGGGCTTTTGTTGTTGTACGCGGCCATGCCTCTTGTCGAAAACAACTTGATTCTTGCGTACAAAAAGATTACAAAGAAGGAATTCGCTGCTGTGTGGCTCATCGTCATCGTCAATGCCGTGTCTGGTGTCTACACACACTACGCCTTCTTGATTGCAATTTTAACCGGCCTGGTGTTGTCTACGCTGGTGTTTGCGTTTGAGTATGGGCGAAACCCCGTGATTCAAAGCATTGAGGCTGGCAACGAAGTCGACAGCGACATTATCAGACCCACGGAGCAGAGGCTTATGCGGCGTGTTGGCATCCGCATTCGAGTGATGCGACTTAGAGGCTTTCTCTTTTTCGGATCCACCAATCAGGTTTTGATATCCCTCAAAAAGATCATTGACGAAAACACATCGACACCGTTCCCCCAACGAGTGCGGTACTTGATTTTTGACTTCACCGGCGTGCAGAACGTGGATCACTCGTCATCGATGACATTCCACGACGCGCAACAGATGGCTGCTGTTAGTCGAATCAAGCTGGTGTTCACCGGTCTAAACGAACGCATTGAAGCTAAGTTCCGAAGCCACGGTGTGTTGGTTGACCCAACAGACGAAGAACAGTTAAGAATGAAAGCTGCGCGAACTGTCACAACATCTCGTGGCCTCATGGTCCTGGGCGGGAGTTTGGTTATCACTGTGCTGCCAACACTGAAAGAAGGAATTCAACACGTTGAAGAGGAGATTCTGCATCGGGTTGAACTTGTAAGGGAGCAATGGCTCGTCTTCGAGTCGTTCCAGAAAGCGCACTCCGAGGCAAGAATCAAAACGGAGCAGCTTGTTCGCATGGCCTGCGACACGTTTCAAAAAATATGTGGGTCAGCACGTTGTCTGGATTTGTGGCGATATGCCGCAGTCCGCACCGTCGAAGCCGGCCAGGTTGGTCCCTTTCCCGTCAGATGCCCGTTGCAAATCCGAGCACCATCCTTCAACCACTGCCATACTGTGTGAATAGACTTTGTTTCAGGAGGGTGCCCGAAATTCCACTGTGTATATTTTGCAGTCGGGAACAATGCTCGCGTTTGTCACCAAGGATGCTGGTTGTAACGACGGCAATGGTCGCCCCCTGAAAGTGAGAGTCCGCAAGCAGCTGGGAAGCTGTGCATTCCTCAACGAATCGTGCTTATACAACTCTGATCGAGCAGAGTACACCGCTGTGGTACGGAGGCTATCGATTACCCTCGCTTTGATGAAGTATGCAATTTATAGCTGTATTGCAATCCGTGTTGTGGTACATTCAGGCAACATCCAAGTGCATACTGTGGGCTTTCACGCGGCCAAATATGGAGCGAATGCAAGACGAGAACCCGCGCTTGGTATGTTACGGTCGACTTTTGCCACGCCATTGCTGTGGCTCATTATTGTAGCGATGGGTTGTAGGCGATGGATATTCTTCGCAAAGCCCTGCGGCATTCTGTTACCGACAATGCGTTGGAGCGGACTCAAAACGTGAACCGGCAGTTGTCGCAGAACCTTGCCTTGCTTGACAGTGCCGTGGACGAAGCGACGACAGATGATGGACCGAAACACATTTTGCGACAAAGAAGTGTGCAAGACGATTTCGCAATCAAGCACGAACTCGACAATTCAGCAGCAACTTCTTCATGGTCGGTGGATGCAGTGGAGGCTGACAAAGCTTGGGAGTCGTTGAATCGAAGACTTGGTGCGTGGCGTGCTATTGCTTGTGCCAAGTTGTGGCGTTTCGATGCGGTGATGTGAACAACCGCAACACGGTCTTTAGGTCCCGTGTGCAAATTGGAAGAGGGCGACGATATAGATGAGCCTCACATAGATCGTGAGGGAACTACTGGAATTGTGGATTGGGCCTCTGCAAATCATCACGCACATGCCTTTGAGCATTTGACAATCAACGAAGAGCCCAGCTCACGGCTCCGCGCTCGCGCACGGAGCCATTCGTTTGAAGAAGTTGAGGAGCTGGAGCCGAGGCTTTCAAAGCAAATGGAGGAGCGTGCTCGTAAATGTTTTTACAAACATGCGGCCCACATCCACCTCATGGTCAACAAAGGTTGGTTGGGTTGCATAGAGTGCCGTTCGCTTTCGCAGTCCGTTAAAATTCTGTCATGCGTGTCCGCGCAGCTAATGGAAATGTGATCAGAACGTCTGCGCTTGAGCAATTGAGCCTTGACACTGCTGCGAAGTTGACCCAAGAAGCCGATCCTATTTTGAATGATCAGCGTCTTCCTGAAATTAATCGCGATAGTCCGCCCGATCCTGCGAACAAGGAGTCCAAAGTCAAAGCAAAGATGCGAAGGCATTTTAAGTTAATTCGCAACAGTGTGAAGTTGCTTCGGCAGAAGAGCGAGGACAAGTATTTGGATCTGAAAGAACTGGAACAAGCGGTGTTGGACTTGGGCATATACCCATCAACACAAGAAATTGAGGTACGTTTTGCATGACACGGTTTGACAATGAGCAGGCCCACTGAGAGTGTGTGTTGGTGACCTGGTGCTCGGTAAATCAGGAAATGCACAATGCTTTATCACAAGATGCACGCCATTTTGCTGACGAGGAAGAATTTTTGGCGATGGTGCGGGCTTTGAAGCTTGCTGACTTGACCCAGTCGGCCCAACGGCGATTGCACCGTCTCTACACACAGTTTGCCTGCGCTGAAACTGGGCTTCTGACCCGAAGTGGGCTCTCACAGATATTGGTATGTATGCGCTGTGATCTATGACAGTAATGCGCAGGGACTCATTGTGCGTTTTCCATGTTAGAACACACTGGGTCACCACAGTGAACAAGCTGAACTCGAAACCTTAATGCTTGAGTGGGACGAGTCAGGAGATGGCCAGCTAGATTACCAGACTTTGATATCCATAATTTCGGCGATTATGAAGGTACGTGTGCACCCTGCCACGCGGAGTCGTTGACACATCGGCTTTTATCATGCGTTTTGGCCACATCATAGGAGGAGGAGGTACAAGTGCAGATAGAAAATGATTTCCGCCGCTTTCACCCTGATCGAAGCGCGGCGGAATCTGAAATGAAATCGGCCATGGAAAACACTGGTGTGGCTGCATCGCTTATGATTGTGCTGTTTTGTACAGTGTCCTCACTTTTCCATTCGTTGCGTCCACAGCCACCATTAAAAACGAGCGTCAGCTGTACAAGGAACGCCATGAGGCTGCTGTAGATCTGCTCAACTATCATATTACCACCGAGGACGTTTTGCGGGTGCGTCATGTGGCGTGCTACAAATGCAGTTGCCTTCAGGCATTCATGCAATGTGGTGCACTTCATCAGGTGTTCACAAAGCTTGGAGTGGAGCTTCAACGTGAAATAGCAGAGGAGATGTTATTCGATGCCGATTTGCATGGGACTGGTGTCAACTACTATGCCTTGATAACGTACGTGCGCCATTGGTTCGCCGGTACTTGTTTTGTGGTCACACCTGCGATCAGCGTCTCGCGGTCAGATGATTCTCACATTGAATATGCTGGTCTGCTACAGGTGCATCGAAACGCTTACAACAAGCGAGATCCACAAAGCCATGGCTCGTGCAAACGAAGACTTGGCGAGCGACGGCGTTGAACTCGACGAGGACGCTCTTGCTGCTGTCTTGGATGGCGCTGAGTTCGAGTGAGCTGCGCATGTCACGGAGGAAAACGAAGCTGTGAACACGCACGTGTAACTTTTAATTTTAACGCCAATTACAAACCATCATTGTCGGTTGAGGCGTCCAAGCGAGGAGTGGGAACTTCTTCAATCGTGAACAAGTCGTGTTTGACATAGATGAAATTGGAGGGAAACCATCCTTGTTGCTTGCCTTTCTCCCCGAACCACCAGCCACTTTCGTCTTGCTCCAGTACCCGCAACACATCGCCCTCTGCCAATGCCTGGTTGCAAAAACAGTGACTATCGATCTTGGAAACAAAAAAAAAACAGTGACTGTACGTGACAACGAACCAGTTCAGAATCGTCCGTCGGTTTGTACGCCGCCAGGGCCACAACAATCATCGGTTCGTCAGCGTTGCCCGGGTGTGGCATGCTGTCGGACTCGTAGTCTTGGTCGTCATATCCACTATAATCGTAGTCGTAGTCATAGTCAAAACCATCCGTGTCGTACGAAGTCGAGAGCTCTCCGTCGTTGAAGCTCGCGTCGAGTTCACCGTCATGGGCATTGTACCCGCCGTCTTCATCCTGCAACATACAAATGGGTGATTGGCAGCTCCAGTCGAAGGACCACGCGCGATACAACAACGCACATAGTAGCCATTGTCGTAGTAGCCGGAGTAGTCCGCAGCGTCTTCTGCGGATCCGTTAGACGTGAGACTGGAATTGAAGTCCACGCCTCCTCCTCCACCTCCGGTGTCATAAGCAAAGTCCTGTTCAAAGGCACGTCGCACGTGAGCTTGCGTGGATATGCTGCCAGATAATTACTGTGACAAACCTCCCCGCCGTCAGCAGCAGCAGCATCTTCGGCGAACCATTGCGCGTATGCAGAATAATCATTGTTGTCCGCCACTTCGAAGTCGTAAGAGACATCGTAGTCATCATACCTGAGCCGCAAGCCACACAAACAGAGGCATGTCACAGTCAACACATGGCGGAACAGCATGGTGTGGATATTCACAACGTACTCGTTTTCAGGGGCGTGAGCTCCTGTTCCGTAGTACCAGTCCCAGTACTCCTGTAGTTCTTGCTCTGTCCATTCAGCCTCCGTTTCTTCGCCACCTTGATCCTGTTCTTGCAGCCTATCGTCGGTTCCAAGTTCACTGCCGCTATCCGCCGAGTCAGTGTGAGCAAGGGTATGCCCAGAAACTTTGGCTGGGGTGTGGGGGCGACTCCCGTCGTGGCTACCAGACCCAGTGCTGGCGCTGCTTCCACGCCGCAACAAGGTCCGTCTTGGTGTTGACGAATCCGGGGCCTGAAATTTCATCATCAGCACTTGGTCACGAACACTACGTGCCCACTGGCCCACGTTTTCATCGTCAACCAAAGCTGCGTCAAAAGGGGCAGCGGCATCTTCCGATGGCGTTTCCAAAGTGCCATCGGCATCATCGCCAATGCGGACTTCTCCAGGGTAAACGAGAGCGCAAGAACAGCAGCCGCAGTATCGGTATGGATCTGCAGCTTTGTCCGCGGTAGATTCAGGAAGTTGCGCTTCCTGCGGCACCTCGCTGTTACCCGCCTGCGCTGCGTCCACATAACCTTCATCGTTTGCACCACCATTGTCCGTAGCTCCGGATGGAACAGGTGAACCACACCACACACAATACCATCCGCTTGGGAAGTCATACTCGGAAGTCGAATAGTGATACTGGGCTGTCGCGAAAGAATCAGAGATGCGACGATATCCATCTACAACGTCGTCGGCGTCATCGACGTCATCAACGGCATCACCAACCCACTCATACCTACACGCACGCATAGAAACAATTACCGCAGTTCCTGATTGGCTGTCTGCGGCGAGACTGGAACACTTACTCAAAAAAGACACTGTCGTCGTACAGTGCAACGCCTTTCCAACTACGCCAGTCCCAAACAGGGTCTTGCTCGTCGTCGTAACCATTGTTGGTCAGGGCGTCGTCCAAAATTACAGGCAATGGCCCAGACGCGGCGACAGCAGCGGCGACGGCGGCTGCGCTGCCGTGGTAATAGTCCTGGAGTGGCGATTGATTCATTTCACTCTCAGCAAGCCGACTCTTTTCTTCTTGACCAAGCGTTGTGACTTCTTGAATCAGGTATTTGAGATGTGCAAGCAATCGGCTAGTTTCAGTCGCAAAACGGCCGAATAGTTGCCTCGTTAGCACACCATCGTTGTTGTCTCCGCTGTCCGCGGAGTCCTTGGACGTGTCAGCGAAATTCCACAAGAACTGACTCAGCTCGTGGTGCAACATGGTGACCTATTGCGGGACAACAACAAATGACATTGGTAAACAGTCATGTCTTGTGCATCGGTACACTGGCGGGCGGAGCAACGGCGACTCACCTCCCTCTCCGTGCACACGACACCAGCGGTCTCGGGTGCGCTTGCATCATTACTGATGCGTTTCAAAATTTCCGAGCGAACCGCTTTGAGCGTGGAACTCAATGATTGCCAGGAGTCTTTCATCACTTTGTGCATGCCCACGAGAGTTCGCAGAACAGCCGCCGCCTCACGAAGGCGATTGAACAAACGCCAGCGCCATGAAATAGCATCTCGAGTGTATTGCAAATTCTGTCGTGCCTGCACGCAAAACAAAACAAAAAGTTGACAGCACGCTCACGCGAACCTTAACAAGACGATGGTGCATCCACACAAGTACGCACCTGGCCCAGCCATTGTGATGCCAAAAACACGATTGGTGCACTCAAAGGTGCCATCTCCACATCAAGAGCGCAATGCCGACGCTTGGACAACGTTTTCAAACCGTTACATAGTGATCCGCAGACCTGTGGGGTGTGTCGAATGTCGGCCACTCCATTCTGGAGCAATCCCGAGACTCGCTGCTGACCAAGCCCACAAGCCACCGCAAGCTGACTGCTGGCCTGCAAAATGGGATCATTCACGAACATTCCATGTGTCTTCGCAGTGGGAGTGACTGTGACACCCTTTGTTTCTTCGTCAGGGACGGGCTCATCCCGCTTTGCTTTGCTCCTTCGAGTTGGACTTGACAGCGGATCAAAACCCATTTTCGGACGTGGGCGCAACCCATAATCCAGGTCAATCTCATCGCCGGCTTTACCACCCGACGGCTCCGGCAAGAGCCACTCTGACCATTTCGATGCATCTCTGTCGTCACCCACGGCACCAAACGTGAAAGGATCATCTGTACTTTCAGATTCGGGGGGTGGGATCTCGGTCAATGGGCTGACTTGAACCTTCAATACAGCTTCGAACGCAAGTTCAAGCGCTTGCAAGCACTGCTGTGCAACGGCTACAATTCCATCGTCGGATTTGTGTTGCATCAACTGCTCCGCAAAAGAACACCATTGATTGGTACTTCCCGAATCTGTCTTGCGCCATCCAGCATAAACGGCCTGACCGTGCGCATTCGTTTTCTCGCGGTCACGGGCGGCGTCACACGATCCAAAAACCGCAACCACGCACGATAAATCGTCCTCGAAAAACGAAATACATAGAGGAAAAGGTTCCTCACTGAACTTGTGGCGCAGACATCGGAGCAGGCTTGCCTCAGCAAGAAACGGGAACGGCAGCGATGGCTCAATGCACAGAGCTTGTGGCGTGGGCAGTGCGGAAGCTTCGCGTGACTCTGCCGCGGGATTCCTGCTTCGACTGCGACTTCTGCTGCGGCTCCTTCCGGTGCCGGGCTTCGGTGCACCCAACGGCAGCACCGCCAACCCTCCAGGATGTGGGGACTCCGAATTTCGTCCGAACGCGCGCCGGAGTTCAGCAGGGGAGTACAAGTCCTTCTCAGGATCAACCTCGGACACAAACGGCATTTGTAGCAGCTCGCGTGCAGAAGCCCTGTCTGTTGCGCTTAAAACAAAACAGCGTTGCATGAAGGACGCCGCATCGGAATCATTGCTGAGTTGATCGTCCAAAGGTGGGCCAGAATTGCATTTGGCGATGTGAAACAAAATTGTCATCGGATTCGAAAACGTATGCCAGGGCGGTTGGCCGGATGACATTTCAATGACTGTGCATGCCAGACTCCAAATGTCCGCCTTTTTCCAAGTTGTGCTGTCACGAACACGGAGTGACACGTTGCCGTCATTCAGCAACCCATCATTACCTAGTGATGACACTTCGCCACGAACAACTTCTGGAGCCATCCATTGCGGCGTGCCGAGCGGCAGGCCAGCACCGCTTCCAGTGCCGCCACCATCTTTGGCATCATGGCATTTGCGTGCGCTGTCAGTGGCACCGTGTGCTATCTGGTCAGCTTTTAGAGCGGCAGCAGTCGCCGCATCGGCGTCCATGCCCTCGCCAAGTGCTTTCTGATGAGCATCCACGATGAATTGCTGGCGTTCCTTCGAAATGCTGGACGACGACAAAGTGGGCTGCTTTGAATCCTCCACAGATTTTGCTCCGCCATCCGGGATTAATTGGCCTGCGTTGCGCGGCGACGTCTCGCTGACAACCTTCGCGGACCCAAAGTCAGCAAGCTTCAGAATTCCTTTCAAAGTTAAGAGGATATTTGCACCTTTGATATCTCTGTGCGCTATGTCATGCTGGTGCAAATGATGAATTCCGTCCAAGATTTGCCGAGTAAACGATCGCACGACAGGCATAGGGAAGGCTCCGAGGCGCTTCAAGATTCCCTTGATGGAACCACCAGCAAGGTACTCCATGAAGATGTTGAGAGTGTACGCTAGGCCCGGCGATGGAGATTGGTCACCGCGTTCAAGCAAGCCCCCACTGCCGCTGCGGGCACGAGATCTCGTCGTCGTTGCCAAAAACTGTTTCCCCAAATACCGCACGATGTTGCGATGAGAAACAGCTTCAAGAACTCGAATTTCTCGCATTATGCTCTGCACGGAGCCAGCGGCACTGTCGATGGGGATCTCCTTGACGGCAATTTTTTCACCGGTGTCCACCCGAGTGCCCGCATACACGGTGCCGTACTGTCCACGGCCGATAACCATCCCCTTCGTCCATGCCCACGGGGCCTCGCACACGTGCTTCTGCAAGTCTTCCGCCGGCATCTGAGGGGATTGTCCTCCAATGGCGTTCGGGATAGACAGGTGTGAGAACCGAAGTGCCATTTTGCCGATTGGTGACGTAGGTCCTTGAATACTGTTGGGGGCTTCGCCCGAGGAGCCGCGTCTAATAATACTGTGAGCTTGCGCGTGCAGATCAGCACCAGGACTGGTGGTGCTGTCCCCAGCGCCGTCGTCAAGAGACAACTTCAACATTCCCCCGCGCCTTCCGTCCCTGCTGCCATCGCGAGTTCCGCGCTCTCTGCTGCGCGGTCGATGACCATGGCGCTCCCGCTCACGGCTGGGAACCCGCTGCTTCCGCTCTCGACTCGGGCGCCGGTGTTCCCGGCTGTTGCCACGTTCTCTCGAATGCCCGCGTCGGCGTTCCCTGCTGACACTGCGGTTGCGTGCATGGTGGTTGCGCTGATGCCGATCACGGCGACCGTCTGGTGTTGGCGCTCGCAGAGATCCTGCCGGGGAGCTGTCTGGTCTAAGTGAATCTACTGCGGCATCATCTTCCTTGCTATCAAAGTTGAATGGCCGTGACCGCTCGCTCCTGGCTGAAAGAGCTCCGGTCTTGATTTTGATGCCATCGTCGTTCCTGACCTCGACAGACAGTGGCTTCAGGCCGCACCCATCGACGGTTCGCCGGCGCGAGCCTCGTCGCCGCCGCTGCGACGTGCTTCGTTCAGAATTAGTCGTTGCAGCGGCGCTTTCGCTCCGACGATGGCGAGTGTACATTTCAGAGTCCGTGTCGGCCGACGCATCGGAATCACCGCCGGAAGACAGTCCTACCAACTGCAGGTCGTTGTCTGACGAATTTTCGCCGCTGGGTTGCCGGCGATGCAATTGTGGATCAGAACCATCAATACCTCGTCTGCTTGCTCGAGGGGACCGCGCACCACGCGACTGGCTGCGACTTCTACTGTGACGTTGGGGCTGCATGGGATCCAGACGAACACCGGCGCGAGGTGAAGCGCGCCGGTGAAGTGGATGCGCACGTCCGCTGTTGAGATCCGAGCCTGCAGAGGTACGCACAGACCCTCGGCTGCGGCTTCTGCCTCGAGCTGCTTGGTACATGTCCGTGGCGTCGTCGCCACTGGAGACACTACTGTGCGAGAACTGACCGTCTACCTGCCCAACGGCGCTGTGCAAGATGTCCAAATTCACAACGTGTGGGTCGGACATCGAACGCTGCCTCATTGGCGGGCGGTTCGATTCTCGACTCCGGCCGCGCTGCGACAGCTGCTCTTTCGCAACGTCAAAAAATCGCTTCCCGCGACCGCGAGAGTTTGGAGAGATGGGTGGCATCAAACCAGTCGCATTCGCGGCGGCGATCCACGGCGATCGAGCTGGTGGCAGGGATGCTGACGCCCCGGTCTCAATGACGGACGTCCGAAGCGGTGTCGGGCGCACCGCTTTGCGAATAATACCTTGCGCCGCAGACACAGCTGTCACCCGCGAGCCGCCATTGCTGCTGGTGCCATGGGCACCGCCACCATTCGAGCTCGAACGGCCTTCTGCGTCGCTGTCGCTGTCGTCCTCCGACTCCGTTTCATCACTGTCGGAACTGACAACAACCGCTTCAAAATGTTTGGCGTAAAACTTTTTGGAAATAATCTTCTTCTTCCACTTGGGGAGCGACCACATTTTCGCGATGTACTTCATTTCACTTTGAGTGGACAGATCCTCCTTTTCGAGGACTGCATTCTCGACGAGGAACTTGTCACGCTTGCGCCGACTCTTTTGCGACTGCAGTCCCGCAGCAAGCAAGCCCTCCACCTCGGCTGGGGGCACGATGAACTGGATGGTTAGACTGGCACCGGCCTGAATAATACCCATCGCGGGGCGGACGAGGTAACGCTTTTGCTTCGTCGTCTTCACTTTGAACGCAACGTGGTCGTCGCGCGACATGTTCTGCAGCATGAGAACACCCACGCAGGGCTCGCCCTTCGACAATGCGAAGTCAATTTCTTCCGACGGCGTCGGGACTAAAATCAAGCTGTTCTTCAATTGCTGGTGGGACAATGACCACGCCTGGGGCTGGCTATTTGCCACAGCAGTCGGTTTGCGCATGTCTTTGATCCGAAGCGCGGGGAGTTGCATGGGCCTGGAGGAGCCGCCACTGAATCTCGGCGACTTTTGACCAGCACGACTCCGGGATGTCCTCGGTGGTCCCGGTGAAGAAGGCGGACCTGCGTGGGCATGGTCTATGGAGCTCGACGGAGGTTTCGACGCAGCGGCGTTCACAGTTCTCGACGACGAGCTGCGACCGCCACCCGATTCCGCATCCGCGTCCTTGGTGCGACCCATGCCTACCGAGTCAGCCGAAATGTTGAAGGGCGGCAGTTAGGTGTGCGGCACGACGCCATGTTTGATGAAAATTGGACGGCGATGCTGCGCCCGGTTGGTGCAACAATTTTGTTTGCTATTTCTCTCAGGTTTTGGCGTTTGTGCGTTCCAACGCACGCGTTCCACACGCTTGTGACATCGCGTTCTTGATACCTCTTGCCTCCAACAGATTTTTTTCTTCCAAAAAGCTGTATCCCCTGAAACGTTTCTCTGAAAACAACCTTCGAACGACCAAACAGGGCAACTCAACTCTTCTCTGCTCGTCGTCAAGATATTAAGCAGTTCGTCACACCAACGCTACTCGAAGCATGACAGGGGAGGCAACCTCCACAGCCAGATATATCACATTGCAATGGGCAAACACCAACTTGCACTGATCAAGCTACTTGTGCGTCCAAGTTGTAGGACTATTGCTGGACTGCCTGACTGGTGTCGTCGCGCAAAGGGATGTGTGTCAACATTGTGAAGCGCGAACACAACATTGCAACAGCAGGACGCACAAGCACAAGCACAAGCACAAACACAAGCACAACGACAAGGACAAGCACAAGGACAAGCACAAGGGCGAGGACAACAGCAGAAGCAGGAGCAGGAGAAGAAGCAACACAGTTCAACGACAACATCGACATCAACGACGAACAGCAACGACGAACAGCAACGACGAACAGCAACGACGAACAACAACGACGAACAACCCCACGACGGACTATGAACCACAACGATCATCGAGCAACAACGAGCAACAAATCACCAACGAACTACGATTGCTTTGATTCCTTGCCAACAACGGCAGCGACGACAGAAACTGCACAACGATGACGATGATGACGGCGACAAACGACGACTGGCGACAAACGACGACGACGACGACAAACGACGACGACGACGACAAACGACGAAAAACGACGACGACGACAAACGACGACAAACGACGACGACGACAAACGACGACAAACGACGACGACGACAAACGACGACGACGACGACAAACGACGACAACGACAAACGACGACAAACGACGACAAACGACGACAACGACAAACGGCGACAAACGACGACGAAGGAAGGAAGCAACGAAAAAATCGAACGAACGTTCGTTCGAATGTTCGTTGGTTCGTTCGTTCGTTCGTTGCGTTCAACTCCCCAACAATGTGTAATTACACGAATTTCCAAAATTACACGTTTTCGTAGTCACAGTGGCTGGCAGTGGCGACGTGTAATTTCTGAACTCTGAATCCGCAGATGACGCAGAAATTACACGTTTTTACTGAGGAAATGAGGGAAAAGTGAATCATGGATCATTCACCGTGTAATTACACACTTAAACGTGTAATTACATGTACAATTGTAAAACGTGTAATTACACGTTTTGTGAAAAATTACACGGTGTTGGTGGATCACTGCCTGGGAGTGCAAACGTGTAATTTATTCGCGAGAAGATGTCAAAATTACACGTTTGAATGTGTAATTACATGTAGACTATGGGAAAGTGATGTAATTACACATGACGCGCCGTTGAGGTTGCTGACGTGGTTCGTTGTGCGTTGTTCGTTGTTCGTTTGTCAACGTTTCGCCTTCCCGTTCGTCGTTCGTCGTTCGTCGTTCACCGTTCGTCGTTCGTGGTTCGTCGTTCGTGGTTCGTCGTTCGTCGTTCGTCGTTCGTCGTTCGTCGTTCGTCGTTCGTCGTTCGTCGCTCGTCGTTCGTCGTTCGTCGCTCGTCGTTCGTCGTTCGTCGCTCGTCGTTCCTCGTCCTCGTCGTGTGTGTGTCCCTGCCGTTGCTGCCGCGCTGCTACCTTCTGTTCAATGACGGATTCGTTCATCCAATTTGTTTGGGCCGTGGATGGATCGACGACATGCACGATGACGTCTTTATTGTGCCATTATTTTGTGGATGCTCGGTGGACCAAACCATGAGGGGAATTGACGAGGGCAGGTAAGCTCAGCCCACCATGCAGCGTGTGAGACTACGTTGTCATGGAGATGCATGCCATGAGTGGCTCGAGACGTGGTTTTGTGTGCTAGGTACACTGTAAATGAATGCCTTGATTCAGCTCAAATAGTCGTGCACTTCAAAGCCGTTAAAAAAATTCCAGCACAAAGAGCTGGCGCGGTTGCCGGAGCTGTTGAACACTGATGTAGCAAGCCCCAATGGCGTCGACAACTCGACCGTCAAGACGCCGCCGCCAGCAATCAACTTGTCGCACAATATGTGCATGACACTTGCAATGTGACGACACATCCCAGCCGCTGTTTCTTAAAAGATGTCGCATGAAATTGCATTCATTAACAAGCCCACTGCGTCACTGCCAGCCGTGTCTCGCCCCCACTCGACAGGAGGCACAGCCACGGGAAACGGCCATGAAGAAGGAAGTGATCTGTTGGTGCAGCTCCAGGAACGGGCCGACAAGGACCAAAAGCAGTTTATTGTGCCGAAGTTCAAAGAACATTGTTCGTACTGCAACGTAAACTTTCTGAACTTTTACGATGCCCGAGAGCACAACAAAACTATTTCTCATCGGCAAAAGGTCATTGAGTTCAAACGGAAAAAAGCATTGGAGGATGAGGAGCGCCGACGTGCGAACGCACCAAAGCCTGTGCATGTCCGTGAAATGTTTCTGAAAAATGCCGAGCGTAAGGTCAGGCGTTTAAGGAGTATTGGACAGATCAAGCAGGGCGATGGCGCGCCCAATGCTTCTGCGCCTGTGGAGAAAATGAAGCAATCCATCTTGCAGACCGCCAAGGCATTAATGAGCAATGCGGGGCGTGCCAAGACTCCACAAACGTACCGCGGGCCATGGGCGAAGCTGGAAACTGAATTTGGTGAAACGTTCTATTACAATCACACAACTGGCGCAAAGCAATGGGATCGCCCTGATGACATGCCGCCAGTGAACTTCAAGGCAGGGATGGCTGTTCAATGCCGATTCCAGGGCAAGGTACGTCGACCGTTGAGTGCCATGTGTTCATATCCACCTTGAATTCACGACGTGTGCCATTTGTTTTGACTGTTTTTGCAATAGCAACTGTGGTTCGATGGGAGGATCATGCGCCCGAACTCTGATGGGACATTCAACGTCAAATATGATGACGGAGACATCGAGCGCAATGTTCCGGTATTTTGTGACTCGTTGTGGCGATGAATGAATTTTGTAAGAGTGGCTCAAGCGTAGAGGTGAATCACGTAGGCAAAGTTCATCCGTGTCCCGGTCAGATCACAAGCTCAAGCTCAGTTCTCTTCCAAGCCTGACTCTGACTTGTCGAAGCTTGATATTGCTGAGGTATAAACACCACGTGCAGTGGGATTGCGATGCGGTTTTCGTATCTCACAACCGACCGCCACGATGTGTGTTTCAATGACAGGCCGCGAGCATTGGCGAGGTAAACGCAATCAAAGCGCTCATCGCCGAGGTAAATTACTTTGTTCGGGCACGAGGAACGACTGCCCATCACCACGTCTGGTGAACCGTTTTCTGCGTGTTACTTTGCGCTCATTGGTCGACAGGCGGCCATGAAGGCGCCCCAAGGAAGAAATGAGGAGGAGACAGCGGAGTACAGAGCGAGAGCTGTCAAAGACTTCGTGAATCAGTGCGTTCAAGCGTTTCGCCATCATCACAGAATGCCGCGTCAGTGATGTGTAAAATGGCCGCCACTGCTTCGTAGGAGAGATGAGTTCTACAAGCGCACCCCACTTCATGACGCCGCGAGATATGGTCAAGTTGCGGCGATCCGTGTTCTATTGGACGCTGGTGCGGATCCCAATGAGCCCGATGTTTATGGTACGACATTTTACGCCTTCCATGCACAATGCAATGCGCACTTTTATTAAAGTTGGGATGGCTGCAACAGGGAAAATCCCAATAGAGTTTGCTTCCGGCCTCTCCGATCCCGCAGATGTCCAGTGGGTCCAATGCACCAGGCCAGGCTGCTTCAAGCATCGAAAACTTCCCGCATCTGTGTTCACGCCAAAGCCTTTCGAGTGCATTAAAAATAGGTAATTACTTTTGCCTGTCTCAAGTATCTCCTTCTCTGTTGCTTTCCCTTTTCAACCACCAAACTTTGATACAGATGGGATCCCCCGCGGGCTGATTGCACTGCTCCCCAGGAATCAGGTTGCCCATACTTGTTGGTAAGAGCCGCACCGATTATTTTGTGTTGCGTGCAACGCGCTAAGCTGCAACTTCCTGTCGTGTGAAGGCGGTTGAGGCTGAAGCAGAGCGCGAGAGAGAAGCTCTGCGTAAGCAGGTACGAAAGTTTGGCGCACTCCTTTTGTTGGCAGCAACAGTTCTTCCCTGCTCACATTGTGTTTCAAATTGCAGAAAAAGTTGCAGTTAATGCTTTCCGGTGGAATCGCTGCCGTTCGGGAAGCAGAAGTTCGTTGACTGTCGCTTGGTTCCATGACTTGTAAGATGTTGTGATGATGATGTTGATGTGCACCGGCTAACTTCGATAATCAGGCGAAGGAGAAAGAAGAAAAAGAGTTAGCCGAGTCGCAGGTTGTAGAACTACCACCGTTGACGCAGCGTTACAATGTCCACCACGGTACGTTCCAACATGAACAAGCAGTTTGTCGAACCCCACTTTCTGACCTTCAGAGGTCGCTCGTTTCAGGTGGCTTGCACGAGGTGGCTCCCTCAGTAAGAGCCAGCAAGCAAATCTTACTGCATAGCATGTATGTACAATCGTCGTTTGGTGCATCTCGCTCTGCCGCACCGATTGAATCTCGAGCGTGTGCTTTGCACGTGTTTTTCAGTGAACAACAGCGACAAGAAGCTGCAGCTCGCAAAGCGCGGATAACACATGAGTCCACAGCAGACGGGCGGCATGTGCTCACTGAGCAGCGACGAAAGCGGCTTGAGGAAGAGGGCCGCACACATATGCTTAAGTTTGAAAGCGCCTACGAAAATCGAGGTTTGTGCCATTGCCGACATTCTTGACAGTTCTGTTCACGGGTTCTGCGTGACACCAATGCTCCCCTGTTTGCAGAAAAACTGGACTGGACCGAGCTGGTGAGAACAAGCATGAAAGATCATTTGCGAACGCACATCCGCAAGAACAAGTGCGTACATGTGTTTCGAGAGGTAGTGTTGTGGAAGATGTCATGTGTGACTGACTACAACCTGGCGGTCTGCAGTCAAGCGGCGTCGAATTACATCCAAGCAGCAGAGAAAAAGTTGCAACTGCAGTTGCAAGCTGGGTACGCTAATTTTGGCATTGGCACTGGCACTGCCTGCTTGCTTGTTGTGAACGTGTGGTTTGATGTGAATTATTCTGCACAGCCCGAAAACACCCCCACAAACGGCAGAGTCGAAGCAAAAGCGCTTGGCTAAGCAGGTTTTGTGTCTTTCATATTTATTCACCTGTCGATTGTATCGTGTCGTAATAGATTGTCGCACGTTACTCCACTTCCAGGCGAAGCAGAAATTAGATTCTTTGGCAGTTAAAGAATTCCGCGTGCGCACAGAGGTTTGCCTCGACCAGCAGAGCAGTTCGTTCTCCAAGAGTTACTCCGCTAACGCCTCGTGTGTGTACGTGTGTGGGTGTGTCGCAGTGGAATCGCAAACGATCCTTGAAGTTAAAAGCCATAGTGTGGCTTCAAAGAGTATTACGGTGCGTCGGCGGGCTGAGGGCAGCTTGAACTACGCCAATTGTGTTTTGATTGGCGGTCTGACAGACATCGTGTTGTTTCCTTGCGTGCAGCGGTCGGTTAGACCGAGTGCGTTTTCGATTGCTCAAAGAAAAGGCTGACAAGGAAGCACGAGAGAGGGAAAAGAGACAACGGGCAGAAGAAAAGGCAGAGTACTACCGATTAAATCCGAGCGCCAAACTCAAAGAACTCGCAAATCGAAACTTGAGAAAGGCGCAATCCAAAGCAGGCGGTCAACGTGGTCGGGGACGAGCCAATGGGAACCGTGGCAAAGGTCGACCAGTTGGGCGGTTTGGTGGTGGACGCGGTGGACGTGTGCGCGGACGTGGGAGTGGTGGGCGGCGCGGACGAGGCAAGGGACGTGGACGCGGACGCGGTCTAGGATCCCGCGCTCGGGCGCGACGGTGAACTGCATCCGTAGTGGTCTCTCACCCAGTCACACGAACAATAATTTATTTTTACATCAATGTTCAACGCACTCGGTTTCGACACGGCGATTATCATGGAGGAACAACTTGAGAGCGATGACGGAACTCTACCTTTGCATTGATCGCTTTTTGGCCATTGCATGCTGCGTCCCATTTTTCGTTGCCCGCATTGTTGCGGTCATCATTTTGCGAGAGTTGAAGAATGCTACACTGTCAGGGTCTTGGTTGCGAATTCGCTCTCGCTCCATTGCTTCGAACTTTTCGCCGTAGTCCATATCATCGTCATCAGCATCGTCTGACTCTTCATCAGCAGCTCCTTCGGGTCGGTTTTCGCGGTACCATTCCTCGAACCGATCCAGGAGAACCGCCTTTGCTTGCAATGCCTTTTCTTTGCTGAGCGCAAGAGCAGCTTTCAGCTGCTTCAGCTTTGCTAGTTCATCGCGGTATGCGGCACGGGCCTTTTTGTTGTCCTTGATCGTCAAGAATTCTTCCTCGTCAATCACATCAGACCCCTCCCCTCGCTTCAACCTCTCTTGCTTTTTCTGCTCCAGAATAGCACCGAAACCCCGAATATCTTCAGTGAGCTTGTTGATGGTGGCTGTTGTGGCACGAACTTGCTCCTTGTGCCCCCTCGTGATTCCGTTGAGACGGGAGAGCTCGTCCTTGAGGTCACTCGCAACATTCTCCTTGAACATGGAGTATGCTTTGTTCTTATCCGCAGGCACCGCAACATCGGAGTCCTGGTTTCCTCTTGTGCGGGAGCGTGGCGATCCAGCTTTGGCCCCGTCATTGTCTTGATCATCAGCACCGCCAGCGTGCGAGGGGCTGGCATTACCTGGGCGATCAAGGGAGGCTGGGCGAGCGGTCGACGCTGCCGTCCCCAGGCCGAAACCACCAGTGCCGTCAAGGTCGCCGACTTGTTCGCCGCCTGCGCCGTTGTCAGCCGCACCACCAACAGCGTCGGGGCTTGCGCTGCCAGCTTGAGAGCTTCCGGCGTCGGCACTAGCGCCGGTGGCACCGTGCTGGCGGGCGTAGTCTAATTCTTCTGTAAGCTGTTTGTGCACTCGCTTGAACTCCCTGAAGGCTTCGCGAATCTGTTTCACGGACGAGATGGTGATGATCTCGTCGTCGCCCTGCGACGGAGCCTCGAGGTACTCATTGACCTCTTTCTTGATGTCTTGGATTTGTTCGGGGGTGAACTCCTCGTACACGACCCCGACGCGCTCGCTCAGGGCATCGTGCATCACGAGTTCTTGTCTTAGCTCTTTGATAGTGCGCTCGTACTTCTTCAATAGGAGAGCGGGGTCTTGGTGCTTGTTGACTTGTGTTGCATTGCGCACTTTCATCATGCGCTGCGCGAGCTGGAGTGTCGAAATCGTTTCTTCCAAATGTGTTGGCTCGACCCAGATGCACGCAATCATCAGCGTGCGGCAGTTGCCGCCGAGGGAGTCCTTCAAAATGTTCGTGAGCTTCGTTTGGCGGTAAGGAATGTGCGACCGCGACTTCGTTGTCAGTGCAACCACAACTTGCTCCAAATAGGACAAGGATTTGTTGATGTACATGGACTCGCGCTTGGTTGCAGCATCCGTGTCGGCGCCGGTCTTTTTCAGACGCTCGGAGCCGGCAAGGTCGACCAGGTGCAGCTTTGATGTTTTAATGTGTTCGCTGCCCCCAAGCTTCGAGCGTTGCTCGATGTGGAGGGTGAAAATGCAGTGGGAGCGGTTGGAACGCTTGTTGAGCAAGTGAGTTGCTGTCGTGCGTCCAATCTCGCCCTTGAACAGCAAGTTCAAACAGTCTTCCTCAGAGTGCACTGGGACACGTGTGAGACCTTTGACAGTGGTCGCGCCGTTCTTCTCCTCGATGATTTGGAAGTCCCCTTTTTGGTTTTCGTTGGTGACGTCGTCGAGCAAGTCGAAAATTCTCTCGTTGTAAATCTCCAAGTATGAAGCCGTCACGATGAAATCTGTGTCCGAGCGAATTTCAATTTCACGAAACAAGTGGTTGAGCGCCCGAGGCGTAACCCCGCGCTGCGCAAAATCAGCTGTGTTCCCGATCATTGTGAAGGTCTTGCCCGCACCAGTCTGGCCGTACGCGAAGATGGTCGCATTGTAGCCTTCAATAACAGAGTCAACAATGCTGCTGCACTCAGAGTTGTACGTGTTCTCCTGGGTGCTATTGTGGAGAATGCGATCATACTTGAAGCTCCACGAGGCCTTGGCGTTGTTGGGTCCCGTAGTGGCGTGCGATGCGTTCGCAGTTGAAATGTCGATGCTGTTGTTCTCCTCGGAGATGGAAATGTTGTCCTGCGCAAAGTTTGCAGTCGGACGCGTACGCACACAGACCGTCACGGCCTTGCGCTGCATCTTGATTCCTCGCGCCGGCGCAGGAAAGAGTCAACGGATGCTGCCTGCGAACTGTGAATGGGTTGGAGGCTACTCGAACGCGTCCAATCTTGCGAAAGCACGAAGAAAACAAAAATGAATAATAGTGCGGGAATACAGTATACAACAGAAGCGACCAATAATAGTGCCATCACCACCGAGCCTCAGCACTAGTTTGTTTCCACCAATGTCACCCAGAGCCAGCAACAAAGTCTACTACGTGACCGCTTCCCCGCGTGGTTCGTTTCGTGACTATGGCGCATCGATAAAGGAACTTGGCGGACCAGCGACGAAGTGCATGCCACGGCGTTATCGCAGCGGCTGGTTTCTTTCCTTCATCGTGTGTGCTCTAGCACCACCAACGTCTATCCTTCCATCCTTCTTCGACTGCTACTATTGCTTCTGCCTGCCAGCTGGTTTTGCTCCTTCTGCTCCAGTGTCTTATTCCTAGTACCTTGCCCCTCGACCTCACTCCCGTCGCTGTGTCCACAACGCAACACCACCACAAGCATGCATTGCCACGACAAACAACGACAAACAACGACAAACAACACAACACAACACAACTTGACAGCAACCAAACCAACCAACAGCGGAACGAACGAACGAACGAACGAACGAACGAACGAACGAACGAACGAACGAACGAGCGAACGAACGAACGAACGAACGAACGAACGAACGAACTGTCAGTGAGTGAGTCAGTGATTGATTGGCAGTTGATTGATTGATCGATTGATTGACCCTCACACACACACTATCAGCAGTCAGTCAGTCAGTGCGTCCGTCGACAGCTGACTGACGGTGAGTGAAATGAACGAAAGAACGAACGAACGAACGAGCGCGCCAACAACAACGAACTCACTCACTCACTCACTCACTCACTCACTCACTGCCCACCCAACCAGCGAAAACCAACCAACGATCATTATTCCTTCATTTCTGACTTTCTAACTGCGCCAACAACGAACTTTCTCCACCACCACCCCCAAACACCCCCAAACACCACCACCAAAGCACCACAGGAAAGGCATGAAACACGCCAAAGGAAAGGCCACGGAAGGAAGGAAGGAAGGAAGGAAGGAAGGCTGCTTGCGCCGTGTTCGTTCGTTCGTTTCTTTTTGTCCTTCGCGTCACGGATTTGTTCATTTCACTGCGTCTTCGATCTATGCTTCTCCCTGCTGCCCTTCCTGTTCTGCCCTTTCTACTCCATTCATCCATTCATCCATTCATCCGTTCCTTCGTTGTTGGCGCGGCGCGCGCCAGCGAGCGAGCGAGCGAGCGTGTCTGTTGTCTGCTATGGTACTTTGCCATACTTCTTGGCGTACGCAGCAGCAGCAGGGTATTTATCATAATAGGGCGCGCGTGTTGTCTGTCTCTTGGTAGTGTTCTTGGCGCGGTCCTGTATTTACTATTTGGCGCGCTGTTGTTGGGCGTGTGTGGGCGGTGTTGTCCGGCGTGTGTGGGCGTGTGTGGTGGGCGTGTCTGTGTGTTGGCGCAGCTAGTTAGTTGGCGCAGTTCTCGTTCATAGTTGGCGCGTGCGTGCGTGCGTGCGTGCAACATGCATGATGCACGATGCATGTGGCTGGCGATGACGGTGGGGACTCGGTGGCGGCGGGATGGCACTAGGCACTGGGCACACACAGCAGGTGTGCGTGTGTGTACCCGTGATCGGGCGTTCTTGCTTCCTTGCCTGCTTGCCTGCTTGCTTTCTGTCTGTTCGACCTTATTTGCCCATGTGTGACTTGCGCACGTGCGTTCTTACGTGTCGTGTCATGAACCACCACTCAATCACGCAGCCGCACACCTGGCGGACAATTACTTGTTACTGCATGCGCGCGACTCTTCTTGCGCGTACATGCGATGCGCAACCCACCTCGGGCGTGCGACTCCAGCGCGCGTTTGACGACGCAGCGACGTCACCCACCCTGCCACGAAGACCGCCGAGACGGTCAGTTAGTTACGCACACAGCGCCCGACGCGTTGGCGAAAGGCTTTTTTTCCCTCCCCCTCGTGGCCTTTTTTTTTTTGTCCTGTGAATAATTTCCAATCTCTGTTGGCAGTGCAGTCCATAAGGCAGTCGCACATACAGCACATCACCTGGCCCGGGGTCCTGCCCAGACCGCTGCCGCGCATTACGCGCGCTGGTTGCGTGCTCGGCGCCATAACCAGCGCTCGCGCGCGGGCGAACACAGAAATCCTCCTCATCCAACGGCCGGCCCCGCTGTGACCCGTGAGCTGTGACCTGTGACCTGTGAGTGAGCCTCCCCCGGCAGTAGCAGCACCACCGACCGGCACAGCACACCATGGAAACGCTCTACGAGCCCGAGGCGAGGAAGCGGAAGCTGCAGGGCAACATCAAGTCTCCGTACGTGGTCCTCAGCCCAATAAAGAAGGATATCAAGCGCTCCTGCGACGGAGAGTACTTGCCCACGTCATCGTTCACCCCCGGATCCAAGGGTGCCATCGCATTTATGGACCTCATGAAAGTAGCGAGCCCGGAAGCGTACGAAAAGTACCGCAAGGCACACCCGGACGCTGCTCTGGACGAGGACTTCGCGGCACAATCCGAAGAGCTGTACAGCAGTGGAACCACAGACCAGCGCAGTCCAGGAGAAAGTTTGATCGTGACTCCGCCGCGCGACACACGTACGCCGTCTCCGCAGCCAGACATAAGCATGCGCAACCACACCGACACCGAAGACACCAACGCGCCTCCGCGCCGACGGTCCTCGGCGCGAAAAAGTCTGCGCAGCGTGTTTGAAGAAGAGATTCGGCACCGCGAACGACAACAACAGTCCGCCTCCTCCACGGTCTCCTCCATGGCCGCGGAGGACTCCTCCGGTAGCCAACCTCGCGCCGACAAACCGGTGGCCAAGAGGCCGTCGGAGTCTATAGCCGCGAAACCGCCCGCTCCACATAGCACCACCACCGTGCTCACAAGTCCAATCCACGAAGAGAATGCCGCAGACAAAGCCCTGGAGAATGAAGAAGACGACCAAGACGGCGGGCTAGGCGCTTGGCTCATCGCAGACGTGGTCATGTTGCTGCTCTGCCTGTGGATATTGCAGCAATTCTCAGCAGGTGGTCTGACGTTTTGGCACGGTACATCGCACTCTGGTGAGTCACCCATTCCGTAAACTTAAGAGTACACTCAGTACCCACGTCACACTCTCACCCCAAGCACCGCCACTTGAGCCTCCGTCTCTGCCCCCACACGTGAGCAGGGAGTGCATATGTTTCGGTGTTGTGGATGAAAACACTTTCATTACAAAAAAAAGAAAACAATGGGTTCTGCAGTGCAAAGCTCGGCGCCCGACCTCTTACTACACCGTCGCGGGGAGCAAGCTCGCCATAAATTTGTGATAGTCTATCCTGCCCTGGTCATCGGTTTCCACTCCTTTAAACAGAAGCAAGCACTCCGCCTATAGAGTCACAACCGCCATGGCGTTGGTGTGTGAGCACGTGATAGCGACAAATTCACCGATTGAAGCTGACGCAGCATTGGGCACCGCCGCACCTCGGTCAACGCTTCCCCAAAGTTCATTAAGTTTGCTTTCAACTCCTCGAGCGACAGCATGCCAGAGCTGTCTTCGTCCAGTTCCTGCACAGAGTTCAAACAGCCACAAAAGTTGTGGCGTCAGGGAACGAGTCGAATGCCGGGCTCGTGGATGCGGTATGGTGCGTTTGTACAAACAACAAACACACCTGGAATGCTCCTTGCAGCACCTCCTCCTCGTTGGCAACCTGGAGCTTGGGGAGCACGAAGTCTTGCAGCGCCTGCAGCGACAACGTAGGGCCGCTGCTGGCTTTCAACTCACTAATGAAATCCTGAATCTCTTTTTGGGACGGTGCCTTCCCCAGAAACTGTAAAATCTTCCCCACGTCCGATGTGCGCACTTCTCCTTTGTCTTGGCGATCAAACAGGTGGAAAGCCTCCTTGACTCTGGCCTCGTTTCGTTTCACTGTTTCACTCGCCGCCGGAGATAGCGTGCCACCTTCTGCGGAAGCTGCCGGCGTAGGCTCCGACGTGCTTGAGGAGGCAGTGGAAGAGTCTGCCGGCTTGTTGTCAGCTGGAGCGTTGTCCTCGGCCGGCGCCGGTGCTGCGTTGGCGGCATCTGCATCTCCTTCAGCAGCACCACCACTGGTTGTTTCAGCCGCGCTCGCTGCCTTATCCTCCGACTCTGCCGCGGTTGCGGTCGCGGCGGTTGCTTCCGCGGCCGGGGCATCTCCTTCGATCTTGTCTTCGTCCTGGGAGCCAGCTTCTGCTGCTCCGTCTTGTTCTTCCGCTGCCGCTGCCGCAGGTTGGCCGTCATCCTGGTCACTTGATCCAGTTTCCTCGGCTCCATTGGCAGTAGCGGCGTCACTTGTGCCGTCTTGTGAGTCGTCGGGTGCCGCTTTTGCCTCCGCGCTCGTCGTGGCCTCCCCTTCCGTACTGGCCTCGGCCTCCACTTCGCCTTCCGCGTCAGCTTTCGCCTCAGGCTCAGTCTCCACTTGCGCTGCAGTCTCCGCCTCGGACTTGGCTTCGGTCTCCGCTTTCTCCTCAGCCTGCTCCTTGACTTTCTCCTCGCTGTCAGTCTCTGCGTTCACCTCCACCTCAGTCTCAGCGCCAGCACCAGCCTCGTCCGCAACCTTACTCTGGGTTTGGGCTTCGGGTTCACTCGCTGTTTTGGTTTCAGTCTCAGCGGCAGCTTCGGTCTCAGCGGCGGCTTCGGTCTCAGCGGCGTCTTCAGTCTCAGCGGCGGCTTCAGTCTCAGCGGCGGCTTCAGTCTCAGCGTTGGCTGTAGTCTCAGCGTCGGCTGCAGTCTCAGCGTCGGCTGCAGTCTCAGCGTCGGCTGCAGTCTCAGCGTTGGCTGCAGTCTCAGTGTCCGTTGCAGTTCCGTTCGCTTCAGTCTCAGCTGTAACCTCGGCTTCGCCTTCCGGTGTTGCTTCAGCTTCGCCTTCCGGTGCTACCTTGGTATTTTCGTCCGAGGTGGCCCCAGCTGCGCCCGCCTCGGCTTCCCCGTTTCCTTCCGACGCTGCTTCAGCATTTGCTTCCGACGCTGCTTCAGCATTTGCTTCCGACGCTGCTTCAGCATTTGCTTCCGACGCCGCCTCAGCATTTGCTTCCGACGCCGCCTCGGCATCTCCGTCCACCTTAGCTTCAGCGTCACCTTGCGTCTTTGCCTCAGTATTGTCTTCCGAGGTGGCCTCAGTATTTCCTTCCGGGCTGGCCTCAGCACTTCCTTCCTTGGCCGCCTCTGTGTTTCCTTCTGGGGCCGCCTCGGCGGTTGCTGCTGCATCGGTTGCTGCTGCATCGGTTGCTGCAGGATCAGCTTGCGGTTGCGATTCAACGCCCCCATCGCCTTCGGCCGCGGTTGGTTGAGCGTCGGTCTCGGCCTCGGCTTTCACCTCAGCACCCTCCTCTGCCTTCGCCTCTGGCTGCGCCTGGGCGTCGGAAGCCTCCGCGATCGACGCGTCACTATTTGCGGCAGCTGCTGCTCCGTCGTCTTGTTCCGCGGCGGCTGGAGCTGCTTCGGACGATTGCCCATCCTGTGCTGCACTCCCGCCCGCGGCTGAGCCAGTGTCGGCCGAAGCGGCTTCCGTGTCGGCGGCTTGGTCGCTGGGTGCGGGTGCGGCATCGGTGTTCTCGCCCTCCTTGGCATCTGCTGGCGCGGAAGCATTCTGGGCCGTTTCACCAGATTCCGCTGGAGCTGCGGCGGCATTGGCCGCGTTGCTGTCGTCCGTATCAGCCATGTTTGCTGCCACAGTAACGAGCTCCTGCAGCACTAGTGCTCTGCTCCGTCACACTCCGCCCTTCGCTTCAGCTGGGCGACACTGCGGTCTTTCGTTTTTCGGCACGCGAACTGACAATATTCGATCTTTTTTTTTTTTTTTTTTTTTTTTTTCTGCGGAAGAAAAGTGCAGCAGAACAGCACACTGCAACCAACCACTCAATGACCCACGACCACATGAGCAAGAGTGAGATTTGATGATTGACGACAACCAACAACCAACAACCAACAACCAACAACCAACAACCAACAACCAACAACCAACAACCAACAACCACCAACCACCAACCACCAACCACCAACAACCACCAACCACCAACAACCACCAACCAACCACCAA
>ENA-OWNT01001694-OWNT01001694.1-seawater-metagenome-genome-assembly--contig:-NODE-1694-length-26392-cov-4.650618_pt1 | contig 26392 bp, 25 predicted proteins | sample MGYA00238136_ERZ651165 | MGnify/ENA primary metagenome ERZ651165 (study PRJEB26861, sample SAMN08777766) | seawater metagenome | isolation source: coastal seawater | place: USA: Florida | collected...
GGAAGTGACAACGCAACGACGAACGACGACACAACGACGACGGACGACGACGGACAACGGACGACGGACGTCAAACGTTCGTTCATTCGTTCAACCCACGTCAACTATAGAAAGCCAGGCACAACAAGTACTCAACAATAGACGCACGGTTCGTTGGTCTGGGAGCGAACACATCGAACATCGAACGACAGCGAATGAGATTTTGATGAGTGTTGGTAGAGACAACGACAGCACCAAACGCTGTTGCAAACATTCTTGTAAACGCTGGTTCCGCAGACGCAACTAAATCCAACCTCCTTCGAGAATGGTGACGACGTTGGTTGTAGACGAGGGGTAAGTGCGTGGAGGCTGTGGTGTGGTTACGCAACGAGGAATGTGGTTGGGGAAAAACGTGTTTTGATTGTTATCGTTGGCGTGACAAGGGTATTCAGAGCAAAACGGTCCATTGCTTCGTGATCACACATTGACAGCGACTGTGTGCGTTGTGGTGAGACAGAAAACATTCAAACGGTTCCCGATGTAAGGTGGGTGAAGTTTTTGCACTTTCTCACACGGGTTTGTGCACTAAACTAGGTGAGCAGCTCCGTGCGCAGAACGGTTTTCTCAACGCCGCGCTCAATAGTATGGCAGAATGCCGTCAATCAGCAAAGTTGGAGTAACTCAATTTCATGTAGAGTGCCAAACGCCGCAGGCACCAGCGTGTGTGATTGTGTGCATTGTTCGTATCTTCTTGTTATTTGCATGACGGACATCCTGCGTGTTTGAGCTCCTCGGGGAGACCCGGGTCAATACTTCTCATACAATGCCCAACTGGACACCCATCCCAATAGACAAATTGCGCATCAAGCGCGTGGGTGAGCAATTTCGATTCAGCCCTTCAGAAACAGAGCGACCTCCGATTAAGGTCCGGCAGCTACGCGATGCAGTCAAGCAATCATCACATTTGATTCGCCAGTCCAAGCATGCAACTGAATTATCACCCACCAACAAGAAGCATCGTGCAAAAGTGCGCGAATTCGTTACGTATGCCAGTAGCCCAAAGACGTCCCCACGGCCAAGAACGGGGTCGTCGTCACGTCCTCTGACAAGTAGTGGAACGCTGTCGCGTCCCAGAACCAGTGAACATGCGTCACGCCCCCACACGAGTGAAGTCGGATCGCGCCCGACGACGAGCGGTAGCACCACCTCCCACAGTCGCAGTACCTCGCATGGTCGCCATCGAACTAGAAAGCCGCGGCAACGCAAACTGCACGCACGCGCTCCCAGCATACATGATCACAAAGAACACGGAAGCCGCAAGGCAACAAAATTGCGGATGCACGTCGCTGCTGGCCGTCGTTCTGAAGGGCTCGCAGTGGGACGCACGAAATCAACTCTCAGCTTCCGAAGCCAGCAGTCAATGCGAAGCATCGCCGACTCAGTGATGGAAGATTTACACAAAGAAACCTCCGGTCTGTTTTGCGAAGGCTGCGAGCAAGGATGTCTGTTCTGCCGTGGCAGTCAAGACGTCATCGACGACTCCAGGGCAAATTGGCGAGAGCGCCAAGCCCGCCGCGAAGACTTCAAAGCCGCCCAAGAAGCAGCGGCCAACGAGGCGTTGGAAGAGCAGCAGCATCGCGACGCGTCTGAGAGTGGAGTTCATCTCCCACACACGCATGTCATTGCAACAATGATCCCTCATTACAAACCGACGAGTGCTGAGGGAACTAGTGTAGCGTTTGGGTCATCTATTTCGCTGGCCAGTTTCGAGGGCTTATTTCTGAGCACTGAGAAGTACGCGAAGCACAGTCAGCACTATGACAAAAACTTCATCTTCAAAGTATATTCCTGTGACAATCCTGATGATATCCGAGTCATCAACTACAAAGAACAAGTGTTCTTGACGACCTCTGATTCGAGGTGAGCATCGCTTCTGATTTGCACTATGTGGAGCCGCGTTCAATTAACAATGATGTGCTGATGGGCGTCTGCAGATACGCGCTCGCAACAGTTTTTGATAAGAACAGCGAACCATTAGACCACGTCAACGCAGAGCTCAGCTCGAAAGGTAAGATACCATCAGTCGGTTGATCGGCTAATATGCTACAAGTACATTTTCGTCACACGCCGTCAACTGATTTTGGTTGCAGATGCAAACGCTCAAGCTCCGGACATAGAATTATCCAAAGAGTGCGTTCGTAGCATCGTACATGAGTGATACTGTGTTTGTGTTACGTTCGCTGACCCTGCTGCAATGCTTTTACTGCAACCGGCGTGTCATTTCAGTCACCAACAGGCGTATGACTTTGCTCGAGCGACAGAGGGCATGCACTTGAGTTTGTTGCCCATTAAAGGCGGCGATCTCCATAACTTGAAGAGGCATCCAAATGCAATGTGGCGTTTCATCACACCACAGCGTAACCCAGAGGAAGTCTCCGCGGAGGCGGCTGTTGCTGCAAAAAATGCGGCGGCTGCAGCGGACAAAATGGCGGCGGGTAGTCCCACAGGTGCCAACGATGAGTTGAAGAGTGACGATGACGAAGACAGCGACGATGACGGGCCGGCAGCCAAGTCTGTATCAGCTGGACGCAGCAAATTGGCGATGTCATCACGATTATTTAGGAAAAAGTCGTCTGCGCCCACAATAATTCGGCATGGGCATGTTGTGTGCCTGGAGCAAGGATGGTTTCGCTTAGAGCAAGCTCCGCAAGCCACTCTCAAAACCTCAGATGACGTTAAAATGGGCCCAGTGGCCGCAACGCATTTAAAGCATGTTCGTGTTGGTACCAGCGAAGCGATACACACCAGTGAACGCAGCGGTTGGCACGTCCATGTGCGCGATGGCATCCGAAAGTCAAAGGTTCGTTGCACCGGCAGGTTTTGTGAGGCACAGAAGAGTCAACTGAGATCATTCGGCCTGTCGTTATCCAGGTGCATTACCATGACGATCACAGCTCGCCAGCAGTAGAGCAATTGAAGCTATCGAAACAACATAGACACGCAACCCAAGTATACAAGCTCGCCAGAGACTTTCCATCCCAGCGAAAGGAGCTCCTTGACGAAAGGCGTGCAGAAGCAAGAGCCAAGCGCATGCTGGAGCTGGACCCAGAATCTAAGACGTTGTCTATCGTGGCTGCAACGGAGGCCTTCGCTGCAGGCCAGCGTGTTGACATCGCAACAATTAACACGTCGGCAATTAACACGTCGGCAGTCAACGACGATTCGTTGTCTCACTTGTCAGAGCGACTAGCGTCCAGCGATGATGAAGTATTTTCATTACATACTCCTCGGGATGAAGAAGAAGAACGCCGACGACGACGGCACCCGCGGCACAAAACTCCAGGAATTAGCAGCGAGCGTCGCGGGCTAGGGGGCGGCATGCTCCCAACCTCAAACAGAATGTCACGAAGGCATTCCAATGATCTGCCGACAATGGGCGAAGTAGCTTCCATGGTTATAGAGCGGAAGTACGCAGGCTCCAGCTTTTCCAAGCAGTTTCGCAGAAAAATTCAGCTTGCTGCCAAGAAAATCCAAAAAGTTTGGCGACGCCATCAGAGGTCTTACTGGAAAAAGCGGCTCTGCTATGTTGATAGCACCATCAAGCATCAAATCAAGGTTTGTGTTCAGACATCCGTTTGCCGTTGTGTTGCACTGACGAATCCATTTTAACATCTTAAGTCGACTGTTTTTTCTAGGTCCAAAATGAATTTCTACGCGCATCACGTCGACAAGGGCCGGACGCGGTGGCTGGTGCAAATCCGGACACGGGAACTGCGTGGAAGCAAATTCGTAGTTTAGCGCAAAGTGATGTCCAATCGTACCGCTACGCATTGTCTCCGGCCTCCAAGCGCCGCAGCGTGGAGCAATCTGCCGCTATCCATCGACCAATCTTGACGGGAGAGAAATTAGCAGGTTACCAACGGGATGTCCTTTTGCCGCATGATTCCGAGAGTAGAAGCAGGCGCAAGACGACGCCTCGGTCACCGAGGACCAACCACCGTCCGCGAACGCAGGGTGGACGGGGTTCGAAACAGTCGGCCTTGGGGCAGCCACCCAGAACGAAACCAGCCGTGCGGAAAGCGAAGACTCGGCGCCGCCACACGCGCGCAACCGGCACGCGTGAGGCAGACGATCCGGGCGAGACGAAGTCGCTTGCACTGGATCCGTCGATACTCACGCAAGAGGACTGGGATGTCGTGTCTCAATCCACCAACACTGACGGGTACAATCCGCTTATCATAGACACACGGCATCGCCCGGGGACCAGGGCTTTCGATGCAACGAAGTCCTGGCTGAGTCGGTCCGTGCGGGCAACAGCAGATTCATCGACATCCCGTCGAAGAAAAGGAACTCGAGCGCGGTAGCGCGTAAGTAAACACTGCCTCAACACCAAGCGTACGGAGTAGAGTAAACCTACGATGCCCCATCTGTTCAAGAACAAAAATCCGCCACCTTTTCCAATGTCCAATGCATAGAGAAAGTGTTTTCATTCATGGAGTGAGACCTATGGCTCTTATACGCTCCATTGGATATCAGCGTTAGTTTATGAGAGACGCACGACATCGACGTACAGTGTACATACATGTTGCGTGACATTACACAAATCGTTCTCAATCAAAAACCAACTTCGTAAATGCAAAATGCATGTGTTATAATACGTAACTTCGCTTGAGGAGCACGATGCGTGTAATACTTTCACACCAGATTTATTTCAACTGCACCGGGTAGCTGTATGCATACGTATTGCCTACATGTGCTTGTCGTGATTGCAGTGTCGTGCCAACACAACAAGGAACGGAATGAAGATCAACAGACAAACCATCAATGATCAACGACGACCAACAACCCGCGTGTTGGTGGTTGGTCGCGGCTGTCTTTCTTCAGAGTTGAGTTGAAGAGACAAAACAACAAAACAACAAACAACACGAGCGTCCGTCCGTCCTCCAACACCAATCGCTACATAAAATTGTAAATTCTAAATTGAGGATTTTAACAATACTTCTAGCAATCTTTACAGTCTGCGGCCATTTTTCCCACTAACTAACTATCAATATCAACCGTACTGTATAGAAATAGATATTTCTCATTTCCTATTTTTTCAAATTCAAATGTAGATCGTTCGTTGTCGTTCGTTCGATGTTCGTTCGTTCGTTCGTTCGTCCGTCCGTCGTTTGTTGGCAGTTGGCAACAGCGCATCGGACAACAGACGACAACGGACAACGAGCGTGTCGGGCGAGCGTGTCGTCATTGCTGCTTTGGCGCCGCAGCCGCCCGTCGTCGCTTGGTTTGTTTGAGTGACCATCATCGCCGGTGTCCCTGTCAGTGCTCGCGCCAGTGTCCCTGTCAGTGTGTTTGTCGGTGTCGCCGGTTTCTTGTGATGCTGATTCGTGGTTTTAGATACCGTCGCTGGAGTTGTTCATGAACACGTTCAAATCGGTGGTTCTCGCGGTGCCCTACCTACCTGTTGCCGCTGCCACTGGCACTGCTGGCGTGGGCAGATGTAGAGAACTAGGTCGCCACTGGTGCTGCCCTTGCACCCCAGAACGCTGCTAGGCGCAAAATGCCCACGTAGCGTAAATGCCATCGAAAATATTCTGCATATTGAGGCACCAATATATTTGTGTTGTCCTAACCAGTTTGTGTGCGGAGTGCTTGGGTGTGGCTAGTCCACACTCAAGCCGCGGAAGTTGCGAATGACTGAGTAATTGTACAGTCCTCACCAAACGATGCGCTCTGTGGTCATTGTCTGCTTAGCTTTCGTCTTGTGGCCGAGTATTGCGCTAGCAGTTACCCAGTCCACAGAGGAGGGCAATTTGTTTTATGTGCAAGACGATGAGTCAGTAAGCGACGTGGTAGAACTGTTTCAAGCATCGAGTGTAGCTCCTGATGATGATTCCAGTACCAATGTCGCTCTGCTCACTCGGTTCATGATTCTTGTGGATGACCTCGACGAGGATTATGTCAAGACAGCGAGTTCATTCCCCAGGCTGCATATCATGTCGCGTGTCGCTGCAGAGTTTGGACATGAGACGTCTCTCCGCTTCATTGTGGCTCCCCGGTCCAACCACAAGTTGCTATCAATATTGAACTTCCATTACGACTTGACTCCCAACGCGGAGTCTGATATCGGCACAAAGAGGGTTCACTTGAGCCAGATGTCCACCCCGGTATGCCTGTTCTATGATTTTGGGCGACAAAAAGCGTTTCGCTTTGACAGTTTCGAGACAGATGCCAACGAATTGGAAATCATGGCCTCCCTTCACCGTTTCGTTGGCAAATCTTTGAGCGGTGATTGGCCGTCCTTCATGACGTTACAGGATTCGCCGCCGGACGGTGCATCTGTTAGCGAGTTGTACAAGCCGCCGTCACGGCCCTTGACCACGCTGTCAAATCTGGAAGATATTTGCTCGATCAAATCGGTGTGTATATAACATTGGTGGCATGAACGTGCTGTTGGTTTGAACGTTCGTGCGTGCATCATCACTGTAGCCACTTTCATCGACATCTTTCCCTGCGGTCGTCGTTGCCGTCAGCGACTTGGTACAAGATGAGCGAAAGCAGAGGGAGGAAATACAGAATCTCGAGGCTGAACTAGAGCAGCTTGGAGGTTAGTGTCTAGGCTGTGAACTTTCCAATTGTGCTGCTGTTCGTGATGTTAAGTTCCTGTTGTAGGCGGTCGAAAGAAACACAAATCAAAAGCAAAACAGCTCAAACAGAAGCTAAAGTCGCTTTCCCACGGAGACTTTTTGGAACTCAAAGTAAGTTTATAATGACCGTAGCAATCAATAAACCTGCGTCAGCTTCGTGTTGTTGTTGTACGATAGAAACACAACGAATTGCTGGAGCTTCTTGAGGAATGGCATTACTATCTCCAAGGTCGCCTCGTTGTCATCGAGTCACCAATAGCAGCTGTTCAGTCCCTTTGGACCTCGAAGGAAAATAATAACGACTCTGACACTCCCAACCTTCTCATGATCCCAGCGCAAAAGTCCTGCTCAGTGTTGCTTCCGTACGAAAGGCCTGTCATTGACGTTGTGGGCTTGTCCTTTTTGTACGGAAAAGCTTCAAAAAATCAGCGACAGGTACGGTGATTGTGTCGAGTGCGCCATGGATTCGGACATGTTCACTGCTGCATGTATTGCAGGGCAATCACGCCGTACGAGAGATCCACCAGCTGTCCGATGTAGAAGAAGCCGTTCAAGCAATGCAAGGGACGGAATTTGCGGTTATGTTTGCGACAACCCAAAATGAGTCAAAGTATGATAAGAGCGTCTTTCGGATGACGGGGTTATTCGTCTAATGCACTGTGTTCACTCGCCACCATCTGTTGTTTGGTTGCCAGTTGGCTGCAGGTACAGAAGCTGGCTCAGGACGTTGCTCAGCTCAACCGGGGTGGACGGAAACTGAGTAACGCGATAGGCCCGTCGTCAGTTTCCCTTCCAACACGCCCCCCACCCCCACCTCCTTCTTTACCGAGACATGATGACGGCGGGAGCGCTGCTGTGCATCACAAAACACCTCCACCGCCGCCACCACCTGTCCCTTCCGTTCCGCTGTCGAGAACTTCTTACACATTTCCTGACATTTTGCTTGTGAACTCGTACAATGTGGAACTGCTAAATTGGTTCGGTTTGCGCTACTGGACCACAGAGTACGTTTGTTGTGCTCTGCCTATTGACGTTATGTTATAGCTTCTCACGATTGGCATTGATTCGCGCCAGCTTCGTAATGGTATGGAACGTGCAACATGACACCGTTACATTGCCACCGGAAGTAAATTTGACGGCAATCAACCGATCGTCATTTGAGACATTTGTTCGCGCAGCGATGCACACCGCAAACACAGAAAGCTCAATCAATGATACGATGCAACCGTTGAACGTTCGCCAACGGGATAGCAACTGGCACAATTGGCTCAGTGACGCAGAAGTGTGTTCTTTTGATGCTATTCCTGGCGCCGTCACTGTGCCCACACGTTTATGACGCAGCATCTCACAATGTTTGGCGTGGTTCTACAGGCCGCAAAGACACGATGGCCAGGGGTTCTCTCAGTGTCGGTATGTTCGTCTCGGCTCTATTCTTCGTGCATCCATCATCACCACATCTTATGGGTCCGCACAATGCACTGTGGTATCTATGTGGAAGGTCTATGACACGCGACGCTCTCTGGTTCCGTTCTTCCTGGAACCGTGGACTGAAATTGCAGTTCACTTCCCGAGAGCTTCGGGGAAACATGGATCTCTGTCGTCGCTAGAGCAATCGCTAGAGGACGCGGTGTGGAAGTATGCAGATGAAGTTTTTCCACGTGGTGGCGTGGTTTCAATCGACGCCGACAGCACAGGCCTTCGAACTGCCATTCGAGAGAATGTACATGGCGTAAGGCGTCCATCAACGAACAACACTACAATTGATAACGAGAGCCAACTCAGTGCATCTGATGGCTTGCCGGTGGATACTTCCATAGCAATTTTCAACCTTGTGACAGGGCGAGTAGCGTACACAACGTTCGTCGGATTGTGCTATTGATTTGCGTAGATCAAATCGGTTTGACACACCTGACATTCAACACACGTCCTGCACTCAACATAGGTGGCGTCAGCAACAGACTTTTAGGCGCTTTTATTCCCAAACCCAAGCGCGACACTGGGCAGACATTCATTCAACTTTTCCACCAACATTGTTTTCAGAAATTATTTGGTGAGTTCAATACCATGCCCGGGTACCGTGCTGTTTCTTATTGTCCGTAGTCAAATCATATTCGTGAGAATCGTGACACGGTTATAACAATCTTGACACCAGGCAAAACTACTCTGCGAAAAAAACAGTTTTACACGAATTTGAAACGGTGGATGAACTGACAAAGTGGCGTCAAATGTCTGAAGACGGTACCTGCGCTGCAGGAACCCTAGTGCTCGCCACTTCGCCTTCATTGCAGGTTCTTGTCGCGGTGTCCACGCATTGCGCAACTGAACCAACACACTAACATGCTGGTGATTGCAGGAACAATATTCCCACCACGTGGCAATACAAGAACTACAACAGCAAATTGAGGATACCACGGTTTGTGGCAAATGGGCACATGATCGAATGCGATTTTGTATGAAATGCGAATTTTTATCCGCTCCCACGTTTCAACGTACAACAGAACTTCATGAAGTCATCGAAAGGCCGTTCGAGCGGCCGAAAGTCAGCTAGGCTGACGATGTCAAAGTCTTTAGCTGACAATCGCCAAAAAATAAAGGCACTAGAGAAGGTATGACATGTTCTGCCGTGGTACTTCACTGATTCTTGCTTCACAACGTCTCTATTTAAATCTGCGACTTGCACAGAAAAGTTGCGACACATTGACTTGCGAGAAGTACAACAAAACTGTGTCGGGATTCAAATCACTCGCCCTCAACATGGCAGATTCTGACACTTGCTTCATTTGGGTAAAACCCCGGAGTGCATAACTTTCATCGTTGGCGTCTGGTCGATGTCTAAAGGGGTTTTTTGTTTTTGTCAGGCCAAATTCCCAGTTCCGCAGGCACATTTACGAATTGTGGAGACTACGCTGCTTACCCAAGACGGAGCTGAGGACGCTGTTGACCACGAGCACACATTGACGTGGTGGCCAATGCTGGGCATTCTTTTTACTGATCACTATTCTATTGCACATTTTGATGGCATGTTGCATGACCCAGCGGCGATAGAATCATTCGCTAAAACCAAAGGGGGTGTGGGGCTCGTCGATATGGGTGAGTGACAAAATGTTGATTGACTTGGTTGACTTGAATCTCACTGCATTATTCGTATCAACACTCGACATAGACAGTGAAGATGGTATGGGTTCAAGCGGTAAGTCATGTTACAGCAGCTGAAAGTCACGCAAGGGTGCGCACTTACCGCGTGAATGGCTTCTTTTTTGACAGCGTCATCTGATGCAATCGAATCTGAAGTCGAAAGCCTAACAATGGAAGCATCCAGCATGTTTGATTTCCTCGCTGTGTTCGGCGAAGCAAATCGCTCCGTTGTACGTTGTAGCAATATATCTCTGTTGAGAATGAACTATTTTTGTGTGAGTGAGTCTGCGCGTATTGCTTCGGCAGGCTGAATTGGCGACGTACATGCATGGCTCCAAGAGCGTGCTTATCATTGCCACTGATGTAGAAACCGAAATCCGGCGCAATTTTGCGCTGTGTCGGATGCTGGAACAAACGTTGGCCTCCCGGGTACGTAAATGCGCAATGACTCGATTGGTCATCAGCCCGTAATATTTTGTTGCTTCGTAGTCAGAAAGCACAATGAAAGGTGTGATCACATCACTTCAAAATCGAGAGTTACTGAGTGCGTTGGATATTTGGCCCCATGTGCAAGACGTAGCTGCGGATGCATCAGAAACTACAGCCGTTGCAATCATATTTGATGTTTCCTCGGGACTACACTACTTGCCTTTGAAGGAGTTACCCCCAAACGTTGAGGATTGGGATTCACAGCTCATAGCTCAATTCATCGCATCCTTTGAGAGAGGTGAAATTGAAGCAACAGACTTTTTGGAAGACATGTGGTTTGCGGCGGTCACAGCCGATGGGGCAACTTACTACTACAACAGCAAGGGCGCGACAACGTGGGAGAAACCATCGGGCTATGTCGAAGACTCATTATCAGTCAACGACGATGGAAACTCGAACACTGATTCAGCTTGTAACAACGATCTTCACGAGAGCGTTGTGCTTCTTCCATCAAAAAATAATGACGAGGCCAGCCTCGAGGCGGCACTGCAACTTGACTCTATCGAGCGATGCATATTCGTCTGCTTAGCTACGGAGGTGACAACCGAGACCTGGGACGCCAACATCATCATCAAGTCGGCGAATGCATTGGCGCACTCAGAACCACAATTTCGAGAGCCAGGGCTTCGCTGGTTTGTTATTCCATGCGACAACAAATTCCTCGTGTCCATGTTAGAGCTTGAAGATGTGTACGTGTTGAATGCGCTGTGTTGCCACAGTTGTCAACGCTGCCACTGTCGTTGATCATTGTGCCTTCATCAACCACGCAAATTCGCAGGTGCGTGACGGACCCACCAAGCATTCGAACCTACGACCTAGACACCGACCAATTCGCGGATTTGCCCGCAGAGGTACGTTGAACTTGTTGTTGTTCTTCTGAGTGAATTGAATCTCATACCAAATCTACCCACCGCCTAATTTTGTCATCATGCATAGACTCTAACCGCACAGCACGGCGTTGAGACGCTCCGAGAAATATTGAGCGCGAACTAGACATGGCGAAGATGCTGCAGCGAGGACCGAACACTCCGGTGTTGCGGCAGACCTCGTGTCCCAAATATAGATTTAGTTTACCAGGTCAACGATATCAGAGAGAACCCCTGCCGCAGTGACTTCAAGCCCGGCGCCGGGGCCTTGAACGACAAGAGGGCTTTGGTAGAATTCGCTGTGCACAGCCACCTTACACGCAGAATATTTGTCCTAAGCGGTAAGCCAACGCGATATCGAACGCATGCTCGCAACTGTAATACACTCACCATATTATCAGTTCCATTTAAAGTCGCTAGCGGATTCGTCGATCGATCGGCCTCAATCATACCGACCTTGATCGACGAGCCACCATCCCCAACCGTGGCTGCGTACCTAAACCCAACCGCGGTAATGGTGAACTTGAAAGCGAAACATGTGCTGCAATGGCAATGTCGCACCGTAGTTCGCATCCCTTGGCTTGAGCGTTCTGCACCTTTTCGGCAATTGTCACATCTAGTTCCTCCAACTGAGCCATGAATTCATCAACACTGAGATCTGCCATCGTCGGTGGATACCTAAAGCCGATTCATACAAAAATATATTCAAGGTGCAGGAGTGAGCATTTCACTGTCAACACAGAGCATCACAGGCATGCCAACACAGACAGCAACGCAGCGTACAATGACTCGATCTCGATGTCCTCCAACTCCATCTTGCCCCCGAGCATTCTGGCAAGAATCAAAGCTTTTCGAGCAACGTCGAGTCCACTTAAATCGTCCCTTGGGTCGGGTTCGGTGAAACCCAGTTCCTTCGCCGTGCGAACAACTTTGCTGAACTTCTCCCCGTCCTGCAGCCCCGAGAAAATGTACCCGAGTGTGCCGGAAAACGCGCCCTCAATCTTGCGAACTTTGTCACCAGCACGAATTTGACGGTCGAGGGAGGCAATCACAGGCAATCCAGCGCCAACTGTGGCTTCATGGCGAAATTTCTTTGGTTGCGACCGAAATTGGTTGAAATGAGCCAGTGAAGACGACAATGGCTTCTTGTTCGCCAACACAATAGGCAGACCGTGTTGCGATGCTTGCAAGAGCCGTTCAATCGTGCGATCGGAGGCGCTACAATCAGCCAGCACGACATCACGCCCTTCTTCTGCAGAGGCAAGGTCGGACACTAGATCCTCGACATTCACAAATTGCAACGCAGGATCGTCTGACTGCAACTCAGACATCCGCTTGCCCGCGCCTTTGCCTTCAACAAGATGCTGGAGCTGATCGTCAGTGAATCCGCTCACTAGATCACCCCGGATGGCTCCGGACGAGTCTGCGACCGCAACAATTTTGACACCAACATTCTGAGCCTGGCGGCACAGGACGCGCCCTACCTGACCCAGGCCCAGAACAACGATGCGCTGATTAGACATAGCTGCTTGCGCAAGTGCTTCGACTGCACCACCGCAATATAGACGTTGCGTGTTTTTGCGGAACAAATTTGTAGTTGCCGAAAATGCATCACAAGTGTTGCATTGGTGAACAACAACATGTCGTGGCAAGCCAATGTTGGGTGGGGGTGGAACGCCCACATTGTTCCCTCCATGTTTCCAGCATCATGATTCTAAAGTTGATGGCATTGGTGCATCCAAAAGCGGACAAGTAGCTCTTTGTAACGGTGCGAGACAAGAGACGTGGTGTTGGCGGTGGAGAAACCACTTCCACCAAACACCAACCACCAACCGTCATGGTTGGTGGTGAATGGAGTGATTTGTGCAACCAAGGGTTTATTTTTACGCACCGCAAGTTTGTCACTACCCGCCGTCGTCGTTGACGTCGTGGAAGCGTAATCAGTAGAACAGAAGAAGAAAGCTGACGTCGGTCGTCGGTCGTCGGTCGTAGGGTCATCGGTCGTCGACGAACATTGCGAGCAAGGAGCAAGCCAAGGTTGGTTGGAAGTGGGAAGTCTGCGTTGGCAGTTTGTTTTCGTTGGCTGTTGGCTGTCCGTTCGTTCGTTCGTTCATTTCAGTACAACAGCCTGTATAGTTTCCTCCGCGAACGAAGTTGTCGTCGTCGTTGCAGCGTTGCAGCTGCATCCTGCCTGCCTGCCTGCTTTAATTATGCTTGTGCTACGACTCGATCCGAGTCATTCGAGTAGTATCTACTTGACTCTACGTGCCTTATTATTGTTGCAGTCGTTGTCCCCTTTTCCTTGCAGCAACACATAACCATCTTTCGCTCTCGCTCTCTCTCTCTCTCTCTCTTGAGTGCTGCTTTGCCCGTTTTTGCAAATCTAGTATCGAAAGCAACCGATCCTTGTGACATGGTGTTTTGACAGAAATGTTGTCGATGATAATTACGCAACTTCAATTTTTAAAAAAAAAAGCCTCGAAGCTGACAATGACGTTATCAAAGCAGACGCAAATATACATGTATTCACGCAGGAAGTACCACACACAAGTAACGTGCATGCAAAGAAATCGTGGATGAGCCGGTAGTGGGCTATTTAGTCACGGCAGAACAACCAGCCCACCCCGCTATGCCGTAGCTCGCGCGTGAGACGCACGATCTCTACCTCAAAGAGATGACGAAAGAGCGTAGCGTCAATTAACGTCTGTTGTTGTGTTTTATGAATGCTGCACTTATAAACTAACAAAAAGTGTGGGAATTGACGACAGCTGCTCTCAACAAGAGCGAGCGGGTGCAAGATTAACTCTACCATTACTCGATTGATCTACCGCTCTCGGCCCTGTAGTCAGCACAATGACACGAAGAAAACGACAAATCACAAAGATCCATTTCACTTCGAAAGAAAGAGCTCCCAACAACACCAACCGCCATCCGCTGCTGCCGGTCTATCGCTGCCTCCAACTTTTTCTGGATCCCGTCACAGTCCGTTGAAGACGCTGCAGCCTGGAAGTCTGCCACTGATCCAGCAGTGCCTGTTGCCTGCACACGCAAACCACACCGAAACTGTGACACGAGCTCCTTGTCAAGGTTAAGAGGCTGAACCACACGTACGATTAATGGAACATATGACCGCGTTATAATAGACATAGGAACGCCCACTGCCTGCAATAATGGAAAGATTTTTCGGTCATGGCACAAAATGTCTAAGCCGGAATTCAAAATCACGTTATTCGCACCAATCCAATCAAAAAGTATTTCCACTGCGAATTCAGAGTTTTCTCGTGGCACGTTTTGAGTTCACTTTCCAACTCGGCGATCCTCTTTTGCTAATATTACAATCAAACGCAGGCAAACCGTTAACAAAGACCATCTTGGCGCGCGGAAAATATTGTGCCAGCAAACCTGAGGATCTGCGCTGCTCATTTTGAAACTGGAGAGCAGAGTCCTTTATTCAATTGACTTTTTTCTCAGCGAACAAGTCCAGGGAACATGTCACAGTTTTAAATATTTCACTTTCTGGCACTCATGTAGTATGTTTCGCGACACGTGAGCTGGTTGGTGGATCGAAGCAACATGATTCTAGCGCAGGGCAACGTTTCAGCCAATCGGCACGCAAAAAACGGCCCATGGTTCAAACTGTCACTTGGACAGCTCCATGCACTCCGCGCACAGCGCAGAAGCAATTCAAACCTAAACCTTAGCGAATACCTAAACCATGCAGTATCAGCACAGCCTGCCACACACCAGTCAGACACACACACACACACACACACACACACACACACACACACACACACACACACATGGCAACTCAACAAAGCACAGCAGCACGCCGACCAGCAACACAACAACCAACCAACAACGGCGACGGTGACGGCGACGACGACGACGACGACGACGACGACGACGACATCGAAGAGCTTCTCTGCAGAAACTCTGAACTTTGAGAAGTTGCGTTCATACAGGCTATTACACTTTCGCGCTCGTGTCCTCTGCTCTGTGGTCTGTGGTCATCAAGGGAAGTGTCGAGGATGCACACCATTGTATCCATACGTATGATACATGACATACACACATTACAACCTCAGCTTGTTGGAGCACATGCATGCATGTATGATGTACGTTGTGGGTGCATGCCTGTGTGTTCTGATGACGAGGAACAAGGCGCAGAAATGCTTCTTACTGTGCGCCAACGACGGAGGGCAAGGCAAGCGGTGCGTCGCCCGAGACGAGATACCATGACAACACGACTTTACAATTATTTGATGGCACTGATGGCATCATGACCGAAACTCTGAGATCACACGTTCTCCACGTTCTGCTCTTGGTTGCGCAAATCACAACTAAAGTGCACCATGGCCGTAAACATGTGGCGTCGCAGCAAGCTCTTGGGCATCTCTGTTACGAGTGGATAGTCTTTCTCGAAACTACCATCAAACGGCACCGGGCATTCTGGTTCGTCAACACCCAGTTCTTCGTGAACCTGTGAAAGCAGGCGCAGATTAGCAAGATGGCACGATGAGGTAGTTTGAGAGAAGGCCAGGAGTTACACGTACCGCATCGAAGAATTCGTGTGCCAGAGCTTGTTTCACGTTGATGCGCTTCCGGGGATGGAATGTCAGCATTTTCTTTACCAAATCCAGAGCGAGATCTGAACAGTTGCTCAACACACTTTCCAGTCGGAGGTTCGCCGGTCTTGTTTTCAAGGACAATGCCAAGCGCAGGGCGGCATCGTCAGTGATGAAGTCGCATTCTTCCTCGGTAGGAATACCAGCGAGCAACACTGTCTTTTTGAACTGATCCATGGCGTGGTTGCCGCGAAGGACAACACGGCGTGTCATGATTTCAGCGAAGATGAGCCCAGCACTCCAGATATCGATGAGCTCGTCATACGGGGAGTTACACAACAGCTCCGGAGCACGGTAGTATCGCGTGACGACATATTGCGTCATCTGCGAAGGAGCGTCGGCAGCTGCAGCTAGTTCTTCTTGGATGCCAGCGACTCCGCGGGCGAGACCAAAGTCGCAGATGACAAGGTGGCAGTCCGAATTCACGAGTAAGTTGGCCGGCTTGAGGTCACGGTGGATGACGCCGGCGGAGTGCAGGAACTTTAAGCCCTTCAAGATCTGATACAAGAAATACTGCGCGTGGGCTTCGGAGAGCTCCTGGTTCGACTTGATGATGTTGTCCATGTCGCACTCGTGGTGATCGAACACCATGTACAGATCGCTGAAACGCTTGTTGTAAGGTGGACCTGTAAGCATCAAGGGCACGGATACGTCACTACTTGTTCGCAAAAATACGATGTGGCAGGAAGCAGGACACAATATGGTTTCGGCAACCAAAGCACGGCACCGTACCAGTCATCACATCAACCAACTTCACAATGTTGTCGTGGGGTCCGTGCTTGGCGAAATGCTGGAGAAGCTTGATCTCACGCAAAATACGTTTGGCATCAACCAAATCCTCGAACACGTCGGCGACTTTCTTCACGGCAACGGGCTTGCCACTGACTTTGTCTTGAGCCGCGCACACCAATCCGTAAGCTCCACTTCCAATCTTTTCTATGTTTTGATAGCGCACGTCCACCTCGAAAACTTGCTTGCGTACAACTTCCACCCTGTAATATTCACGTTGTTGAGCAATTTCCAGCTCGCGGCTCGAAAACCATTTTTCTTTCCGCTTCGACTTTGATGATCTCGATTTGTAGTCACTGGACCCCACAGCTGCCTGGATTTCGGGGACCGAACGTCGGCGGGCTGACTTCTCCGCTGCTGCGATTACCTTTGGAGAGGCACTCAAGCGCCGCGTACCGCCTTTGTCCGACATGGCCGAAGAAGCTGGTGGAGCAGACGGCGTGCGTGACCAAAGGTTTCAGTTACAACCGCCACCTCGTCTTAAGCCTATACCACGCGGCACACCAACGCGAAAACCCACCACAAAAACGAACAAAGAAAACGCAAGCACACTTGAGTAGGCTACTCAACCGCGGCTGATGTGCTTCGTGTGTTGGCACGAGTCTCGTCTCTCCATTCTACGGTGGACCACCAACCAAAAGCGACCTAGCAAAGTTCTTGTGACGTCGCCAACAAGCCGAAAGCAACCAGCAACAAGCTGACCTGGTTATCATTCACAAGTTGCTCGCGAAAACACACAAGTGTCGTTGGAACGCCCCCGCCGTGTGCGAGCGAAGGAACAAATCGATTTTCCGGCAAGCACAAGCACAGGCACTGCATCGCTCCGTCCATCCGTTCGGCAGTCCATCCATCTCTGTCCTGCCTCTTCACTCCTTCTACTCCTCTCCTTTCTTCAGCGACGTTCCAACGAACGACATGCATCGTCCATCCATCCGTCCATCCGTCCAGCCGTCCAGCCGTCCAGCCATCTATCCATCCATCCATCCCATGACATCCATCCATCCATCCCATGACATTCTCTCAACGCCGTCGCCGTCGAACTCGAACAACAACGACGACACCGACGCAACCACCAAACCGAACCGAACCGAACCCTCATATTATTCCTATAAACAGAATCATTCTATGAACGTCACTCAGTCAACACAACATATCGTGAACCGGGAATACGTGCATGACGGGACCATCACGTAATTCCTGATTCAGGAAAGTTACTGGCTTATTTTCGCACTGTGCACATGCGACGGGGAGGTATCTATAAAAGGGAATTCATCGATGTTGGTTGCTGACGCACATTTCACAGTCACTCACTCACTCACTCACTCGTTCACTCTCACTCACTCACTCTCACTCACTCACTCACTCACTCACTCCCAACTCCAGTTTCCGCTGACTGGACTGAATTGACTGACTGACAGTGAGTGAGTGAGTGCGTGAACCGCCTGTTGGGTAGTGCAGCGGTGGTCCTACGCCGTGTACTGGGTGACGACCGACCACCGCTGCACTGCCCAGTCACCCGCAGTGGACTTTATGTACTTTGAGCGCATTAGAAATGTCACTGTGGTAAGGTTATAAAGGTACATTAGGCTAGTTGGGTTGTGGAAGTTGTGGATAAAGTGTAATGATAGTGTGCATAGCATCCTGAATAGCCATCAAATCCACTACTCACTCACTCACTCACTGTCACTCACTTTCAGTCACAGTCAGTCGGTGAGCGTCGCGGTGGGTCCCACAATTGTGCAGGACATCGTTCAGGGGTTGAATGTTGATTACATTACAGAAACCTGCAAAGTAGTTTTGGTGTACAGTTCACAGTTCACAGTTCATTGTGCGTTCATTCGTTCATTCTTCGTTGGAGATTTTCAGATTTTCAGATTTTCAGATTCACTGCCGACGCTCAACCGGAGCTTCACTTTTTCCATCCGTATACCAAGTTCAAAGTTTTGAAGGACCCCGTTCTCATTACTGCACACATCAGAAAAGGTGTTTTTGGAACGTACACTTACACGAGCACAGCCACAAAAGACGAATGACGAATGACAAATGACGAACGTCAATCAAAAAGTAGTACTGTACTGTACTGTACAATCGTATTCATTATTCATGACGATGTCAATCACTCACTCACAGTCACTCACAGTCACTCACTCACTCACTCAGCGGTCGTCGTCGTCATCGTCATCGTCATCGTCGTCGTCGTTCGTTCGTTCGTTCGTTCGTTCCTTCGTTCGTTCGTTCGTTTGTTCGTTCGTTCGTGGTTCGTTCGTTCGTTCGTTCGTTCGTCAGCGTCGTTGTGTTGTTGTTTGTTGCGTTGTCGTGGTGAACATGAACACCATTCATTCGTTCACCAAACCCCAAACAACACCAACCACCCGCCGTCCGCCGTCCCGTCATCATGGTCCTTGGGCGAATGAGCGGATGGGCGGGTGAGTGAGTGGATGGAGGAATCACCGATGTGTGTGTTGTTGGTGTGTGTGTTGTGTATTGTGTGTGGGGGGGGGAGCGTTTGCTGTGACGTGTTGTTGTTTCAATGAGCGCTGTTCGTTGCTGGCAGCTGACTGAGCCACACTGACTTACTCTTACTGAATTGACTGTTCTTGTAGTTTGCCCGAGTTCGTGTGGTGTAGTCGATTGCAGTTCGGACAACTTGCGAGATAGTCGTGGTAGCATGCCGCCTTTGTGATGAGCTTTTCACTGCTGGCAGTGGTGTTGATGGGTAGCTGAATGTTGATGAATGGCAGCCGCCACCCTTTGAGCGCTGAGATGCTGGAGCGACATCTGGGCCGTAACGGCAACGCCAGTGACAAAGTCGGCTGAAAAATGAATCACTGGAACGGCGATCACGAAAAACTTGTCAAGTTCAGTAGCTGAATTGCTGAAGTCAGCGTCTCCAAGGCCTCAGTGCATCACTGGGCCGCTTCAAAATGGTGCCGTGAGCGACGCCAGTGCGAACTGCATACCCATTTCCACTTCACTGCTCCAATTAAGAGCGTGTTGGCTTGTTTGTACACGCATCAGCGATCAAAATGCGTGGTGGTGGTGTGGATCACCGGCCTCTTCTGCGCGGAAGCGAGAGCGGAAACCAAAGCGGTGGTGTATCTCCAATGGCGACTACAGCGCCAGCTCGACGAGAAGACGGCGACCATTCCGACACTCACATTCCCACCCACAAAAAGCTTGGTTCTATCGTCTGCAAGTACAAATATTACCTGCTCGTTATGCTGGCCTGCATCATCATTACTGTGTCCTGCGGCATCGCAATTCCTGCCAACTACACAGACCCGGACAACACACTTGGGCTTTCGTGGGAGAGCTATTACACAATTAACTGCGTCATGGGCACCATCCTGCTGATGTCGCTGGGGCTGCCACCGGACCTCATTCTGGTGGCTGTCAACGTTGTGTTGACTCTCACACCATGCTCTCGATCCGAATGCATTCCAAAGGGCTCCAGCTGCGACAAAGGCGTGTGGGGTGCCTGCACCATCATTGGCAACACGCAGGCGTGGAAAGGCTTCGCCTCCACCAGCGTGCTTTCGATTGGCGCCTTGTTCATGGTTGCGAAAGGAGTAGAGAAAACCGGCATCATTTCATACATGGCTCAGTTCGTGCTCGGAAGCCCCAGACGGCTGTGGGTCGCTATTCTCCGCATGTGCTTGCCCGTTGCAATTATTTCTGCTTTCATCAACGACACTCCTGTCGTTGCCGTCATGATGCCGATTATTGAAGCTTGGGCTCTGAAGACCGGGACCGCCGTTTCAAAATTGATGATCCCGCTGTCCTATGCGGCGCTGTTGGGAGGCATGTGTACTTTGACGGGAACATCCACGAACTTGGTGCTCGCAGGTCTCCTCAACTCGACTTCGGGGTCGGATGGAATCACCCTCACAATGTTTGAAATGACACCTGTTGGTGCTTGCGTAGCGTTGAGTTGTATCGTGTACATGTCCGCATGTGCAAAATGCTTGCTGCCCAATCGCAAGGCAAACGACGGCGCCAGCGACAACGACGCCAAGGACTTGATCGATGACGATGCAGAAATCGCTGCGTCGGGCAAAGACAACAGGTCTCCTCTTGCCAGTTTCGCGTCGACTGGACCAATTCATGCGAAGACGTTCGTCGTGGATGTGACCGTGCGCCCAAAGTCAAAACTCGTTGGAAAGCAGATTGGCGACACACTACTGTGCCGTAACGGCAATGAATTGCTGCACTTGTCGTCAGCTGATGGCGTTTTTGACGGCGTGGCACCAGTCGATCACGAAATTGTCGGAGGGGATATTGTTGTGCTGGCGTGCCCTCTAAAGGAGCTTCTCAAACTGCGTTACGATCGTGATGTAACCTTTCGACGCCAACAGCAAATTACGCAGACGTTGAAAGCTGGGCGCCGGCATCGGAAACTGTAAGTCGAGTTGGCAGTGGAGGTGCAACAGATGAAAACAAATTGCCCGTCTGTAGCTTAATGTGTGCGCTTGTTTGGCTTGATTCATGAAGGTTCGAAGTCGTGGTTGCCCCTGGCAACCCGTTGATCGGGAGTTATGTGCGCGACAGTTTCATTATGTCGCTGCATCCAGCCGAGATTCTGGCGGTGCGATACTCTGGGACGTTCGCCATGCGCCACGGGGATGATGTGACCCAAAGTCATCAGATTGAGGCTTATGACACAATGCTCGTGGAGTCTTATCCAAGTTTTGAGAAGGCCTTCAAGGTGTGTTGCAGGGTCCTGCGGTGGAATTCTCGCGATCGCTCTGTTGATTCGACGCTGCTCATTGTGTGTCGCACACAGACTGGCTCTGCTTTTCTGTCCGTAACCCCCATCGAGTCGAGTACACCTCCGCGAAATTACACGAAAGTCGATACTTCCCGCATGCTCGTTTCTGGACTTATCGTCATCCTAATGATCGTCGGGATCGTGGGTTACTCCGATTTCATATTTGAATGGGCCATTGTTGCGGCTTTCCTTCTCATTTGGACGCAGTGCTTGACTGTGTCAGAAGCATTTAAAGCTGTGAAAGGTCCGCAACAACATTGGTGGCCCAACCCGCTTGTGTGGCATGTAACGGGGCTAATTCTGGATGTTAGGTCGAGTCATTTTGGGCATTCTTGCAGCGATGGGGTTGGGGGGAGCGTTGCAGAATACTGGGGTAGCCCTGGTACGATCCAACACATCGCGCTCGCCGTCGTCCAGTTCGCGTCATCATCGGAACTTTCTTGATTCTGCAGGCTGCGGCCACCGGCATGGCACAACTTGGGCTCATGCTCCACTCACCGATCCTGTTACTGAGTCTCATTTATTACACAGTCGCATTGTTGAGCTGCGTGGCGGGAAACCAGGTTCGGTGCCCATACCTCCATATGCACACGGTACACGGCGTCGGTGTCATGTGTACTTGGGCACGTAGGCGACGGTGATCATTTTGTTCCCAATCGTTCGTGAAGTTGTGGGCCAGCTCAACAACGAACTCACTCTGACACAGTTTGTCATCGTCTTGATCATGGGTTCGTGCACGCGCTGCATGCACTATGGTCCGGTCGCTTCGCCTGATGGTACTGTGTTTGTTGAACTAGGGGCGTCGTCATCGTTTATGAGCCCTTATAGTTATCAAACCAACCTGATGGTTTGGGAGGTGAGTGTTTTGTGGGCTTGTGTCGTGTTTCGATCGCTTCCAACATTTGTCAGCTCAATGTCTCCAAACGTACCATGCAGGCTGGTAAATACCGCTTCTCGGATTACCCAAAGTTTGGTGCGGGTATGACTGTGTTGGTGAGTTTTTGATGTCTCACCCATGTCCTGCGCGCACCGCACTCGCACCACTCTGCTAACAACCCCTTTGCACCTATGAAAGGCCGGTATTGTCACTGGAATTACGACTTATTACATCATTCCGTTGACTGCTCCGGAGACCAACGCCACTGCCGTAGCAGTGTGATCGATCACGGCCACACTGCCAGTTGGCGTTCATGAAAGTAGTCTTGTCCGAATGCAGTTGATGCAACAATCACAGGCTGGAAAGAACAACATCTGTCACCCGGTCCCAGGGCATTGACTGTGAACAATCAGTTCGCCCCAGGCGACACGAGGCCGCATTCACGATACCAAACAGCAGCATGCTTGTCGACACGCGATGACAAAGAGTTTTGTAATTTTACTTAGATTGTTCACGTACACATATATTGGGAAGCATTGAAGTCCAGAACACAAACAAATGCATGTCCCCGAGCTAGAGCACCAAACCAGCACATCGTGCTGTCGAGGTGCTTCAGCGTGCCCTCAAAATCAGGAGGTCTATCGCGTTGAGATTTCGTGCTCCAGGACACTGAGCTCTTTCAGCATGGCATCTGTCGCTTCCATGGATTCGAGGTGCTGCCTCAACTTCTCAGTGTTGGCTTGGAGCAACTTTTCTTGTTCGGCAATTGCTTTCACATACTCATTATGCTTGGCTTCCAGCGCTGACACTTGTCCCGCGACGTCGGCGGACAATTGGCGCCTGCTACTTGAGAGGACGTCAACAAGGTCGTCACCGTTGACCAAGACGCTGTCTGCACAAATGGTGAAGGAGTTATCGTCGCTGACCTCGCAACGATCGCCTCGCAAAGAAACGCCGACAGAGTAGTCACCCGTGACGCGCCCATTGTATCCGAGGGACAAAGAGTATCGGCCATTGACAGTGTTCTTGGAGCCGCCGACAACAGATCCAAATCGACTATTGGCCTTGTTGCGGAATCCTCCTGAAGAGGTTGCGTAATTTGACAACGCTTTGTTAGCGCCACCGCCACCAACGGTGGCGTAATCTCCCCATACAGTGTGCAGGTAGCCACCACCAATGGAGCCAAAAGTGGATCCCGAAACAGTGTTGTCTTTGCCTCCAGAAATTGTGGAACCATAACCAGCAACCAAGTTTTCGGCGCCACCTTGAATGGTACCCATGGTGTAGCTGTTGGTGTTCAAGTACCCGCCATTCACGACTCCGTACTTGTCCTCAGCCACGTTGTAGTAGCCCCCACCCAAGTGTTCGAGAACGCCGTACGCGGTTTGTCCGTAGCCGCCAGCGATAGTCGCACCGTAACCGTAAGCAACGTTTGCGTAGCCACCAGAGATCGCAATGTCAAGGTCGTATGCCTTGTTGTAGCTGCCCCCGGTAATGTGCGAATGATCACCGTACACAGTGTTGGATGCACCTCCACCAATACTTGCGTATGTGGAGTACACTCTGTTCTGGTAGCCACCGCCGATCAAACTGTAATCATCCTTGACCAAGTTATCGTAGCCGCCTCCGATGTACGCCGCATATCCGGTGGCGTAGTTGGAATAACCGCCACCCACTGTGGTGGCGTATTTGTTCGCATAGTTATCGTATCCGCCAACAACGGTGGTGTAGTCACTGACGGCAGTGTTGGCGTAGCCACCGCCAACAGTCGCGGCAACACCAATAGCAGAGTTAATAGTGCCGCCTCCAACTGTACCGTAAGCCTCTTTCACGATGTTGCTGTCGCCACCACTGATGGTACCTGTTGAGTCGGCAACAGTGTTCTCCAAACCGCCACTGAGCGTCGCGGACGTTGCGATGTCAGTCAGCGTGTTGCCACTGCCGCCGGCGATGGTGGAGTATTCGGCCAGAGCGGCGTTGAACTCACCGCCAGTGATCACGCTCGAGTCGCCTTTGGCGGTATTGTAGTAACCCCCGACGATTGTCGCTGCGTAACCACTCGCCACGTTGCCCTCGCCACCACCAACCACGGTGTCTGTGTTGGCGGCCACGTTTTCGCGTCCACCAACCACGGTTGACGACACGGCTGCAGCAGTGTTACTGTAACCACCCAAGACCGTGCTCTGGATTTCAATGGCCTCGTTTTGCTCACCGCCACCAACAGTGGCGCCTCGTTGGAACGCGCCGCTGTCAGATCCACCCAACACGGTAGCAAAATCGCGGAGGGCCCAGTTTGATTCGCCCCCAACGACAGTTGCTGTTGTGCCGTTCGCGAAATTGAATGAACCGCCGTTGACGACGGAGTAAGAGCCGCTGGCGGTATTGCCAACGCCACCATTCACCGTTGCAGCATAGCTGCTACTCACAATGACTTGGTTTTTCCAGCCACCTCCAATCGTAGCGTATGCGGGGTAGGCCATGTTGACACGGCCACCACCGATAGTGTTAGCCAAACCGTAGGCGGTGTTGTACTGGCCTCCTCCAATAGAGCCGCCGGAACCATACGCTCGATTGCGCCAGCCGCCGCCAATGGATACACCTGTAGTTCCAGCGATATTGTACATACCACCACCAACAGTGCTCTGGTATCCGTAGGCATACGAGTCGTAACCCCCACCGATAGTCGCGTAATCAGAGTACACTTGGTGGTACGAACCACCACCGATCGTGGAGTAGTCAGCATAATTGGAATTGTACTGGCCACCGCCGATCACGGAAGCTGTGCCGTAAACGGAGTTGTAAACGCCACCCCCGACGACACCCCAGGTGCCGTACTGACGATGGTAGTACCCGCCTCCAATCAGGCCCCAAGCCGCGTAGTTGGCATTGTACTGGCCACCAGTGATGGTGCCGGCGTAGCCAGTGGCATAGTTATCATAACCAGACGTGATGGTGCCGGTCGTGCCAGCGACACAGTTCGAGTATCCCGTCATAACGGTACTGTAAGATGAGTAATAGGCCGAGTTGTACATACCGCCCGCAATGGTCGTGGCGTATCCGATGGCGTAGTTGCTGTGGCCACCCGACACGGTGGAGTATGCAGAGAAAGCTCTGTTGTACGTGCCACCACCGATTGTGGAACCAGTTCCATACGCACTGTTGTAGTAGCCGCCTTTGACGGTGGAGTATCCTCCGAAGGCGTAGGTGGTTAAACCGCCAGAATTCGTGGCGTACGATGAATACGTGCGCACCCCATTACCTCCACCAACAGCTGACCATGCTCCGTACGCTGAGTTGGACATACCACCAGCGACGGTCGCCATGTAGCCGTAGATGTAGTTGCTGTGCCCACCACCAATCGTGGAATAAGGGTAGTAGATGTAATTGTATGAGCCACCACCAACCGTTGACCAAGATCCGTACCCGTAGCAAGCGTAGCCATAGGCTGTGGCATAATACCCCTGGCCACTGACTTGCTGCAATCCGGCAAGAAACACAGCACCAGCCGCAAAGAGCCGACGCATCATTGAATGCGACTTTGCCATGTTGGACTCGCGACTACGTGCGTGACCAATAAGGCACTGTCTTCGCCGATACTCGGCGGAACAACAATCGCCACAAGATAGCCTTGGACAGCCCCGTCGCTTTGTCGCACTTCGCACTTACACTTTCCTTTGGAAATAAATTTCCCTTCTTTGTGCTCTGCCTTGTTTTTCCGCTTTTTCGAGCTCGACCCAGTGTATTGGCACAATGACAGCAGCCCGCCGCGAGGTTTGACCAACGTCCGTGGCTTCCTCTTCGTGCCCTTTGTGCAACACGTTCAGAAAGCTCCGTCGTCTCACAGCTGCCCTTCAGTCGAGGGTGTTCACCTCAACGATGCGTCGATGTCAGGATCTACGGTATCACCAGTCACAAAACACAACCTCGCCAAGAACAACGATAGAACGACACTCTCACAGCAGTTCTACGGCGAACGAAGCACTGCCAACACCACCGCCATAACCTTCACGACACCAACACAGAGAGAATGGAAAGACCAAGATAAGCACGAGAGTAGATGTCAAAACATCAAACAGACACACAAACAAACAGACAAACGAACAAACAAACAACAAACGAACGAACGAACAACGAACAAACAAACGAACCAACCAACCAACCAACCAACCAACCAACCAACCAACCAACCAACCAACGAATGAACGAACGAACGA
>ENA-OWNT01001695-OWNT01001695.1-seawater-metagenome-genome-assembly--contig:-NODE-1695-length-26356-cov-5.328133_pt1:0-7500 | contig 26356 bp, 30 predicted proteins | sample MGYA00238136_ERZ651165 | MGnify/ENA primary metagenome ERZ651165 (study PRJEB26861, sample SAMN08777766) | seawater metagenome | isolation source: coastal seawater | place: USA: Florida...
TGCCGGCACGGGACCTCCACCTCGATCTGGGCAGGATCCCATCTATCACGCTGATTTGTCAACACCCTTTGACAGCGCGGATGACGCGGCTTGATTGAAGCCACGGTGCCTGAAGTAGTAGTTGCTGACCTCCTCGCCATCGATGGTGTCCAGGATGAGGGCGAGCGTTGTTGAGGGCGTCGTAGCTGCGGGCCTTGGCGATGCGCAGGAACCACCTGACCTTGGCCCAGGCGAGCTCGATGGGGTTGAACTCGGGCGAGTAGGGCGGCAGGAAGCGCACGTGGACGCCTGCATGGTGGAAGGCGGCCAGGACGCGGTGCTCTCGGTGGGCCCCCAGGTTGTCCATGAGCACGATGTCGCCAGGGTTCATCTCCGGCAGCAGCACGTGCTGGACATAGGCGAGGAAGACCTCGCCGGAGGTGCCTCCCTCCACGGCCATGAGAACGGTCAGCCCTGCATCCATGGTCAGGGCACCGAGCATGGTGTGACGCCCAGCCTCGGGTCGGCATCATGGCGATGTGCGACCCCGACTCGTCGATGGCGAAGCCCCTGCGCCCCTCGGCTGTCTTGAGCCACTCCTCGTGCCGCTCGCGACGCGCCAAGTTCCTCTCCGAGAAGGCTTCGATGGCGCTCGCCGCTTCTCCTTCTGAGGGTGTACCCCAGCTTCCGGAGCATCCTCCCCACCGTCGCTTGCTCACGGAGCGACCCGTCCGCTCCTCGGAACCCATGGCTCCGCGCTACCGGCTCCCCCTTCCGCCGGCCCACCGACAGGTCCCCCTGGCGCATCAGACGGCCGCCACTGCGGCTCGACGCTCCCGAATCGCCGCGATGCTCCGGAGCTGGAGCTCGCTCGGCACCGGCCCGGCCCGATCGTCGCGCTCGAGGTCCTCGACGATGGCCGGGGCGAGGTCGAGAAGCCGCAGCACCTGGGACACGCGCGCCCGGGTCCGCCGCTCCCGCTTCGCGAGGTCCGCGGCCGTCCGGTCCGGCGCCGCGTCGATCCATGCCCGCCACGCCCGCGCCTTCGCCAGCCGCCCCCGCACCCGAGCGAGCGCGTCGGCCCACGGTCCACCGCCTGGCCCGGTCGCCTGGCCCGCTCCGGGATCCGCTGGCCCAATCACCGTCGATCCACCTCCGCCCTCGCCCTTCGCGTGGCCCGCTCGCTTCATGTCCTCCGCCAGCCGCCGCTGCAACTGCTTCACCTCGGCCTTCGGCGGCACCGGGTGGCGGCGTAGCCCGTGCCCGCGATTCGGCGGAGGTCATCGAGCTGTTTCCTCACGGAGCTTCCTCAGCCCCATCGTCACTGCAGCACGGGACACCCCCTCCCCCCGAGCCAGCTCTGCCCGACTCCCATACACCCCCTCCTCAAGCATCCGAGCCCACCGCCGCCACCGCACCATCCCCCGACAAGCCCGCTCCATCCGGGCCTCTACCACCACCGGTTCAGTAGCCGACCCCTCCACCACCCAGGTTCTTCCCACAGCACAGCATGGGGAGCTTCATAAGGCCCAGGCTAGTCAGCCTGGGCCTTTCTCTTAACAAGACCCTCGTCGGCTTCGCCGGCGGGGGTCTTGTCGTATCTGCCGTCGTGGTGCGGGTTTGCGGACGGTGGCCCCTCGCCGGGGGTGCTCTCTGGTCGGGCGGCGCCAGAGCACCTCGCCTCGTCGCCGGACCCAGACCGGTGCTCTCTGACTGCTCTTGGGGCTCAGAGACGCCTCCAGACGCCGAAAAGCCGGTTCACACCAGAGAGCGGATGGTTCACGGCTCCAGAGTGGGACAACGACTGGGCTTTTTCGTCTCCGCGGTTCACCGCACGAGGCGGCGGATCGCGACAACATCTCGCGAAGACTGCGGCGCTTGTTCCCGCCGGAACACGCTCCCTATTCGGCAGATGCCTTCTTCGCGCGGTGCTCTGCTCGCTGAAGGGCGGTGGCTGTGGCCGCGCTCGCTTCCGCGACGGCGACAAGCTCGGGGGGATCCAGGAGCTCTCGGTCGGGAACAGCTCGCTCTCGTCGAATCGCACGGATCTCTACGCCTTCGGCATCATCTTCTACGAATCGCCCGCCGGAAAGGTCCCCTTCGGCGGCGAATCCTACGGGGCCATCGCCATCGAGATCGGGACGACCACCCCGATCCCCACCGTCGCCTCGCACACAACGTCGGGCGTCAAGCGCGTCTCGTGGTCGTCGTCAGCTAACGCCAGCGCCCATGAGCCGCGGGCAGTCGCCGGAGAGTGATGGCAGGCTTCGCACGAGCCACTGACCGGCGGGCCCGGGTGGGGAGCCCCGCCGAGTGATCACGTAGAGGGGCACGAGCAGTGGGTCGGCCCCCCACTCGTCGAGAGTGAGCCTGACGAGGCGGCGGCGCTCGAGATCCTCCTGGACCATGTCGATCGGCAAGTTCCCCCAACCGAGTCCGGCGCGGACGAGCTCGAGCTTGGTCGACGCGTCGGCGACGAGCCACGTTGCATCGGAGACGACACCGTGGTTGTCGGCTGCCGTCGCCACGCGTTGGCTGATCACGATCTGCACATGACTCCGCGCGTCAGCGTGCGAGATCGACCGGCCAATGGTTGCAAGTGGATGCTCGGGTGCCGCCACGGGCACCATCGCGACGTGGGCTAGGAAGCGCCGTTCGAGCCCAGCCGCGTCAGATCCCACAGGCCCTGAGATGCCGATCTGGCAACTTCGATCGAGTACCACCGCGGCGACGTCGTCCAGGACCTCGGTCTGGACTCGCAGCGAGACGGTTGGGTACTGGTCCCGTAGTGCTTTCGCCGAGGCGATCAGCAGCCCCGATGGGCAGATCGTGTCCACGGCGAGGCGCAGCTGAAGCTCCAGACCCTGGCCGACGTTCGCGGCACGCGCGCCAAGGACGGATACATCGTCGAGGACCTTCCGCGCGTCGGAGAGCAAGGTTCTGCCCACCTCGGTCAGCGCCGGCCGGTGGCCAGAGCGATCGAAGAGTTGCAGACCCAGAAGGCTCTCCAAGTTGGCGACGCCCGAGCTCACCGCAGACTGGGCGCGATGCAGTTGACGGCCCGCCGCTGAGAAGCTCCCCTGCTCGGCCACAGAGATGAACAGCCGGAGCTGATCGAGGGTCACGCTGTCGAGGCTGGCGCGCATCTATCTCCTTTTACGGAAGTGTCTATCCAAAGTTTATCGGTTTTCAAGATAACAGAGGGCGTCTATTCTTCACAAGTCTGATGCCGCTGCGGCGCTCGCCGCGTCGGCGTCATCGCCTCGCCCACGAGGATCAATCACGCCCGACCAACTGCAAACGAAGGAGACAGAGATGACCAAAGACAACACCCTACTCGTGACCGGGGCCTCCGGACAGCTCGGACGTCGCGTTGTCGAGCTGCTCCTGGAGGCTGGCACCCACAAGGTTATCGCGGCGACCCGCAGCCCTGACAAGCTCGCCGACCTCGCTGAGCGCGGTGTCGAAGTCCGCAAGGCCGACTTCGACCAGGCCCCCGGGGATCTCGCCGAAGCGTTCGCTGGAGCGCAGCGGATCCTGCTCGTGAGTACAGACGCCGTCGGGCGCCCGGGGCATCGATATGCGCAACACCAGCGGGCCATTGACGCTGCCGGCCGAGCCGGCGTGAGTCACCTCGTCTACACCTCGCTGACGCACCCGGTTAGAGATTCTCCGGTGCTGATTGCGCCCGACCATGTGCAGACCGAAGAGGCTCTCGAGGTGAGCGGTCTGGGCTACACCGCGCTTCGCAACAACCTCTACGCAGACATCCTCCTGATGAGCCTGCCGGGCGCTATCGCCTCAGGGAGCCTCTTCGCTGCAGCCGAAGATGGCGGAGCGGCGTACGTGACCCGTGAAGACTGCGCACGTGCGGCGGCCGCGACCCTCGCGTCCGACTTTGATGGCAAGCGTCAGATTGAGATCACCGGCCCCGACGTCGTGACCTACGGGGAGCTGGCTTCGATCGCTAGCGAGCTCACGGGGAAAGAGGTCGCATACATCCCCGTCGATGAGGAGTCCCTGGTGGCTGGGATGACCGCGCATGGCCTGCCCGAGCCCTTGGCGCGGCTGATGGCCTCCTTCGACACCGGGATCAAGCGGGGGCTGTTCGGACCTGCGACAGGTGCGGTCGAGGAGCTGACCGGGCGGCCGCCGACAAGTGTCAGGGCCTTCTTGGAGGCGAACAAGGCGGCGCTGTCGCCGGCCTGACGCTCCCTACCTACGACGATAATCGTTGAGCCGAGGTCACCAGTGCTCTCCGTGCTGGAGCCCGACTGGCTTCTTCCCCTCCATCACCTCGGAGACCGGTTTGGAGATCGGCCTATTCACATTCGCCGAGTGCGGCGAGAGCGTCCTTCGAAAGGCCGCTGTCTCGCCCTCCCTGCGGCTGCGCAACCTCGTCGAAGAGATCACCCTCGCGGATCAAGTCGGACTCGACTGGTTCGGTGTCGGTGAGCATCATCGCGCAGACTACGCTGTCTCCTCTCCTGCGATGGCCCTGGCCGCTGCAGCGACGCAGACAGATCAAATTCGCCTGTCCAGCGCAGTTACGATCCTCGGATCGTCAAGTCCCGTACGGGTGTTTCAGGACTTTGCAATGCTCGACAATCTCAGCGTCGGGAGGGCTGAGGTCATGGTTGGAAGGGGCGCCTTCGTAGAGTCGTTCCCGCTGGTCGGGCTGGAGATGAGTGACTACGAGTCGCTCTTCTCGGAGAAGCTCGAGCTGCTGATGGAGCTCAATAGACCCGAGCTGCTCGCGTGGCCTGGTGGACGGCACACTCCACCCATTCAGGGGTGTCGGGCATTTCCGCGTCCCGTCCAAAGGGAGCTGCCGGTCTGGATAGGTTCAGGCGGCACACCTAGCTCGGTGATGCGAGCCGCCAAGCTTGGTCTACCACTCGCGATCGGGATCATCGGTGGCGATACCGGGCGCTTTCAGCCCCTCTTCCAAGCCTACAGGCATGGATGGAACGAAGCTGGGCACGACCCATCGTCCTTTCAAGTCGCGATGACGGTCCACGGGTTCGTCGCCGCGACAGATCAACGGGCTGCCGACATCTACAGTGGGCCACACAACGAGGTGATGACCCGTCTTGGCGCCGAGCGCGGCTGGCCTCCGGCGACGCGACAGGGGTTTGACGCCCAGACTGGCCCGACCGGCGCTTTCTTCGTAGGTAGCCCGAACGCGCTCGTAGAAAAGATCCTCGCACATCGTGAGAACTTTGGGATCACCCGCATCGCCCTGCAGATGGGGGTGGGAATCATTGAGCATCGCGACATGCTCGATGCTATCGAGCTGCTAGGGACGAAGGTAGCACCGGAGGTGCGGCGCCATGCGGAACGATGATGAGCGGAGCCCGACGGAGCATGACGACCAACTGACCCGCCGGGAGTTCTCCATCGCACTCGGCGCCGCGGCTGCAAGCGCGGCGTTAGCTGGACTTACTGGCTGCGAATCGAGACAAGGAGGCGACATGAGACCCGAGACGAAAGCGAGCAGCCTCGTCCCGACCCTCTTCATCCCACACGGTGGCGGTCCGTGTTTCTTTATGGACTGGACGATGGGGCCGGCGGACACCTGGGCTCGAATGGCCCAGTGGTTACGGGAGCTTGGACGAGAGTTCGAGCACGTCAAAGCGATCGTTGTGATTTCCGCCCATTGGGAGGAGCCGAGTGTAACGATCCAGACGAGGGCGCAACCCGATCTGCTCTTCGACTACTACGGCTTCCCGCCCCACACGTATGAGCTGCAATGGCCAGCGCCGGGTTCTCCCACGCTCGCTCGCCGGATCGCCGAGCTGCTCGCCGGCCGGGGCGTCGCCACCGCCGAGGCGCCGACCCGGGGCTTCGACCACGGCGTCTTCGTCCCTCTCAAGGTCGCATTCCCCGATGCGCAAATCCCCACCCTGCAGATCTCACTCAAGAAGGGGCTCGACCCGCAATTTCACTTGGAGCTCGGTGAGGCTCTCGCTCCACTGCGCCACGAGGGGGTGCTCATCGTGGGCAGTGGCATGAGCTTCCACAACATGCGGGCCATGATGGCCGGGGGAGGACGGGCCTCCGCGGCGCGCGAGTTCGACGAGCGCCTGACGTCCGTCTGCTGTGACGCCCCAGACGCATGTCGAGGGCAGCTGCTCCGCTGGCAGACGCTCCCACACGCTCGCTACTGCCACCCTCGCGAAGAGCACTTGCTGCCGTTGATGGTGGTCGCCGGCGCCGCTGCCGGAGACCGGGGGCGGAGAATTTTTAGCGATCGGGTGATGGGGGTCGAGGTCTCGGCGTTTCAGTTCGGCTAGGACGGCTCCCGGAGGTGTTGCGCGCTCGGGAGCGTGGTGGAGATCCAGTCAGAAGCGGAATCCCATCTTCGCGAGCGCGGCCAGATCAGCGTGCGCATACGCTGTCATGAAGGCCCGCATCATCTGGTCAAAGGGGAGATCGGCATACATGCCGTGGAACCGGATCACCTCGGCATGGGCCGCTCCGTCCAGCGTCGTCGTCGGAAAGAGCGCGTCGCGTTCGCCGTCGAAGTCGACCCGTCGATATCGCTTCCGCGCGACAACGTCGGGAGACAAGCTGGCGTCGGCCAATCGCCAGCTACCGTTGAGGTAGATCGCGTTGAGCCCGTGGTGGAACATCGTATCGGTTCCCATCGCGTCGACGATCCGCGTCGGTAGCGTGTGGTCCTTGAGGTCGCACAGCACGAGCGCCGCGGGTATCCGAACTGCGCGCAACAGCGCACCGAGCAGGATTGCCTTCTGCACGCAGAAACCTGTCCCGTCGGCCAGGACGCGGTTCGCACGGTACTCCTCAGGCGTGAGCTTCGCTCGGAACTCATACTGGACCGCATCGCGGACGTGCTCGAAGAGCCGCACCGCCTGCTGCACGGCCGTGCCTTCGCCGCAAACGCGGTGAGCGAGCGTCTCGACCGAAGGCGTGTCGCAATCGAGGAACCTCGTTGGCTCGAGGCACCGCGTCGGGTCGAGGCTACGTCCGAGCGTCGGCGCGTCAATCACGAGGCGCCCTCGTCGAGGTCGGAGAAGATGCGCGACACTTCGAGTGCCATAGGTCCGAACTTCTTCGGGTCGAGGGCGATGAACAGCGCTTCGCCCTCCGCATAGATGATGTCGCCGTCGCTCTGCCTGAGCTTTCCCACGACTCGGACTTTGCGCCCGTCAACGTGACCCACCCGGGCTTCCACGATGCATCGCGTGCCCAGAGGGAGCATGACCTTGAAGCGCGTCGTGAGCTCTGCCGCAACCACCGGGTGGCCCTGCATCCACGCCGCACCGCCCATCGCTTCGTCCAGGACCGCCGCCATGCTGCCGCCGTGCGCGTGTCCTGGGGGCCCCTGTGTGCCTGGGCCAAAGAGCACTTTGGCGCGGAGGCTTCGGTCCGGTCCGGTCCGGAAGTAGTGGATGGAAAGCCGGCGGCGGGAGCTGTCCCCGGAGACAAAGCTGTCTTCCAGCACCATGTGGGGAAGCCGCACCGGGGACCAGTCCGTTGCGGGAGTCTCAAGCCACT
>ENA-OWNT01001695-OWNT01001695.1-seawater-metagenome-genome-assembly--contig:-NODE-1695-length-26356-cov-5.328133_pt1:25000-26356 | contig 26356 bp, 30 predicted proteins | sample MGYA00238136_ERZ651165 | MGnify/ENA primary metagenome ERZ651165 (study PRJEB26861, sample SAMN08777766) | seawater metagenome | isolation source: coastal seawater | place: USA: Florida...
GCGGGGGTCGAAGGTGTCCGGGACGAAGTACTGGAAGGACATCAGCTCGCCGACGCGGCTCTCGAAGAGCTGGCGCTCGGCGCGCTTCATCTCCTCGCCCCCATCCCAGAGCCGGCGCGCCGCCGGCGGGAACTTGTCGATGGTGTTCTCGACGAAGGAGGCGGCCTCGGGTGTGGCGACCAGCGCCCGCTGGACGGTCAGGGGCAGCAAGTCGGCGCGCTCGCACATCGCCGCGAGCAGCTCCGGGCGCTGCCGGCTGGTGTCGACGAAGAGCAGCAGCGGGCGGCGGTCGCCCTCCTCGATGAGCTGGTCGAGGACCGCGAGGCGCTCCTCGTCGGTCGAGAACGACTCCACGAAGCGCGACGTGATGGCGCCCCAGCACGGAATGGGGCCGTCGGGATCGCCGTCGCGGAGGAAGTCGGCGTAGGCCTTCGCCTTCGAGATGCCAAGCGAACCGATGCGCGTCGAGAGCGACTCGCGCGGCACGCGGATGCGGGTCGTCAGTTCCTTGCTCATGTGCCCACCCGATACGCGGCGACGTTGATGTAGAGCTCGGACGACGACAGGTTCTGGACCGTGACCTGGTAGTCCTTGTCGCCGCTCGCGCTCTGCTTGGTGACCCAGGCACGGATGTCAGGCGTGAGCGCGCCGCGGATGTACGTCGTCGCCTGCGGGACCCCGCTGCTGAGGTAGTTGTAGGAGACCGTCACCAGGTCCGGCCGGTCCTCGAGGGTGGTCATCACGCGGGACTGGCCCGCGGCGAACACGTCCGACTGCAGGTAGGTGCGCCGCATGTAGCGGCCGTCGTGGTCGTGGCCGGCGAGCGCGAAGGCCGAGGCGTGCTGCCCGTCCAAGGTGTCGGCGTCGTCGACCTGGCTGCCGACGTTGTAGTAGCGCGCGTCGTGGTCGCCGCCGTTGATGTGGCCGTTGAGCAGCGAGAGCAGCGACGTCAGGTGGCTGCGCACCGAGTTCGAGCTCAGCGAGTGCGGCGAGCCGGACATCGTCGCGTTGCCCACCAGCGCCGCGCCGCGTGTGGACGAGCGCGACTCCAGGTCGTCGACGATCTCCTGCAGCTGCGCCTGGACGTTGGTCGCCGAGACGTAGTTGTGAGGCAGCGCCGCGATGGCGCTCGCGTTGTGGGCCCCGCTTATGGCGCCCACGTGGGCGTTGAGCCAGGCGAGCAGCTGCGAGAGCTGGCTGTCGACGGTTCCCGGGCCGAGGGCGTGGGGCGTCCCGGCCGCCGCGTCGGCGCCGACGCGCTTGGACCCCGGATCGCCGGCGGCGGTCGTGAGCAGCTTGTCGAGCAGCTCGACCAGGGCGGCTTGCACGGTCACTGCGGCGATGAAGGCGTGGGGC
>ENA-OWNT01001697-OWNT01001697.1-seawater-metagenome-genome-assembly--contig:-NODE-1697-length-26334-cov-4.229463_pt1 | contig 26334 bp, 32 predicted proteins | sample MGYA00238136_ERZ651165 | MGnify/ENA primary metagenome ERZ651165 (study PRJEB26861, sample SAMN08777766) | seawater metagenome | isolation source: coastal seawater | place: USA: Florida | collected...
CGAACCAGTCGTCCAGCACCAGGATCAGCTCAGCGTCTGCGGCCGGCTCGGCCGGATCCTCGACGATGAAGGCCCCATAGAGGCCGAGGTCCACCTGCCGCTCGGTGTCGAAGTGGGGGTGGTACCAGAAGGTCCCGGCGACGGTGAGGGGGAAGGTGAGCGTCGTGGACGCACCGGGGGCGACGGGATCCATCATCCAGGGCACTCCGTCCATCTCCCAGGGGACGTGCACGCCATGCCAGTGGATGGTCGTCGCCGTGTCCAGCTCGTTCGTCAGATCCACGATCAGCGTATCGCCCACGTTCGCGATCAGCGTGGGTCCAGGCACCTGCCCGTTGTAGGCGTAGCCCTGGGCGTCGTCCGGCGCAGCGACGAGCGCCACGTGCAGCACGTCGTCCGCCGGATCCAGGTCCTCGGGGGAGGCGGGGCTGGACAGTCGTGAGGCGGCCGGCTCAGCCGCGCGCGGCGGCGGCGGCTCCGACGGAAGGGGGCAGCCGGTCAGCACGACCAGGAAGACCAGGAGCGGCTTCATCGCGTCGCCTCCACCACCACCACGTCCGTGGGCGCCCACCCACGCTCGCGACCGAGCGGCACCGGCCACTGGCGATAGAGCAGCGTGGCCCGTGTGGCCGGCTCCGCGCACGGGCTCGTGAACGTCCACTCGCCCGTCCAGGCCTGCGCGGGCATCAGGCGGTTGTCGCTGACGACGTCGACCGCGAGGAAGTGCGGGACGTGGCGCTGCCCGTCCGCTCCGGAGAGCACGCGCGCGAACGTCCAGCCCGGGGCTCCCGCGACGAGCTCGGCCGGCGAGCCGGGAGCAGGGTCGGCGGGCTCGCCCAGCCAGGCGCGATCACCTGCGGGCAAGGGACGGTCGAACGTCGCTTGGTCGCCGTCCATCTGCACGATGGTCGCGGAGCCCACGGGCGTCTCGACGGGGAGCCCCTTGGCGGCTCCCGTGAAGGTCCCGTTCCCGAACGGTCCGAAGCCGGGGTCGTCGCGCCACGTCCCGGGCGCGCTGATGACCCGCACCACCTGGCCGGGCTCGGCGCCAGGCCAGATCGTCCAATCCTCGCCGGTCTCCTTGCTCTGCAGCGCGCCGCCCAGGTCAGGGACCGCGGGGCCGGATACGGGGGTGAGCTCCGCGTCGCCGCACTGCGCCGAGATCAGCAGGAGCAGACTGCGCAAGGGCTCGCCGGTGGGGATCGCGTGCCCGGCGCCCACGTTGCGGACCGTCGCCGAGGCGACGAGCTCGCCGTCGGTCACCGTCGTCTCGAGATCGAGCGAGGCAGCGAGCGCGAGCATGGGGCCGGCGCCGTCCTCGGGGCCGTCGAACGTGTGGCGCCGGACGGCCCCGGGGGCGCGCCACCAGCCCGTGACCATGCCTGGCTCGGTCGACCCGAGCTGGATGTCCGCCGCGTTGCCCACGGACGGGTCGGGCGGCATGTGGCAGGCCGGGCAGGGAACTCCAGGGTTCATCGGTCCAGCGAGCCACTCTCCGTAGGTGGTGTGGATCGGGAGCCGCCCCGACGGCCACCGGGTCGCGTCGATCGCGGCGCCGGGGACGAGCACGGGCTGCTCGAGCTGGTGACAGCCGGCGCAGAGACGCTCGTCACCGAAGTGGTCCCGCTGGACCGCGCCCATGACCCCCAGCGGCACGTCATCGTAGGGGCCGAAGGTCAGAGGGCGCTCCGGCCAGGTGAACGCTCCTGGCCCGCTGGGGCGGAGGAGCCTCAGGGCGCCGGCCACGCCTGGTGACGTGGACGTGAGGTCGACCGACTCCACCCGGTGGCAGACGTCGCAGTGCACTCCGTAGTCGTAGGCGTGCCCGGTCGCCTCCCGCAGATCCCTGCCCCCGAGGACACCGTCGATGCCTGGAGCGTGGCAGTCCGCGCACAGCCCGAAGGCGGTCGCGTCGCTGCAGTCGCCGGACGCGCAGTCGTTCAGGGCAGGCAGGACGCCGTCTCCCACGAAGCAGTGCTCGCCCTCGCCGCCCCCCGGGATGGGGGCGATCAGCCAATCTCCACCCGCCTCCGCGCAGCTCTCCTCGCTGAGGTGGGCCGATGCAGCTCCGCGGTACAGGTCCTGGACCTGGAGGTCCCGCGCCGCGTCGGCGTGCTTGCTCTCGACCCAGTCGGCGTTGATGGTCAGGTGGCAGTGCGCGCACTGCGTCGTGGATTCGCGACGGTCGGGCTCGCCGGGGTCCTTGAACAGGTACTCGGGGTTGTCCGTCGTCTCGAACGACGACAGCGCGATCTCCAGTGGCAGGCTCGGATCGTCCCGATCCACCTCGGTCCCCGCCTGGCGGGCCGCGGGGTGGGATGCGACGACCATCAGATCGCCCTGCACGGTGAGGTCGACCACGACCAACGCCACGCCGTCGTCGCCGGTCGTCCATCGGCCCTCGGCTCCACCCTGGGCCAGCGCCGTGTCGGTGGCCGGCGCTCCATCCAGGGTCACGCGGACCGAGACCTCCGCGGTGGTCGGTTCGGCTGGTGACGGCGCCGCTCCGGAGTCGTCGTCATCGGGCGACGTGGGGCAGCCGACCGCCGAGACGCACGCGATGAACAGAATTGCCCAAAAAGGGAGAGGGTTCCTCGACACGGATCTGCCTCACGAGCGCGGGGTCGCGCGGACATACAGGAGCTTGGACCTAGCACTCGCCAGCCCCCCGCGCTCGTCAAGAATCTGATCGGTCAGCTCCCACCCCTGGTCCTCGAGCACCCGCGCCCACGCCCCTCGGGAGCGCACGTGCAGCAGGCTCGACGTCTCCCGGAAGGAGCCGTCGCGGAAGGTGAACCGCCGCTGAACGCGCACTGCGCGTCCCTCCCGCCGGACCCCCTCGCTGTAGATGGCGGCGTGGGGCCCCACCTCGACCTCGGTCGGGCCGAACTGCCACTCCTCTGCGGGATCGTCCTCGCGCGGCCAACACTGGGCTTCGAAGACAAGCTGTCCCCCCGCCAGGAGGTTAATCCGGCAGGAGTCGAGGGTCGCGTTCAGCGCACCATCGTCCAGGAGGCTGAGCACATTGAACGGCGCGATGATGAGCGAAAACGTCGCGGGCGCGCGCCACTCGGTCATGTCCCCGTGGACGAGACGGCTGCTCGCTCTGGTTCCGACCTGGTCCATCAGGTTCGTCAATCCGGCCTGGATCCGCCCCAGGTCGTTCTCCAACCCGATGGCGTTGAGCCCGGCGTGGATGAGCGGGATCAGGACACGGCCGGTCCCGGTGCCCAGCTCCAACACCGGTCCGGGATTGAGGGCGGCCATCGCCAGGTAGATCGGGACGTCCGACTGGCCGCGCTGGCGGCCGGCGATGACGTCGTAGAGATCGGCCTCGCGCACGCGCCGGGAGATGGGGGAGGTCGGCATCGAGGACTCCACGGGTCTCAGTCCTGGACCCGCGCCCGAAGGCTGCGGATCGGCAGGAGGCCCGGAGCGGTCACGGCCTCTTCTACGAGGAACCCGTGGGTCGAGATGAGCGCGTCCAGGTCGGGCCCCTCGAACCGGGTGACGACGGGGAAGCCCGTCCGGCTCAGCAGGCTGGAGACGAGGCGGGCCCTCGGTCCCGCGCCGTGGCAGAAGGTCGGGGCGAAGAGCGCCCCACCGGGCCGTAGGACCCGGGCGACCTCGGCGAGACCCGCGCCTGGATCGGGCAGGAGGTGAAGCAGATTCGCTGCGACGACGACATCGAAGCGGTCGGTCTCGAACGGGAGCTCCATCGCATCCGCCACGCGTGCCTCGACGTCTGGCACCCGTGCCTGCAACAGGGAGAGCATCGCCGGCTCGAGGTCCGTCGCGACGTAGTCAGCGGCGCGGGGGGCCACCTCGGCGGTGATGAGCCCGGTCCCGGCGGCGAGCTCGAGGACGGTCGGCGCTGGCGGCAGTCGTTCGGCGATCCACGCCCCCACGTCCGGGAGGTGTCGGTTCAGGGTCACGGCAGCCCGGTCGTACCTGCGGGCCTGTCGGGACCAGTACTCAGCGCTTGTCATCGGTCTCTCCGAGGAGTGCGTCGATCTCCGCGGTCAGGGCCTCGGCCTCCGACGGCGAGTACCCGGTGAAGGTCTTGCGGAGCACGCCGCGCCGATCCACCAGGACGAGCGTGGGCGTCTTCTTCTGTTTGTTGTAGATGTCGACGACGCGCCCCTCTGGATCCACCAGCGAGAGGGAGTCGAATCGCAGGCGCCTCATCTGGGCGGCCGCGCGCGTGTGCTGGGCTGGGGGATCGATGTTGATCGTCACGATGGTCAGGTCCGGTCGGCTCTTGGTGAGCACCTCGAGCTTCGGCAGCTCCTCGAGACAGCAGGAGCACCACGTCGCCCAGAAAGCGAGGACCACGACGTCCCGGCCAATGAACTCCCCGACGTCCACCCGGCCGCCGTCCAACGCGGGGAGGGTAAACGGGGCAACACGGCGGTCCCCGGCGCGGGCGGCGGGGACGGACAGCAGGGTCAGGAGGACAATGCCGCAGAGGCGCTGGAGGGTCGCCCGTCGGGAGGGGCGATCAGGGACAGGGGAGCGGGGAGCGGACATGGCGTCAGGGCATGCAAGCCGCAGGCCAGGAGGGGGGCGGCCGCCCATCGACCGCCCCCCGGCGAGCTCAATCCGCGTGCTCGTCGCCCATCATCATGCAGGTGAGTTCGCCTTCGTCGGCGTGCGCGTGCATGTCGTCGTGCAGCTCGCCCCCGTGACCGAGGTGGAGGGTTGCCTCGGCCTGGAACGTGGCCTCTTCTGCGGTCTTGTCGGTCGCGGCGTCCATCGCGTCGCGGTGCGCCGCGAAGGCCTCCTCCAGGCTCTCGAACATCATGGCGACGTCGTCGGCGCTCATGGCGTCGTCGTCCATGCCCGAGCAGCCGGTCAGCTCCTCGGCGGTGTGGGCGCACTCCTCGAAGCGCGCTCCCGCGTTCGCCGCGAAGTCATCCTCCTCCGCCATGATGGCGTCGTCGTCCGCCGCGTTGGTGACGGCGTCGTTGTGGGCTGTCATCGCCGCTTCGAGCGCGTCCAGCGCGGCCTCGAACGGGTCGAGGAGCGTGTCTGGGGCGACGCTGTCGTCAGTCACGGGCTGGCAGCCGATGAGTGAGGCGAGCGTGAGGGCAATGCTCAGGGTCTTGAGGTTGGCGAACATCAGTCACTCCTTTCGACCGGGTCGGCTCCGTGCTCGGCGAGCGCGGCAGCCAGTTCGGCCTGCTGTTGGGGGGTCAGGCGGGCCCCGTAGCCGAGCATTCGGCGCAGGGTCCCTTCCCACCAGGCCGCGTCCTTGCCGGCCTCGGTGGCGTTGGTCATGCGGTCGACGCCGTGGCAGCGAGTGCACTGCTCGGCGACGACGGGCAGATCGGGGTAGGCCGCCCTGGCGTCGGCGACCGGATCGCCGCCGGGGGTGGGCATCATCCAGCGCAGCAGGGCGTCGACGTCCCGCTGGGGGAGGTTGCCGCGCACCTGCATGTGGGTGACGACCATCTGCCACTTCTCCGGAGCCAGCTCCTCGAGCGTCCGCGCGTTGTGGCAGCGATTGCACGTGGAGCGATACACGGCGGCCCCGTCGACCTGGGGGCGCGCAGCGCGGCGCGCTTCCCGGGCGGCCTTGCGGGCTGCCTTGGCGTCAACCTCGGCGGTCGGGGCGGGCTCCTCGGCGAGGGTCGGGGACGCGATCCCGGCCCCCAGCACCATGGCGAGTCCTGCGAGCAGCGCGATGGGTGTGTGGCGAAGAGTCATGTCCGCTCCTAGAAGCCGGCGGCGAGCGTGGCGCCGAAGTGGAAGTGCTTGGTCTCGAACGTGTAGTGGGCGCCGAGGCGCACCGCGATGGAGGGGATCGGATAGAAGTTGACGCCGCCGGCGATCTGGTTGCTGAACCCGCCGGGCAGGCCGGTGTTGGCTTCGGAGCCGTGATCGTCGCCCGGCGCAGCGCCGCCCGCGACCGAGAAGACGAGGCTCGTCCCCTCGACGGCCACCCTGCGGGCCTCGGCGAGGGCGTCGGCGTGACCGTCGTCCACGGTCTCCTCGGGCATGACCGCGCCGCCGTACCGGGCCACGATCTCGAATCGCTTGAGGATCCCGGGGGCCGGGAGCAGGCGCCAGGCCAGCTGGGTCCACCAGAGGTGCCGGATCTCGGGGTCATCGTCGCCGACGTCTGTCCGCGTCGTCAGGTACTCGCCCTGCACGCTGAGGCCGAATGACGTGGAGGCCATGACATCACCGACGAGCACGCTGTAACGCTTGCTGACGTTGTCGTCCCAGAGGCCGGTCGCGCCGGAGACGCCGAACTCGAGCTCGCGGAGGGGGAGCACGCCCACCCGGCCACCGACGAACTTGTTCCAGTTGTTGTCGGGGATCGACCCGCCGAGCGCCGGAGCGCCGCCTCCTTGGCCGGGGCCGTTGGTCAGGAACGCCGCGTAGTTCACTGAGGCGACCTGCCCGAGCGGGACCGCGCCGCGCACCTGGATGCCGAGGCCGGACATGGGGATCGGTCCGGCTCCGTGACCGCCCTGGTAGGGGTAGGGAGCATCCATCGAGCGGTTGATCCAGCCGGGGTGCAGGCGCTCGGTGTAGATCCCCAGCGGCAGCAGGGACAGGCCGACGACCACCGTCGTGTAGTCCCAGACGATGAAGTCGGCCTGGGCGTACTCGACGCCCAGCTCGAACTCGCCGTCCGAGTAGCCGGCTTCGAGCTCCGCTTCGAAGAGGATCCGGTCGTGCAGTCGCCAGAGGAACACGGGCGCGAGCAGGACCGACGCGAAGTTCGGGCCGCTCTCGGCGGTGAACTGGAAGTGGATGGTGGCGAAGCCGGCGAGGTGGAACCGGGTCCGCGAGAAGGGGCTGTTCGGGCTCAGTCGGCGCCTGCCGAGAGGAGCGACGAACGGCGGGTCCGACGCCGGTACGGGAGCCGGGGCGCTCCCGGTCGCGCCCGGCTCTCCGGCTTGCCGGAAGCCGCGGATGTGCGTCACCAGGGCCGCGACCTGTTCAGGCTCGAGCTGCGCCCCGAACCCGGGCATCAGCGGCGACCGCCCGACGGCGGGTCCGCCATCCCGGACTGCGGTGACGAGCTGCTCATCGGTGCGCGCGTCCTGGAAGGCCGGGCTGGAGAGGTCGGCGGGCTTGGGGGTGAGGGCCGCGGCGACGGGCCCGTCACCCCTCCCGGCGGGTCCGTGGCAGCTGGCACAGTGGGTCGAGAACAGGGCCTCCGCGGTGGGAGGCGCCTCCTGCGCGACCGCCAGGCTCGCCGGCAGGACCAGCGTGGCAGCGAGGGTGAGTGGAGCGGCGAGTCGGAGCATTGCGGATTCCTCCTTCGGTTACCTCCTCTTGCGCAATGTCCGTGCCAGGGCTGATCCAGCGTGAATACCGGCTTGAAACGGAGGGAACTCTTCGTGTTTGTTGACTATTCGGCGGCGGACGGTCGACGCGCTGTGGCGCCGCGCACACGACCCGTGGAGGGCTGACCGGATCCGGTCAGGGGATGGCTGGCGCGCTGCTTGCTAAGGCCTCCGGGTGCGCGCTCGATGCCCGTGTCGCGCCCACCCGGAGGCCCGATGCCCCGCTTCTTCTTCGCCCTCTCCCTGATCCTGGTGATCGTTCCGAGGCCCGCCGCCGCTCAGATGGATCTGCCCGACTTCGACCTGACGGCGCCCGACCTCGCCCAACTGTTCCAGGAGCGTCCGCCGATGGGCGCCTGTCCCGTCGGCGACACACGGGACTCCGAGCGGCTCGCCGACTCGGCGCACCTCCTCCACCTCGGGGTCACCAACTTCTATCTCGATCTCCGCGTCCGACTGAAGTTGACGGCCCAGCAGCGAGAGCGGCTCGCCGCCCTGCGTGACGCTGCGCGGGCACGCTGGCGCGAGCACCAACGCTCCATCGCCGCGCACGAACGCAGTCTGTGGGAGCTGACCGGAAACCGGCCCGGTGATCGCGAGGCGGTCGGAGCGGCCATCCGCGCGGTGGAGGCAGAGCGGGCCGAGCAGCGGCTCGACTACGTGCTCGCAGTGATGGGGGCGGCGGCCGAACTCACGGACGCGCAGCGCGCGCGCGTGGTGACGCGGTGACCGACCCCGCGGTGCTCCTCGTCGAGGCCTACCTCCAGATCAACGGCTACTTCACGGTGGTCGAGTACCCGGTGCTTGAAGCGAGCCGCAAGGAGGGGCACCGGACCGCGACGGACCTGGACGTCCTCGCGTTTCGTTTTCCAGGAGCCGGGCGTCGCGCCGAGCGGAAGGGGCGGAGCGGATTCGGGCCGGCCCAGTTCGCCGTCGACCCCGCGCTCGGCTGCTCCGAAGATCAAGCAGACATGATCGTCGGTGAGGTCAAGCAGGGGAGGACGCGCATCAACCCCGCGATGAGGGACCCCCTCGTCCTCGCCACCGCGCTGGCGCGGTTCGGCTGCTGCCCCCCCGGCGACGGCGCCGACCGCACCGTTCAGCAGCTGCTCCGGAAGGGGCGCGCCCGGGCGCACGGAGGGCACACGATTCGCCTGGTGGCGTTCGGGAGCAGCGGCGTCGTTCCGCACGCCCACACCGTCACGCTCGGTCACGTCGTGACGTTCGTCGACTCGTTCCTGCATCGCCACTGGGCGAGCGTGGGGCGCGCGCAGCTGAGTCAGCCGGCCCTGGCCATGCTCGCCGTGCTGCGCAAGGCGGGGCTGTCTCCCACCTCGGTGCTCCACGAGCCGCCCTGAGGCGACGCCGGATCAGAGGAGCGGGCTTCCGAGGCGGAGCGACGCGGCCAGGAGCCGGGCTCCGAGACGTCGCCCCTCGAGGTGCTCCGCGAGCACCTCCATGGACACCGCGAGGTCGCGGTCGAACACGCCCACGAGGTCCGCCGCGAGCGGGTCATGGCGGACGACACAGCTCAGCTCGAAGTGCTCTTCGCCGGTCGTGAAGTACCGGTCGTCGGCGAAGACCTCGAAGAGGTCGCGGACCACTGGCCCCCGGAGCCCGATGGCCAGGTCGTGCCAGGCGCCGAGGTGCTCGTCGCCGATGTTGATTCCGCCGACCCAGGCGTGCCGGCGGTCGACGAGGAGGAGCTTGCGGTGGTTGCGGAAGTTCAGGTCGAGGCCCCGGCGCAAGACCCTTGGCGGCTGGAACCAGGCTACGCGGCCGCCAGCTGCACGGAGCGGAGCGAAGAAGGCGCGATCGGCGCGGTGCGCCCCCAGCCCATCGACGAGCACACGCACGCTGATCCCCGCGGAGGCGCGCTCGGCGAGGAGGTCCCGCAGCCGGGCTCCAGTCTCGTCTGGCTGCCAGATGTAGAACAGGACCTCGACCGAGCGCTCGGCGGCTTCGACCGCAGCGAGGAAGGCGGGGTAGGCAGCCTTTGCGTCCACGAGCAGCCGCACGGTGTTGCCCGGCCGGCGCGGGGAGACCCCGGGAGAGCCGCCACCATCACAACACTCGAGCACCCCCGCGGGAGCGTGCACCGCCGCGGCGAGCTCGGCGCGGGCGAGGCACCGAGCGGCCCGACGGCGCTCGAGCCGGTTCCGCCCGAAGAGCCACCACAGGGCCGGCCCCAGCGCGGGAAGGGTGAAGAGAGCGAGCAGCCACCCGAGGCTCGCCGTCGGACGGCCCTGTCTGCGGAGCAGGACCGACGGCGCCGTTAGCACTGCGAGCAGGTCACTGCCGAGCGCGACGACCGTCCACAGGTTCCAGCCCAGATCCATCCCGTGGAGCAGGACCAGGAACGACTGCATCTCAGACGCCGAACAGGTTTCCGGTCACAGCTTCGCCGTCCGCAAGCGCAGCGCGTTGAAGATGACGCTGACTGAGCTGAAGCTCATGGCGGCGGCGGCGATGATCGGGCTGAGCAGGAGGCCGAACGCGGGGTAGAGCACCCCGGCTGCCACCGGGACCCCCAGGGCGTTGTAGACGAACGCGAAGAAGAGGTTCTGCCTGATGTTCGCCATCGTGGCGCGGCTGAGCCGCCGCGCTCGGACGATGCCGTTGAGGTCACCCTTGACCAGCGTCACGCCCGCCGACTCCATCGCCACGTCCGTGCCGGTGCCCATGGCGATGCCGACCTCGGCCTGGGCGAGCGCGGGCGCGTCGTTGATGCCGTCGCCGGCCATCGCCACGACAGCCCCCTCGGCCTGCAGGCGCTTGACTGCGGCGACCTTGTCCTCGGGGAGGACGTCGGCGATCACCTCGTCGAGTCCGAGCTTCTTCGCGACCGCCTCGGCCGTCGTGCGGCTGTCACCGGTGAGCATGACGATCCGCAGACCCTCGCCGTGCAGGGCGGCGATCGCTTCGGGGGTGCTCTCCTTGATTGGATCGGCGACGCCGAGCACGCCCGCCGGGGCGCCGTCGATGGCGACGAACATCGCGGTCTGGGCGCCGGCGCGGAGCTCCTCGGCGATCGCCTGGAGGGCCGAGACGTCGTGCCCGAGCGCCTGCATCATCGCCAGGTTCCCCAGGGCGACAGGGCGGCCCTCGACCGTCCCCTGGACCCCCTTGCCGGTCACGGACTCGAAGCCCGCGGCGTCGGGCAGATCCAGGCCCCGCTCTTCCGCGCCCCGCACGATCGCCTCGGCGAGCGGGTGCTCCGAGCCCTTCTCCAGGGAGGCGGCGAGTCGAAGGAACTCGGTCTCGGGCAGCCCGAGTGGGCGGATGGCGGTGAGCGCAGGGCGCCCTTCCGTCAGCGTGCCCGTCTTGTCGACGACGAGGACGTCCACCTTGCGGGTGACCTCGATGGCCTCCGCGTCCTTGAACAGCACGCCGGCGGTGGCACCCTTGCCGGTGGCGACCATGATCGACATGGGGGTGGCGAGGCCGAGCGCGCAGGGGCAGGCGATGATCAGCACGGCGACCGAGTTGATGAGCGCATAGGCCATCGCGGGCTCCGGCCCCCAGATCCCCCAGACAGCGAAGGTGAGCACGGCGATGACCACCACCGCTGGGACGAAGTACGCAGCCGTGAGGTCGGCCAGCTTCTGGATCGGCGCGCGGCTGCGCTGGGCCTCGGCGACCATGTGTACGATCTGGGACAGCAGGGTGTCCGCCCCGACCCTCTGCGCCTCGATCACAAGGCCTCCGGTGCCGTTGACGGTGGCGCCGATCACGGGGTCGCCCGGCAGCTTGCGCACCGGCATCGGCTCTCCCGTCACCATGGACTCGTCCACGGCCGAGCTGCCCTCGACGACCTCCCCGTCGACGGGGACCTTCTCGCCCGGGCGGACGCGCAGTCGGTCGCCGATCGCGACGACGTCGAGCGGCACGTCGTGCTCCGAGCCGTCGGGCTCGATCCGACGCGCGGTCTTCGGCGCGAGGCCGAGCAGCATCTTGATCGCCGCGCTCGTCTGGTTGCGGGCGCGCAGCTCCATGACCTGGCCCAGGAGCACGAGCGTCACGATCACCGCGCCCGCTTCGAAGTAGACGGCCACGTCGCCGCCCTCGCCGCGGAACGACGCCGGGAAGACGTCGGGGGCCAGGGTCGCCACGACGCTGTAGGCCCAGGCGACACCGGTGCCCAGGCCGATCAGCGTGAACATGTTCAGCGAGCGGTTCTTCAGGGACAGCCAGAAGCGCTCGAAGAAGCGCCACCCACCCCACAGGATCACGGGCGTGCCCAGGATCAGCTCGGTCCAGCCGCGCACCGCGTGGGACGGGAAGAGATTGCTGATCGGCTTGCCCGGCAGCAGATCGCCCATCGCGATCACCACGAGCGGGACCGTCAGGACCGCCGACCAGGTGAAGCGCCGCGTCATGTCCCGCAGCTCGGCGCTCTCTTCGTCGTCCTCGATGCCGGCTCGGAGCTCCAGCGCCATCCCGCAGATCGGGCAGCTCCCCGGCTCGTCGCGGATCACCTCCGGGTGCATGGGGCATGTCCACTCACGACGCGCCGGTGTCGGGAGGCCGGCCCGCTCGAGCGCCATTCCGCACTTGGGGCAGCTGCCGGGCTTGTCCGCGCGCACCTCGGGGTGCATCGGACACGTCCAGTCCCCCGTCGCGCTGGTCCCTCCCGGGGAGGGGTGGTGCGTGCGGTCGTGGTGGTGGTGTGCGTGGTCGTGGTGGTGGTGTGCGTGGTCGTGCCGCTCGTGATCGTGGTCGTGGGAGTTCATCTCAGGTCGTCCTGTGCGCGCTGGGGGCGGTCGGAGGTGGTCCGCGGAGGGGGCGGGGTCGGGCCCACGGCAGGAAGGCGGGGGTGCGCTGCGCCCAGGCCTCCCAGTCGGCGCCGAACTCGGCGCGCACCGCGGCCTCTTCGCGCGCAGCGAGCCGGGTGTAGATCCAGATGAGGACCGGGAACATCAGCAGCGTCGGCAGCGTCGGCCACATCAGCAAGAACCCGAGCATGATGACCACGAAGCCCACGTACTGGGGATGCCGGACGCGCGCATAGGGGCCGGTGACCGCAACGGCGCCCTCCTGGTGCGCCGCGTGGAGCTCCTTCCACCCCGCCCAGATCAGCCAGAAGCCTCCGAAGATGGCGAGGTTGGCGGCCAGGTGGATCGGGTTGGCGTGCGCGTCACCCTCCATCCCGAGGAGCGCATACCAGAGGTGGCCCGCGTCGTGGGTCAGGTCGAGCCCCGGCAGCTTGCTGCCGAGCCAGCCCGAGAGCAGGTACACGGTCAGCGGGAAGCCGTACATCTCCGTGAACAGGGCGAGCACGAAGGCCGAGAAGGCCCCGAGCGAGCGCCAGTCGGTCTTGCTCTTGGGCTTGACGAAGCTGAAGGCGAACAGGATGAAGACGGCCGAGTTGATCAGGACGAGGTACCAGAGGCCGTAGGCGTTGGTCGTGTCGTGCATCACGGCTCCTCGTGGTGATGCGCCGGGGGCGCGTGGTGGGTTGCATCGCTCGCTCCGTCCCCGCCGTGTCCGGGCCCCCCGCCGTGGTTGTGCCCGCCGTGCATGAACATGTGCATGAGCGGGCACATGAGCAGGATCAGCCAGGGCAGGGCGCCGAGGGTGTGCTGGAGGTGTTCGGTGAGCAGGTAGAAGGCCGCAACGCCCACCAGCACGACCGACGCGAGCAGTCGGACCGGGCGCAAGGGTCGACGTGAGGCCGGGGACTCGGTGCGAGGCATGGGTTCCTCCAATCAGTCGGAGTCAACTGCACCCGCTGTGCCAGATGCCGCGATCAGCCCGCCCACCAGGACGAGCGCGACCCCGCCGGCGGTGACGGCCCCCAGCCGCTCGTCGAACCACTGGATGCCCATGAACAGCGCGACGGCGGGCGCACCGGCCTGGTTGTGTTGGGTAGAATTCAGCACTGGTGGTGGATAATGGGCACTGGTCAGTGCCGGACGGAGTGATCGGGGCCATGGGTTCCAGCCTGACCGTGACACCTGGTCACTCCGAACAGGGTCGCTCCGAGCAGGCACGCCAGCAGCGCGCCCTGGATCCATCGTCGGCTCCTCTTGGCAGTCATCAACACCTCCGACCCTCGCTCCTGCAGGCTCCGGGCCATGTTCCTCGTGGGGGTGATGTTCGTGCGCGTCCCGCTGTCCCGGCCAGCGCAGGAGCTCTTCGCGGACCTGGTCCCGGTTGAGGGGCGCGTCGGACCGCGCCTCCAGGGGATCGTGCAGGCCCGCGTGCACTCCATCCATTGCCGGACGATCGCGTTCGTCCCCGCGAGCGCGCGAGAGCAGGAGGTGCGGCGCGGCGTCGACTACATCCTCCGCAACGAGGACATCCGACGGGTCCGCATCGTGTGGTTCCACGACGGGGCCGGGATCCCCGAGGAGCTTCGCCGGGCGGTCGCAGCGCTCGGCGCGGCCTGGCTGACCTTGCGTCTCGACCTGGTCCCGGTGCGCGCGGTGTTCGGGCCGGCCACGGTGCGCGCGGTGGCGCGTCGCCTGCGCGTGCCTCTGAACTTCGTCCTGGTGGCCAGCGGCGGCGGTGCGCGGATCGAGGACATCGCCTCCCTGGGGGCGCGCGCCTGATCGCATGAGCCGCGCTCAGCGCCGCGCGAACTCGATTCTGGAGCCGTCTTCCTTGATGGCGAACACGACGTAGGGGTCGGTCCTCCCGGTCTCCATTCCCGGCGAGCCGTGTGGCATCCCGGGCACGGCGAGGCCGATCACGCCAGGAGGACGCCTGGCCAGCAGATCCTTGATCACGTCCGCGGGCACGTGTCCCTCGACCACGTAGTCGCCCACGTGGGCCGTGTGACAGCTCGCGGCGTCCGCCGGGATCCCGCTCTGCGCGCGAATCGTGCGGAGGTCATCCCGGGTCGCCGCCGGGCCGGACTCGGTCGAGAAGCCGTTGTCGTGCAGGTGAACCACCCACTTGTCGCAGCAGCCTCAGGTCGGAGTCTTGTTGACGATGACCGGAGGCAGCGGATTGGTGGCAGCGGCGGACACGACAGGCGGCGGGTTCGGACGCGGGGCGTCCGCTTGGGAGCCGCACCCCACCATGAGGGCGTGGGCGAGCACCAGGCTCAGTGGCCAGCGAGGGGTCATCAGGGTCTCCAGGAGGTTGGGTCGCGTCGTCGTTCCAGCGCCGCGCGGAGGTTGTCGAGGGGGCCGCCAGCTCTGAACAGGCGACCGCGTTGGGGGTGCCAGCCGCGCCAGGCGTCCGACTGCGTCGGAGCCGGGCCGAAGATCGACGGGACCGCAGTGGCGGCGGTGTCGAGGTCCCAGCTGGCGATCAGGGCGTAGGCGGCGCCGACGCCTGTGTGATTGGACCGCGACTGGAGTAGTCGGTTGACGAACGACGGGATCGACTCCCGGGGGCCGGTCAGCAGGCCTTCGGCGATGCCTCGGACGACGGGCGTCGCGGCGAAGAGGTCGCGCTCGTACTGGTTCGTCACGGTTCCAGGAAGGGAGCAAGCAACGTGCCACGACGACTGTCCCGTCGAGCTGTCGGGGCCTTCTTCGCAGTCGGTAGCTAGTGTTGGGGAATAGTGATCGACTGTGTCGCGGGTTCACCGCTCGCGGGCGCTTATGGGGCGGGGATCGAGCGTGGCACGGCCCATGCAGCGCTGGATTGGAACCCTGGAGGTCCGATGCGCTTGCTCCTGATCCTGTCCGCCCTCGCTCTTCTCTCCGTTGGTTGCGGCGGGACCACTCCTGCCGACGACTCCAAGCCCCAGGCAGCTTCGGAGTCCCACGACCACGCCGCTGGCGGCGACCACGTCCATCACGCCGAGCCTCCCGCGGACGGGGAGGCCTGGACCTGCTCCATGCACCCTGAAGTGCGCATGCACCAGGAGGGGACCTGCCCGAAGTGCAAGATGCAGCTCGTCAAGGAGGGCGCGGAGGCGGGGGCCGACGCCGACGCGTCGATGGACTACTACTGCCCGATGCACCCCGAGGAGCGTTCTCACACCGAGGGCCGCTGCAGCAAGTGCAACATGTTCCTCGTCAAGAAGGGCGACGAGGCCTCGCACTCCGCTGAGCCGAAGGACGCGGAGAAGAAGCCCGGCGACGGCATGCATGACCACGGCGCCATGGGGCACTGAGATCAGCCGGTGACGGCCCAGGCCACCCGACGCGCGCGTCGTCGGTACGACCGCATCGCGCCGGTCTACGACCTCCTCGAGGCGCCCGCCGAGCTCGCGTTCGGTCGCTGGCGTCGCGCGCTGTGGGGGCGGGTCGGCGCGGAGCGGGTGTTGGAGGTCGGCGTCGGGACCGGCAAGAACCTCCGCTACCACCCCGACCAGGCCACCGTCACGGCGATCGACTTCTCTGAGGGCATGCTCGCGCGGGCCCGTCGGCGGGCCGACGCGACCGGATCGCGCGCGCGCCTCGCCCTCGCGGACGTCCAGGCGCTGCCGTACGACGACGACTCCTTCGACGTCGGGCTCGCCTCGTTCGTCTTCTGCAGCGTGCCGGACGCGGTCGTCGGTCTGGCTGAGATGCGGCGCGTCGTGCGGCCTGGCGGGCGGCTGCTGCTGTTGGAGCATGTGCTGCCGGCCGGCGTGCTCGCCCCGCTGGCGCAGCTCCTGGACCCGATCGTCGTACGACTCTGGGGCGCCCACATCAACCGGGACACGCTGGGCAACGTGCGCGCCGCGGGGTGGTCCGACTGCACGGTGGCGCGGCGGCTCGGCAGCCTCGTGGTCCAGATCGAGGCCGGTTGAGGGGAGGGGCTCTCAGACCCCGTCGATGATCACGCCCTCGCGGATGTCCTCGACCGTCGTGCCCTCCCCGTCGGCCACGACGGCCGAGAGGTCGAGGGGCACGCGCAGGTCGGCGGGACGGACGTCATCGTCGAAGATCAGGCGCAGCCCTGAGACCTCCGCCGCCGACCCGGTGCAGGTGGGGGAGGGCACGGTCTCCCGATTGGACGCGCGGATCGCTCCGTCGAGGACTCCGGTGACCGCGACCCGCCAGGGCGCGTTCGCGTCCAGCCCCCGGGCGCGGACCGAGACGTCGAGGTGTACGCCCCCCTGGGCTCCATAGACGAGCTCCCAGGTCGGTGGGTCCGGGACCTCCTCGAAGTCGTCGACCCCGGTGCCCAGCTCGATGCTCGCTGAGGGCCCGGCCTCGCAAGGGCCGGCGGGCGAGCAGCCCATCCCGGCCAGGGACAGGATGAAGGCGGCGATCCATCGACTCATCGGGGGTCCTCCCCGAGCCACTGGATGTAGCTCAGGAGGCTCTGCAGCTCGGCGTCGCTGATGAGATCCCGGTACGCGGGCATCGTCACCACCTGGGCATCGAGGAAGTGGCGCGCGATCGGGTTCTCCGTGATGCGTGCTGGACCGCCATCGAGGATCCACGCCTCGAGCTCTTGCTCGTCCCGGACCAGGTCGGCGAAGTCCGGGCTCCCCCAGCCGGGCACGTAGCCCTTGAACGATCCGGGATTGCGGACGCCTTCACGGCCGCCCCCGCCATGGCACCCGAAGCAGCCGAGGCGCCGCGCGGTCCTGCGCCCTTCGGCCGCCTCCGCCGGGATGCCCGGCGCGTATCCGCTGACGGCGCCGTACCAGGCCACGAGGTCGTCGAGCTCTGCGGTCGTCAGCACCGTCCGGTAGGCGGGCATGCCGAGCAGCGCGTCGGGACCGGCTGCGGGAGCGTCGAGCCGGGCCGGGCGGCCGTCCAGGATCCACTCCCGCACGTCCTCGGGCGCTTCGACGTACATCATCCAGCTCCCCCCGGTGAGGGCGGGGACCTCCCGCTCGACGGAGCCGGGGTTCGGGACCCCGCCCGTCCCGCCGGGGCCGTGGCACCCGGCGCACCCCGCCCGTTCGTAGACCCCTCGCCCCCGCGCCACCGCTCCGGGGCGCGGGGCGAGGAGCCAGACCAGGGCCACCGCCCCCGCGACGAGCGCGATGGGGAACAGCAGCCACCTTACGTCGAGCTCATCCATCCGCGGGGCGGATGGCGGTGACGATGAATGCGTCCAGCCCCCCCTGGGTCGCCTTGTGGCCCGTCACGGTGGCCCGCTTGCCGCCCAGGGGCGCGACCGCGTCGACGATCGAGTCGTGGCCCTTGCCGACCAGGAGGTAGACCGTGCCGTCGTCCGTCTTCAGCCCGGCGGCCAGGCCCTTGCGAATGCACTGCTGGGCGCAGGAGGCGTGGTCGGGCCCCTGTCCGTCCGCCGGGTGCTGCAGGAAGCACGCGAGGTCCAGCACCTCGCCGGTCAGGCTCGCTCCGCCGTCGCCGGAGTGCCCGTGGGCGGCGGGCCCGTGGGCCGCGTGGTCATGCTCGCCGCCCGCTCCGGGGACAGGCGTAGCCAAGAGCAGGAAGGTGGCGACGGACAGGATGAGACGGTGCATGGATGGCTCCTCTGTGGTGGAGCCTCGACTTGGTGGCAGGAACCGTGCCAGGGGCCCGAAGGGCGCATCCCGCTCCCTTCGGTGCTGGATTCTCTGCAAAAGTGTCGGGATGCCCTCTGCACCGCAGGAGGAGTCCGGTCCCGTCAATGACGGACGTGGGGGAGGTCCGGGAAACGGCACGGAACATGCTCCAGGTCAGCCCATGACACATCCCCGGTTGCTCTTCCTCGTGCTGCTGCTCACGGCTCCGGCTGCGGTGCACGCCTCCTCCACCCCTGAGCCTGCGGCTCCCACCGTCCGGCTGGTCCACCATCGCTCCACGACGAGCGGCGCCGCGACTCCGCACGGCCCGGGGGGTGACGACCACGGCCCGCCTCCGGCGACGAAGCAGGGCTGCTCGGTCGCTGCGGCGACTCATTCGACCGGCGCGGGCGCGCTCCTCCTGTCCGCCCTGGTGGTGCTGCGTCGGAGGGCGCGATGAACCGGGCGGCGCTCCTGGTGGCCCTCGGACTGCTCGTCGGCTGTCCGACCAGCCCGAACGAAGGGGACGACGACGACGCCACGACCCCCGAGGAGGAGGAGGGGCCGACGTGGTCGAACTTCGCCGAGGAGTTCTTTGCCGAGTACTGCACGTCCTGTCACAGCGAAGAGGGGCAGGCGTCCGCCGACTTCGGTGACTACGACGTCGTCACCCAGCGTCTGAACGCCATCCGCTGCGGCGTGGCCCCGACCGAGCAGGACGGCTGCGAAGGGGAGCACCCCCCGGGCTGGTTCCCCATCGGGAACGGGCCGTTTCCGACCGACGACGAGCGGTGGACGCTCGTCGAGTGGATCGAGGCGGACGCTCCGTTCTAGATCGGAGCTCGTCCGCGCAGGCGCTCGGGGAGACCCGACGCCCGCCGGACCGCCGGGATCAGGAGGAGCAGGGCCCACAACGCCGCCGATCCGGCCCCGGCCTGGCTCGCGGAGCAGCCCCCACCGGACAGCCCGCTCTCGCTGCTCTCATCGAGCGCCGGCTCGAAGACCGGGGCCTCCGGGAAGCTGTCCGGGCGGAACGTGTACGCCTCGTCGGACCAGCTGATCGCCGTGTTCAGCGTCGCCTCGCCGCGCACCATGCTCTCCCAGAGGGCGGCGAGCTCTTCGCGCGTGTCCTCGACGACCAGGTACTGGTCGAAGTCCAGCGGCTCGCTCGCGGGCATCATGATCACGAAGCCCATGTTGAACTCCCGCTGCGCGTCGACGAAGTCCGGGTCGCGGTCCCCGTGCACCGCGATGACGTCGTCCAGGCTGATGTCTACCCGGTCCCCGCGCACCCGGATCGGGTCCAGGTCCGCGGCGTCGTCTTCGTCCATGTACTGGCGCACGACGTAGTAGGGCGGGGAGTCCGGCTGCGTCTCCCAGCCGATGGGGTTGCGGACCACCTGCGGGTCGTCGATCAGGAACCAGTCCGGGACCTCCCGCGGGTCCATGAACCCCATCAGGTACATGTCGAGGTGGCTGTATCCGACCTCTGCCATGTGGTCCGTCTCGAAGACGCCGTCCTCGACCTCGATCCACGCGTTGCCCTCCATGGTGGAGTTCTGGCTCTCCATGAAGAAGGACCAGTGGGAGTCGTCCCGGCCCAGCATGTCCCTGCCACCGCCGCTGCGTCGGACGAACGCGCCCCAGCGGTGGCCGATCTCCTGCCCGAAGAAGAGGGCGTCCCGGATCGACCCATTGTAGTCGAAGATCGAGTTCATGAAGAGGTAGCCCTCGAGCTCTCCGTACCCGGCCTGGGAGGTCTGGTCGAAGATCCCGGTCCCGATCCCCTCGATGTCGTTCTGGAGCGGGGCGTAGTAGGCGCCGAAGTTCAGCGACTCAGTCACGAAGATGGAGATGAAGTCGTACTCGTCGTCGTGGGCGCCGAGGAACGCGTTGAGGGTCCCGAAGATGTGGTCGCCGGAGAGCGTGCTGTAGGTCCAGGGGCCCGCCACCATCGACACGTCGCCGACGTCGATGACCTCGTAGTCGTGCCCGTTGCGCGCGTCGGGGGATACGGGGTCGATGGACGCGACGCCGCTGGGGATCCCCGCGAGCTCGAGGAGGGGTGAGTTGGTGAACGAGCGCTGGCCGGGGGCCATGGCGCCCACCTCTTCGAGGGTGTACGGGCCGGCGTGGGCGGCGGTGGGGAAGGCCAGGACGGGCAGGGCCAGGACGGGCAGGAGCAGGAGCGCGCGCATCACAGCGCCCCCATGCGGAGATCGGTGAAGCTCCCGGACACGACGTCCCCCTCGTCGACGCCGCGGGCGCCGAGGAGGACGCCTCCTCCGGCGGTGCGGGCAATCGGGTTCGGCTCCTCGCCGGGGTCGATGACGTACATCGACCCGAAGCCTCCGTTGCCTGCGAACGCCAGGACGTCGTCGATCAGCAGCTCACTGTCTTCGGCCTCGAGCAGGTCCACCGGGAAGTTCAACTCGAGGGCCTGCGCGCGGTCGAACCGCGTCTGCTGCAGCAGGACGACGCTCACCACGTCTCCGCGGTCGGCGGCGAGCCGGCGGGCGAGGCAGCCCTGGGTGCGGAGACCGGCGACGAACTCGGTGCTCTCCAAGGTGCCGTCGAGGGCCGCGGGGCCCAGGTCGAAGCGAGCCTCGCCGGACGCGTCGATCGTGCAGGTGAAGCTGCCGCTCAGCGCGCCGATCGGCTCGACCTCGTCCACGGTCAACGGGTCGACGGGGGGACAGCCGGCGAGGCCAAGGGTGATCAAGAGCAGCGGCAGCCAGGCTGCTCCTCGGTTCGTCTGCGGGCGCATCGGATCTCCTGTTCGTCCAGCTGCCGCCGCCGGTGGAGTCCGGGTGCGGGGCGGCCGACGTCCGTGCAGAGGACGTGCCAGCGCCGCGTTTGCGGGCTCCCGGGTCTCCCCGGTGGCGATGATCCGACGATGTCGGGGAATAGTGATCGGCAGGCGCGCCGCGCTACTCCGTGGGTCCGGGCCAGGCCAGCAGCGGGGCCTCGTCGCTCGGGAAGGCAGCCAGGTCGGCGGCGGCCTCGTTCATCCTGCGGACGAGATCGTCGATGGACCGCCGGAGCGCAGCCCGTCGACCTCGGAGCTGCGCGGCGTCGTCGTCTCGGACGGCCTGGGCGCGCTCGATGGTGCGCCCGATGCGGCGCACGACGGCGCGAATGGCGTCTTCGACCCCGGGTGGCCGCGGGGTGTATCGGCGGTCGGGCCCGGGCGGGGCGAAGGCCACGAAGGTCTCGTACCGCAGGAGCATGCGTCCCCCGTCGTACGGCTCGAACCGCGCGTTCCCGTCCAGCACATCGGCGATCCGCGCGTCCTGCCGGATCCACTTGAAGGCGAAGGAGTCGAAGGAGTCCGGTCCGAACGTGGGTGCGGTGCGGACGCCTCGGAGGTACGGACCCGCGACGAACCGCAGCGTGTAGTCCTCGGCGACGAAGGGTGGCATCAGCCAGTAGCGCATCCGCACGGCGGCGGCGGCGACGTCCGGTCGCTCCCGGGCCGGGTCACCGTCCAGGAGTGACGCCGCCTCGACCGCGAAGGTGTGGGGGAGCCGTTCGGCGAACGCCACCGGGTCGAACACAACGGCGGCGACGGTCTCCGGATGGGCCCGCACCAGGCGGAAGACCTGGAAGCGGGGCGTGGAGAAGCCAGGCACGCACAGGCGATGGACCACCGCGCGACCGCGCTCCATGGCCCGCAGCTCCTCCGGCTCCAGCGCGTCCACGAGCGGCCCGTCGAGCAGGCCCGCGCTGACCACCGCCGCCGACCTCGGCACGTCCGGGGGGCACGCGGCGGCGACGCCCGCGAAGGCGGCGACGCACACCGCCGCGCCGACGACCGTTCGGATCACGGCGGCGCGGCCAGGTAGCGCTCGCGGCACCGCGTCGTGCAGAAGCTGATCCGTCCGTCGGGTCCGTCGACGAACGCGGCCGCGCGCTTCGCGTCCACCCGCATCCCGCAGATGGGATCACGCACCCACTCCACGTCGCTGGCGTTCCGATCGCGGAGCTCGCCGTCCTCCAGCCACAGGATGCGGTCCGACACGTCCTCCGCGCGGGGGTCATGGGTGACGATCAGCACGCCGCGCCCGTCGTCGCGGGCCAGGTCGTGGAGGATCATCAGGACCTCCTGGCCACGCGCGGAGTCGAGGTTGCCGGTCGGCTCGTCGGCCAGGATGACCGCCGGGTCGTTCATCAGCGCCCGCGCCAGCGCCACCCGCTGCTGCTCGCCGCCGGACAGGTCCGATGGTCGGTGGTGGCGCCGGGCCGAAAGCCCGACCCGGTCCAGGAGCGACGCGGCCCGTTCGCGCTGTTCTGGTCCGACGCGTCCCACGAGTCGGGCGGGGAAGAGCACGTTCTGCTCCGCCGTCAGCGCGCCCAGCAGGTTGAAAGCCTGGAACACGAACCCGAGGCTCCGGGCCCGCACGCCCGGCCGCCGCCGCCGGGGCAGCCCGTAGAAGTCGGCGCCGTCCAGTGAGACGCTCCCCTCGCTGGGCTCGAGCAGCCCGCCCAGCATGGAGAGCAGCGTCGTCTTGCCGGAGCCGGAGGGGCCCATGACAAGGGCGATCTCCCCGGCCTGCAGGCGCAGGTCGACCCCACGCACCGCGTGCACCGCGGTGTGGCCGGAGCCGTAGGTCATGTGCACGTTGTCGGCGACCAACAGGTCGGTCATCGTCATCTCCTATCCGGCGAACGCTTCGGCGGGGTCGAGGCGGGCGACCCGCCGGGCGGGAATCCAGGCGGCGAGGAGGGCTACACCCAGGGACAGGCCCCCGAACTCGAGCAGGGAGCGCGCCGAGAACAGGACCGTGACCTCGGGCAGGCCCACCCGGAGCAGCGGCCGCAGCAGGAGCGCGAACCCGATGGCTCCGGCGTAGCCCAGCGCAGTCACGATCACGCTCTGGGCGAGCACCGCGGCCAGGACGGAGCGCGGCGAGGCGCCCAGCGCTGACGCCACCGCCAGCTCTCGGCGCCGACGGATCACGCCCGCGTAGACCGTGAACGCCACCAGCAGTGCGGCCACGGTGGTGCCGACGCCAGACATCAGCGCGATCACGTCCGCGCCCATGTGCATCGCCATCGCCCGGTCCGACGCCACGAAGTCCTCGCGCGTCATCGCCGCCAGCTCCAGGCCCGCGGACTCGATGGCCGTCGCCACGGTGGCCGGACGCACTCCGGGGTCCACCTGGACCAGCAGGTAGCTGGTCGACCGAGGTGCGTCGAGGACGACGCCGAGGTCGGAGCGGTGCATGAACACCACCGGGTTCGCCATCGAGTAGGTGCCCGACGAGAGCCCGACGATGGTGAGCTCCTCGTCGGCCACGCCGACGCGATCTCCGAGCCCGACGCCCGACTTCTTCGCGATCACCTCCGGGACCACGACCTCGCCCGGCCCCGGGCGCAGCGCTCCCGCCTTCGCGGCCCAGGCGCCGCCGTAGCTCCCGCCGTCGCGGAGCCCCACCAGGTAGACGAACCACTCGTCTCCTGCGGTCTCCAGGAAGCCGTTGACGTACAGGATGTCCTCGACCGCCGCGACGCCTGGGAGCGCGCGCACCTCGTCGACGCGCCGCTCGTGCACGAAGGACGTGGCCATGTGCATGTTGGCGACGCCCTCCTGCATCGCCCACACGTCCGCCCCGGCGAGGCGTGGGTAGGCCACGATCTGCTCGGCCTCGCCGGCGAAGATCCCCTCCACCACGACGGCGAGGAGCAGCGCGAGGCCCACCCCGGCGGCGCTCGCGACCAGCGCCCCGCGCTCGGCGAGCAGACTCCGGATCGCCCAGCTCAGCACGACGCCCCCTTGAAGACGAGCGCCGGATCGATGGACAGGACCCGGCGCAGCGGCCACAGGGCCCCGAGCCCGCCGAGCAGCAGGACGGCGAGCGCGGTGCGGGGCAGGGCGCCCTCGGCCAGCGGCGAGACCACGTAGTCGGGCTGGATCCACTCGATGACGGCGGCGCCCGTCAGCGCGCCGACGAGCCCCACCAGGAAGGAGATGGCCGTGAGCCCGAGCGCCTCGCCGAGGACCACCGCCGACAGCGTCCGGGCGTCTCCCCCCAGGGCGCCGATCACCGCGAAGTCGCCCACGCGAGCCTGCACGGAGCCGAACAGCGTCAGCCCCACGACCAGCGCCCCGATGAGGTACGAGAGGCCGACCAGGAGCCCGAGCACCGGACCCATGAGGCGCCGTCCCATGGCCTCGTCGGCCTGACCCAGCTCAGAGGGGGTGTGGGCGTCGGCCCAGGGGAGCGCGGCCTCCAGTCGGTCGCGCACGACGTCGGGCTGGGCGTCGTCCTCCAGCCGGACCAGCATGTAGCTGAGCAGGGGCGTGTCCGAGGCGACCTCGTCCGGCAGGTCGCCGGAGGCGTAGAGCTCGACCAGGTCGAGGTACCGGGCGAAGACCGCCGGGGTGAACATCGCGGCGGTCCCCGAGGAGATGCCCACCACCTCGAACTCCCAGCCCAGCACCTCCAGCGTGTCTCCGACGGCCAGGGCGTGGTCGATTGCGATGGATCGATCGATGACCACTTCCCGCGGGCCGTCGATGTGCCGACCCGCGGCCAGGCGCGCCGGCGCCCCGACGTCCACGTAGGCGATCACCTGGACCGGGGTCGCCACGTCGTGCCGCTCGAAGATGATGGGCAGGCTCGTCAGCGCGTGCGCCGACGCCACGCCCTCCACGTTCAGCGCCGCGCGGCGGGTCTTCTGGGGCAGGGACGAGCGGGCCGCCGCGAAGTTCGCGACGCCGCTCTGGGACAGGACGAGGTCGGCGCCCAGCTGCTCCGGCATCGCGCGCAGCTGACCCCACAGCCCGCTGCGGAAGCCCTCGAAGAGGAGCATCACCGCGATCGCGGCGGCGAGCGCCAGCACGCTCAGGGCCGTGCGGCCTCCGTGGTAGCGCAGCGTGCCGATCACGAGCTGGAGCATCGTCGCCTCCTACGGCTTGAGGGACTCGAGGTCGATTTCGTACTTCTCCAGCCGGTAGAGCAGGACGTGTCGGGGGATCCCCAGGAACCGCGCCGCCGCGCTCTTGTTGCCGCCGTGCACCCGGATCGCCTCTTCGACGAGGCGTCGCTCGAGGTCGGGGAGGTTCAGGCCCCCCTTGGGCAGCGAGAGCTCCCAGGGCTCGACGTCCAGCCGAACGCGCAGGACTCCGCCCTCGCCGAGCGTCTCGGCGGATTTCGTCGCGCTCTCATCCACGGCGGGCAGATCGTCGAGCTCGATGCTCGGGCCCGGGGCCAGCAGCGCCACGCGCCGCGCCACGTTCTCCAGCTGGCGCACGTTCCCCGGCCACGGGCGGTGGCGCAGCTCCTCTGCCGCGGCCGGGGCGACGTCCAGGGTCCGCCCGCTGGTGCGGGCCTGCGACGACAGGAACAGCTCGAACAGCGGGACGATCGCCTCCCGCCGCTCCCGCAGGGGGGGGACGCGGAGCGGCAGCACGGCGAGGCGGTAGTACAGGTCTTCGCGGAAGGTCCCCTCGCGCACATGGGCCTGCAGCTCCCGGTGGGTCGCGGCGATGATCCGGACGTCCACCGAGACCGGCCGCTCGGCGCCGACGGGCTCCACGGCGCGCTCCTGCAGGACCCGCAGCAGCTTGGGCTGGAGCTCCAGGGGCAGGTCCCAGATCTCGTCGAGCAGCAGGGTCCCGCCGTGGGCCGCCCGGAACCGCCCCTCCCGGGAGCGGCTCGCGCCGGTGAAGGCGCCCCGGGTGTGGCCGAACAGTTCCGCCTCCAGCAGCTCCGATGGGATCGCAGCGCAGTTGACGGCGACGAACGGCCCCGACGACCGCTCGGACAGCCGGTGGAGCTCGCGGGCGACGAGCTCCTTGCCGGTCCCGCTCTCGCCGTGCAGCAGCACCGGCAGGTCTGCGGCGGCGACCCGACGGACCTGTCCCATCAGCCGGTTCATCGCCGGCGAGACGACCAGCATCGGCCGGCTCCCGGAGGCCTCCATCTGCGAGCGCAGGCTCTGGTTCTCGCGGAGCACCCGCCGGTGCTCGGCCGCGCGCCGGACCTTGAGGAGCAGCGCGTCGCGGGCCACGGGCTTGGTGATGTAGTCGTGCGCGCCGGCCTGCATCGCGGCGACGGCCGTGTCGACCGACCCGAAGGCCGTGGCCACGAGCACGGGCACGTCGGGATCGAGCCGGTGGATCGCCCGCAGGACCTGGATGCCGTCGATGTCGGGCATCTTCAGGTCCGTCAGGACCACGTCAGCGGGCTCGGCCTCGAATGCGGCGATCGCCGCCGCTCCGTGGGCGCAGGCCGTGACGCGCAGGTCCGCGGACTCGAGCTGGAGCGTGGTGATCTCGCGCAGGCTGTCGTCGTCGTCGATGAACAGGACGTGGGTCGGTCGGTCAGCCATCTCGGTTCTCCTCCGCGGCCAGCGGGAGCCGGAGCTCGAAGCACGCTCCCCCGAGCGCTCCATCGCTGACGCGCAGCGCGCCCCCATGGTCCGTCAGCACCCGGCGCGAGATCGCCAGCCCGAGGCCCGTCCCGCCGTCGCGGGTCGAGAAGTATGGGTGGAAGATTGCGGCGCGGTCGTCGCTGGGCACCCCCGGCCCGGCGTCCTCGACGCGGACGAACAGGGGCAGCGCGCCGCCGGTGTCGTCGACACCCGAGAGGAGCCGGATCTCGCCGCCGTCGGGCTGGACCTGCATGGCGTTGACCAGCAGGTTGAGCAGGACCTGCCGGACTGCTCCGG
>ENA-OWNT01001698-OWNT01001698.1-seawater-metagenome-genome-assembly--contig:-NODE-1698-length-26280-cov-6.565279_pt1 | contig 26280 bp, 27 predicted proteins | sample MGYA00238136_ERZ651165 | MGnify/ENA primary metagenome ERZ651165 (study PRJEB26861, sample SAMN08777766) | seawater metagenome | isolation source: coastal seawater | place: USA: Florida | collected...
AGTGGTGTATTGGCTGTAAAAGTTACAGCAAACGGTACAGGTGGTTCTATAGCTAACCCTTTCTCTTCTACTGCTTATGCTACTCTGACAAGTGCTAACCAGGACCTGATCACAACTGCTGATCGTGGTGGTAACCAGACTTTCAGTGTGAAGTACAAGGCTACTCCGGGTTTTGCTTACCCTGCAGGTACTTACGCAGTAGACGTAGTTTACACAGCTACACAAGAATAAGTTTTGTCTCTCTCTCGATGTAATATAAAGCTGCCCTGTTTATACGGGGCGGCTTTTTTTTATGCCTGTGTGTGCCTATCTTCAGTTAATGCAACCACTATTACTGTTACACGGCGCAATAGGCGCGGCTGATCAACTAACGCAACTCAAAGATGAATTGAGTGCAGAATATGAAGTATATACTTTCGATTTCAGCGGGCATGGCGGGAAGCCATTTGCGGATAGCCCTTTCTCCATCCCTTTGTTTGCTGAAGAGGTTTCTGCTTATGTAGAAAAAGCAAAGCTGGGCAAAGTAAATATATTCGGATATAGTATGGGCGGGTATGTGGCCATGTATTTAGCAAAAAAACACCCGGAGCAGGTTGGTAAGATAGTTACACTGGCTACCAAGTTTCATTGGGATGAAGCAACAGCAGCCAAAGAGACTAAAATGCTGAATGCAGATAAGATAGAAGAAAAACTTCCTGCATTTGCACAGGCATTGGCCAAACGTCATGAGCCAAACGACTGGAAGGAGGTGTTGCAAAAAACGATCGATATGCTCAACAGCATGGGGCGGGATAACCCACTGAAACCGGAGGCTTACACCACAATTGAACATGAAAGTATGATTCTGCTGGGTGACAGGGATAAAATGATCACACTGGAGGAAACGGTAGCTGTGTATAGAACACTGCCAAACGCACAAATGGGGATTTTGCCCGATACACATCATCCTATTGAGCAGGTGAATGTTCCATACCTGTTGTTTTACATCAGGCAGTTTCTTCAGTAATTACTTCTTTCTTTCCGTACTTGATCAGTTTCAGGTTGGCTACTATGATGATGCTGATAATAACCAGCAGGAACCAGGAGGTTATTTTGCCAGGGTGTACCAGGTTCCATTCATTTGACTGGTTGGGATATTGCCATGCGCCAAAGAAAGTAGATACATTTTCCGCTATCCAGATGAAAAATCCGATCAGCAGAAAGGCGAGAATGATATTCATTTGATATACCGCTTCGTTTACCCTGTAGGCTACCTTTGTTTTCCTGAAAATGATGAACAATGACGCGATAATACCCCAGCGTATATCTACAAAATAATGATGCAGGAAGAAGTTGAGGTAAATAACAGCCGCAAGTGAAAACGTGATGTAGCTTTTGGGGTAATTGTAGAATTTAAGATCCATACGGTGCCATGACTGGCAAATGAAACTGGCAACGCTGGCATACATGAAGCCGCTGTAGAGTGGTACGTCCCATATTTTGGTATAGGCTTCCTCGGGATACGACCACGAGCCTACATGCACCTTGAATAATTCCAGTCCGAGGCCTATAACATGGAAAAGGGAAATGACCTTCAACTCATCAATACTTTCCAGTTTGGTATATACCATGAGGAACTGCATGATGAGACAACAGATGAGTATAAAGTCGTAACGATACAGGTAAGGAATGGATACCTGTTTGGATACCGCCAGTGTGATGAATATAGCTACGGGGAAAATGCAACACAGTGCCTGCTTGTAGCCGAATGTAAATAACTGGCGGATGAAAAACATGAAATAAATATATCAACAATTGAGTTGTGGCATTGTTAAACTTATAACTCCATTGGCAGGCTCTATTGACTCTTAGCCATTTGTTAACAGGCATAAGTGTAGATTTACACACCCAAACACGCAAGACATGACAGATATAATTACATCCATCAATCCCGCTACGGGAGCACAGATAGCTGAGTATAAAATTGACAATGAGCAAAAGGTAGAACGTGTACTGAAAGCTGCCGATAAAGCGTATGAGGAGTGGCGGTCAACATCTTTTCGCGAGCGCAGTGCTGTATTGAAGAGGATAGCAAAAGCATTGAAGCGTAATAAAAAGTGGCTGGCGGAACTGGCTACTGCCGAAATGGGAAAACCTATAGAACAGAGCATAGGTGAAGTAGAAAAGTGCGCTATGAACATGGAGTTCTACGCGAAGAACGGCCCCGGTTTTATTGCCGATGAAATAGTAAAGACAGAAGCCAGCAAAAGTTATGTGTCTTATCAGCCTTTGGGAGTCGTACTGGCTATTATGCCCTGGAATTTTCCTTACTGGCAGGTGTTTCGTGCTATGGGGCCGATACTGATGGCGGGCAATGTCATGGTATTAAAGCATGCATCGAACGTGAGTGGTTGTGCACGTGCTATGGAAAAGATATTGAAAGAAGCTGATGTGCCTAAAGGGCTGTTTCAGGCTTTGCTGGTGCCGGGTGCACAGGTAGAACCGATCATTAAACATCAAGCAATTGCAGCAGTGACCTTAACGGGTAGTACCGAAGCGGGCAAAAAAGTAGCCGCAGTAGCCGGTGCGCATATCAAAAAACAGGTATTGGAACTGGGAGGCAGTGATGCCTATATAGTATTGAAAGATGCAGATATGCAATTGGCTGTGGATCTGTGCGTGCGTGGCAGGTTGTACAACTCGGGGCAAAGTTGCGTTTGCGCCAAAAGGTTTATTGTAGAGAAGGCTGTAAGAAAAGAGTTTGAACAGAAAATGACTGAGCAGATGGAAGCCTCTGCCTTCGGTGACCCGATGGACAAAAGTAATCGTATAGGCCCGTTGGCTCGTATAGACCTGCGCGATGAACTGCACAAGCAGGTACAGGAGAGCATTAAGAAAGGTGCGAAGCTATTGTGCGGAGGATATATACCAGAGGGGGACGGTGCATACTATCCGCCAACTGTATTGACCAATGTAAAAAAAGGTATGCCTGCTTATGATGAAGAGCTGTTCGGACCGGTAGCGGCTATTATAGAAGCGAAAGATGAGGAACATGCGATCAAACTGGCAAACGATTCGATATACGGACTAGGCGGAGGCATCTTCTCAAAGAATGTTAAGAAAGCGGAAAAAATTGCCGCTACGCAAATACAGGCAGGCAATTGTTTCGTAAATGCTTTTGTACACTCTGACCCGCGCCTGCCTTTTGGTGGTGTAAAACAGAGCGGGTATGGCAGGGAATTAAGTATGTTTGGCATACGGGAGTTTACGAATGTTAAAACCGTTTTTATTAAATAGTACAGTATGACAAAAGACAAATGTAACGACGTGTCTTATGAAGAAGTAGAGAAAATGTAAATGAATGACACAGGTAATTGAAATTGCCCCGACTTTTAAGTCGGGGAATGGAAAGTGGAAATGCGGCTTTAGCCAAACCATACAAATCTATGTCAGGCTAAAGCCTTTGTTATACTACAATTATCCACGCCCTGAAGGACGTGGCAATTGATACGTGTTATGAGCCGGAGCGTTTTAATATCTGTTTGCATCTTATTATTTTCTGCCACATCTTTGATGGCACAGAATAAGAAAACTATGTACACATATCTTGCTTTAGGCGATTCATATACTATCGGTGAACAAGTGCCGTCGGAAGATAATTTTCCGCATCAACTTGTGAAGATGCTGAATGATAAAGGCTTCTCGGTAGCCCAACCGAAAATAATAGCCGTAACCGGGTGGACTACCGATGAACTTGCTGCTGCCATCAAAGCTGAAAATATCACGGAAACCTATTCATTTGTGACACTGCTGATAGGGGTAAATAACCAGTACCGCGGCAGAACTGTTGACAACTATAAGGAAGAATATACACAACTACTGGAGCAGGCTATTGGTTTTGCAGGAGGAGATCCCAACAAGGTTTTTGTGTTGTCTATACCGGATTGGGGTGTGACGCCTTTTGCAGAAGGCCGGGACAGGCAACAAATAGCAAGGGATATTGATGCCTATAACGCAGCTAAGGAAGAAATTACAAAAGACCATAAATGCCATTGGCTTGAGATAACCCAAAGTACCCGTGAGCATGGTATTGATGAAAGTTATTTAGTTGCGGATAAGTTACATTATTCGGGTAAGGAGTACAGGCTTTGGGCGGAGAGGTTGGTGGAGATTTTTGCAAAAGAGTTCTGATAGTGGAACTAGCTAAGACTATATTATCTGGAATTATGCTATTCGCATCGTTTTTTGCGATCGTATATCTTTTAGACTTCTACATACTAAGAAAAAAAACTGCCAATATAAGTTCCGTAAAAGTTGGGCTTATAGTTGCAGCTATTGATTTTACTATTTTTCTCATTTTTAAGTCATTATTTCCCGATGATTTGGAACAGAAAGGATTACCAGGTTGGTACCCAGTTAGAGAGGGGTGGGGGCTAAAAGCATTTTTTATTATTGAGATTATTGGTGCTCTACTTATATACTTGTTCCCAGTTTACATTGTTAGGCGTATTTTATCTAAGCCCGTCAAATAACCTTTCTATCTTTTCCTTCTTCAATATCTTCTGCCATGTTTTGCCTGAGGCTATGAGGCGGTCACCAACGTGGGCTGTATAGTCAACCACTACCTCGTTTTTGTTTACTTCAGCAAGTGTGGCTATAAATACTACATCCTGGCCTATGAGGGCGGGGGAGTGGTGGGTAACGGTAATGCCTGTGCCAATACCTTCCTCATCAGCTTCCTTCATTTCCAGCACAAATAGCCTGCCTGCCCATTCCGCATCGCGGGAAATGGAAAAAGTTGAGTACACTGCATGTACCTCTCCGCTCGGAAAGACCGCTTTATCGGCTTCTGTAACCGTATGCCGGTACTCTTTGGTGTCGCCTGTAGCAAAGGGATTGATCATAATTACAAAATAACGTAAATCCCCACCATAATTATATAAAAGGGTTTTATATTTCATTAACAGTCAATTTAGTACCTTTGTAAGGCTTTGAAGCGCATTTTAACCATACCGTTACTCTTTATTTACATCATAGCCGTATCCGGCGTGATGATACAACTGCACTATTGCGGGCAGGAGTTAGAGTCTTGGAACCTCTATGCAGACAAAGCCGGTTGCGCTGATGATGGTTGCGGCGATGAGAGTGAAGAGAATGATGGTTGCTGCAAAGACGAGGTAGTTGTCGCCAAGACCGTTAATGATCAGAATACGGTTTCTCAACAGTTTTTTAAATTTATTAGCGGGCAGGAAGCATTGCCTGTGTATTACACACATTGTATCGAATGTATTGATTCGCATGGTATTGCAACACTTCAATACAGCCCGAATGCGCCTCCGGGACCCTGGCAGAATATTCCTTTATATAAATTACATTCCAACCTTACTTATTACGGTTAGTGTCTTTGCGTGTATATACATGGGCGCTTTTATGCGCTGTACAAGACATTATTTAAATACAAAACCGTAATAAAATGAAATACTTAATTATAATATTAACTATCATTTTCAGTTCTTTTGCAGCAACAGCGCAGGAGAAGGAAAAAGATATTAAAACCGAAACACTTTTGGTGAGTGGTTGCTGCGGCATGTGCGAAAAGCGTATTGAAAAGGCAGCATACATAAAAGGCGTAAAACGAGCTGACTGGGACAAGGAAAAGCGTCAGCTGACTGTTACATATAAACCTTCTAAAACCTCTACGGATGATATATTAAAGAGCGTAGCCGATGCGGGCTATGATTCTGAAAAGTATACAGCAAACAAAGAGGCTTACGAACAATTGTCGGAATGTTGCCATTACAGGACAACTACTTGTGACCACTAAAACAGCACTTAATGAAGTTTTTGAAAAACATCACACAGGTGCTGTTGATGCTTGTATTGTTGCAATGCAGCACTGTTGTATATGCACAGGACAGGTCTGTTTACGGCACTGTGTTTGAAGAAATAAACGGTACAAAAACACCTATGGCAGGTGTTGTAGTGAAAATTCCGGGATATAATATCGGTACACAATCGGATGTGGACGGTACATACAGGCTATCAGTGCCTGAGGCTGCGACGATGGTTGTGTTTGAACGTACAGGTTATTTGCCTGATACGGTAGCATTGCATGAGGGGGCTAACAATGCGTCTACGATACTCAGGGATATAAAACAGCTTAAAGAAGTACAGGTTACTTATCGCAAGAAAGGTAATGAGATTGGCTTACTTGATACACGCAAAACAGAGCTTATCAGCGAGCGTGAGTTATTGAAAGCGGCTTGTTGTAACCTGAGTGAAAGTTTTGAAACTACCCCTTCTGTAGATGTAGCATTTACAGATGCGGTATCGGGCTACAGGCAGATACAGATGCTTGGCCTGGCCGGGCCATACACTTTGATAACTAGGGAAAATATCCCTGATGTGCGGGGTTTATCTGCCATTACCGGGCTGACCTTTACTCCGGGTACATGGATAGAGGGCATGCAGTTGAGTAAAGGAACCGGTAGTGTTGTGAATGGTTATGAAAGTGTGGCCGGGCAATTGAACATAGAGCTGCGCAAACCTTTTGAAGAGAAAGAGCCTAAAGCACACCTGAACGTGTACCAGAATTACCAGGGACGTTCTGAGGGCAATGTGATCGTAAAAAAGAAGTTTAACGATAACCTTTCAACCAACCTATTACTGCACGGTAGTGGCAGGTGGCTGCGGGTAGACAACAACAATGACGGCTTTATGGATCAGCCGCTGAATACCCAGTTCGTGGGTATGAATCGCTGGTTCTACTTCGGCCCTAAGGGACTTGAAATTCAAGGTGGAGTAAAGGCTACTTACTTAGATCAGACAGGAGGACAGTTAGATTATGTGCAGGAGACAGAGCAGGTGCCCGGTAATCCATGGGGTTTTAAGATGAATACCAAACGTATAGAAGGGTGGGCAAAAATAGGCAGGGTATTCCCGCAGAAGAAAGGTACGAGTACTGGCTTGCAGTTGTCGGGCTTGCACCACGAGCAAGGAGCTTTGTACGGTGTTCGTAATTATGACGCGACGCAGAATACTTTCTATGCCAACTGGATATTCCAGACCATATTGGGTAATACAAATCATAACCTGAAGGCTGGCTTGAGTAGTATGGTAGACAATTATACTGAGCAGTTCGAAACTCAAACATTTACCCGTAATGAAGTAGTGCCGGGTGCTTTTGTTGAGTATGCGTATAACTACCTGACCAAGTTCAACCTGATAGCAGGGGTGAGGGGTGATTATCACAACCTGTTTGGTGCATTCGTTACACCAAGGCTGCACCTGCGTTACGCACCTTTCGAAAATACAGCTATCCGGGCATCAGCAGGCAGGGCGCAACGTACGGCTAATATACTGGCTGAGAATATCGGTTATATGGCTTCAGCACGTTCATTCCGGTTTTTGGGTACAGACCCTTCATTACCCTACGGGTTGAAGCCTGAAGTGGCGTGGAACTATGGTGTGAACCTGACACAGAAGTTCAGGCTTAATTATCGTGACGGTGCTTTCTCAGCAGATTACTATTACACCAATTTTGAGAACCAGGTGGTGGTAGATGTGGAGCAATATAATCTTGTTCGTTTTTATAACCTGCAGGGCATGTCATTTGCTAATAGCTTGCAGGGGCAGCTGGATTATGAGCCGATGGTCAATTTAGACGTCAGGCTGGCATATCGTTGGTATGATGTAAAAACTACCTATGGTGGTACGCTTAAGGAGCGTCCGCTGATAGCTAAACACCGTGCCTTTGCCAATATAGGTTACGAAACGAAGAATACATGGCGATTTGACTATACGGTTCAGTGGGTGGGTTCAAAACGTGTACCTGCTTTACATGACCATATAACCAACACAACGAGTACTGATGCGCCATCACCATCTTATATACAGATGAACGCGCAGATAAGCAAAACATGGAATGAGGTGTTTGAGGTATATGTTGGTGGGGAGAACCTGACCAATTATATGCAGCACAGGCCGATCATTGGTTCTGATAATCCATACGATCCGGGGTTTGATGCATCTATGGTTTGGGGCCCGATAATGGGACGTAATATCTACGCCGGTATCAGGTGGACGCTCAGATGATGTGTAAATAACTTTAATGATGAAAGCGGGGCATTTGCCCCGCTTTTTTATTTTTGCTTTATGACGACTGAACAAATGCGCACATACTGCCTGGGCCTGAAAGCTGTAGAGGAGGGTATAAAATGGGAGGACCATCTTTGCTTTATGCTGGCGGAAAAGATATTCTGCATCACTGGTTTTAATGATAACGATGGGGTGAGTTTTAAAGTGTCACCCGAGGATTTTGAAATACTTACCGAACGGGATGGTATTACTCAGGCACGATACTTCGCTAAGAACCAGTGGGTGAGTGTAGAGAAACGAAGTGTATTGAAAAACAGTGAGTGGAAAGAATACCTGGAGAAGTCGTACCTATTGGTAAAGTCAAAACTCACAAAGAAGGCACAGAAAGAAATAGATGAACAATAAGAAACGCCCCGCATTTGCGGGGCGTTTTCATTATAGTTTTTAAATAAACGACTATTTAAAGTTGCTGTCATCAATACCTTTGTTGATATCAACACTTTCAACTTCAGCAGTTATTATCTGTCCCTGAGTATTAATAACTACTTTGTAAGGCATAAAGTATCCGTTACCGGCATCTTTATAATTTGTGAAGTCGGCAGTACCTTCTTCAGCAGATGCTTTCTGAACTAAATATCCTGTTTGCGCATCATAATATTCTGTTGCTTTTTTGCCGTTGCTTGTAGCTTCTATTTTGTAGGCATCAGCACCGTTTATTTTTTCCATGCCCTTCAGTTCCCTTGTTACACTACCGTCGTTTAACATTTCAGGGCATATTGCAGCCTGATGTTTTGCCTCAGCCAGTTGTGCGTCATCCAGTGGTATAGTTTGTCCACCTGCTTCTATATGTCCTGCTTTACCGTCAAACACCTGCTTTTGCAGTACCATGCCCATTCCTTCTACTATCTGGCAGGAACTGTTTGGTGCTTTCTTCATTTCAGTAATGGTTATCGGAATTTCCTGGCCAGCTACTGAGAAAGTACCCTTACTAACGGTTTTGATATCTTTTATAGACTTGATCGTTTTTTCACCACCAATAGCCCTTACGTAGTTCTTGATCACCACATCAGCAGTTATGCCTGCAGGAGCTGCAGTCGCAACTGTTTCCTTGTAAGGATTACCGTAGTTGTCATACATGTCTATTTTGCCATCAGCGTCAAAACGCTCCAGTCCTTTAGCTACATCGTCTTTGCTACCTACTACGATTATGTGTGCTTTGTTAGGGTGGATGTATTTGCGCGAGATCATTTGGATATCTTCTGCAGTTACAGCACTCAGGTTTTTCAGGTAGTTGCTGTAATAATCTTTAGGCATGTTGAAACGCTCAATGTTGATAGCGTATTGAGCAACAGTTTGAGGGTTTTCAAGACCAATTGCAAATCCACCTGACATGTATTTGATCTGGTCTTGCAGCGCCTGGTCTGATATCATTTCGCTGCTCATGCGCTTCATTTCTTTCAGTATTTCAGCAACAGAACTGTCAGTTACAGCATTACGGCATTTAGCATATGCTGTGAAGTTACCTTTCAGCTCATCTTGCGATATTGAAGAGTAAGAACCATATGTCCATGCGTGTGTTTCACGCAGGTTCATGAACAGGCGGCCCATTGAACCACCACCAAGAATAGCGTTTGCAACTTTAGCTTTTACTACATCCGGATGACCTGGTAACAGGTCGATAGGATATGTAACATTAATAACGCTCTGTACTGCCTCGCTACGAGGTACTAATGCTACTTGTGTTGAAGTTGGAGCCTTAGGGTCCGGGTATTTGGTAACAGGTACGTCTTTCTTCTGCCATGCACCAAAGTACTGCTCTATCAAAGGCTTTATTTCTTTTACTGTTACATCGCCTACCACGGCCATGTACGCCACGTTAGGCCTGTAATATGTATTGTAGTACTCATTACATTTAGCCAGTGTAACCTTCTCTACAGTTTCCTCCTGTGGTACTTCACCATATGGGTGGTTGGTGCCATAGTTCAAAACAGCAGTAACATTATTCAGCATGTCGTCCGGCTCATTTTTAGAAGCCTGCAAGCCTGATAAAGTACGCTTTTTGATCTTGTCCACTTCTTCCTGCTGGAAGTTTGCGTTCATAGCGATGTCGCTCATCAGTTCCAGCAATTTGTTCTGGTGCTTCTTAAGGCTCCTGCCGAACATACCCCTTGCCGATGCACTAAGACGTGCGCCAATGAAGTCTATTTCTTTGTTCAGTTGATCTTTGCTACGCTTTTTAGTACCTGCTGTCAGCAGCTCAGATAAAAAGGTGCTGTAACCCGCCATGTCGCCTTCCATTTCAGGATATACGTCAAACTGGATGCTTGCACTCACCATTGGCAGTTTGTGGTTCTCAACCACGAACACTTTAAGGCCATTAGGTAATACAAAACTTTCTGTTTTACCCAGTTTTATTTCAGGGGCAGGGCCCGGTTTCGGGCGAACGCTACGGTCTATGCCGTTTTTATTGGTAGCGGCGTTAGATGTTGCTACTGAAGCAACATTTTGTGCATGAGCAGATGCTGCCAATGCTATTGTTAATATAAATAAAGATAATTTTTTCATATCTGGTTATTGTATTGAAGCTGTTTAATGAATGTTGTTGATTAGCCTTTCTTTTGCTCAGATTTAGGCAAATAATAAACTACCAGCCTGTTCTCTTTCGTGAAGTATTTTTTCGCAACACGCTTCAGGTCTTCTTTTGTTATTTTGGTGTAGTGCTCCAGTTCTGTATTGATCAGGTTGGCATCTCCAAAATATGTGTGGTATGTAGCCAGGTTTTCGGCTATACCTACAACCCTCTGGTTCTGGGTAACGAAATCGTTCTCAGCCTGGTTGATCAGTTTCTGGAATTCATCATCACCGATAGCACCTGTTTTTACTTTTTCTATCTCAGCCAGCATTGCTTCTTCCATATCAGAAGGTGTAACGCCTGCGTTAGTAATACCATACATGAATGCCATACCCGGATCTTCGTTAGGCAGCATGAACGCACCTACAGCCAGTCCTTTTTGTTGTTTGTCTACCAGCTCTTTCTGGAAACGTGAGCTCTGGCCTTGTGACAGCATTTGTGTCAGCAATGAAAGAGCATACCAATCATCGTTACCCATCTCAGGAGTGTGATAAGCTACCACAACCGCAGGCAACTGTATATTGTCGTAAAACTCAACACGCTTTTCAGCGGTTTGTTTTGGCTCAACCTCTGTCGGGCGGGGAACAGCTTTAGTACCCTTTGGAATACCTCCGAAGTATTTTTCGATGAATGCTTTAGTTGCTTTTATATCCAGGTCGCCGGCAATAGATAATGTAGCATTGTTAGGCACATAGAATGTTTTGTAGAAATCCATGAACTCGCTGATCTGAGCCTGGTCTATATATTGCTCCTTACCAATAGGCGACCAACGGTATGGGTGTGTAGTGTAACCGTTCTCAAATACGACATTCAGTATCTGGCCGTAAGGAGTGTTGTCATAACGTTGTTTCTTCTCTTCTTTTACAACTTTACGTTGTGTCTCAACGCCGGTCTCATCAATTTTTGCATGCAGCATACGCTCAGACTCCATCCATAGTGCCAGCTCCAACTGGTTAGATGGCAGTACTTCGTAATAGAATGTACGGTCTTGCGACGTATTTGCGTTGATCTGTCCACCGGCACTTTGTACCAGTTTCATATACTCACCTCTTTCGATATTCTCGCTACCTTCAAACAACAGGTGCTCAAAAAAGTGGGCAAAACCTGTACGTTCAGGGTCTTCATTTTTAGAACCGACATGGTACATTACCGATACAGCTACTATTGGTGTAGAGTGATCTTCATGCAGGATAACGTGCAGCCCGTTTGGCAAATCATATTCGGTAAATTTAATGTTACCTTTTGCGTTTGCATTCGTGGCTATTAAGCCTGCGCTCATTAAGAGCGGGAAAAAAGCTTTAAGCTTCATAGATAAAAAAGATTATGTTTCAGGTGCAAAAATAAGGTTTCATATGGGATAGGCGAATGTTAATGTTCTTTTTTAAAATTAAATTCACCCGTATTCTCACCCCGTTTTCGCATTTTTGCACAAATTTTTAGCATGATAGATACTGTTTTGTTTGATATGGATGGGCTTTTGCTGGATACGGAGCCGCTTTGGGGAGAGAGTATGTTGCGTATAGCGGAAAAGTATAATATCCCTGTTACGGCAGATAAGTTCAAAGAAACCACAGGCTTACGTATATATGAAGTGACTGATTACTGGGCTGTAAAGTACCCATGGAAGGGTGCTACTCCGCAGGACGTAGCAGATGAGATACTGGATGATATCATAGAGCTATCAAAAGAAAAGGGTAGGGTAATGCCGGGTGTAACGGAAGCCCTTGAGCTATTGCATAAATTCAATTATAAAATAGGCCTGGCATCTTCATCGCCTATGCGCATGATAGACGACCTGATCACACATTTTAACATCAAACATTATTTTGATGCGATTGTTTCAGCTGATTCGGTTGAGATGGGCAAGCCGCATCCTGCTGTTTTCCTGTATGCTGCAAAAGAGCTGAATGCAGACCCTTTGCAGTGTGTTGTGCTGGAAGATTCAATTAATGGTTTGCTTGCGGGTAAATCTGCACGCATGAAAGTAATTATGGTGCCGGACGTATTGCATTTTCACAAACCTGAATTTATGCTGGGCGATGCAAAACTCACCAGTCTTGAAGAGTTTGACCTCAGTTTGTTGAAGGCACTTTAAATAATACTGCCTACGCCATTCTTTTCCTGAACAGGCTATCTGCGGCAACTAATAAAAAGATAAGTACAGTAAAGCCTGTGAGCATGCTCAGGGCATTTTTTACTGATGGTGGAATAGTTATATCTAAGCTGATGCTGCGTAAGCTATTTGCAGATGTATTGAAATCTGCCGTGGATATGTAATATATGAGTAAGCCGCTTATGGTTAGAACGAAAAAAGCGGCTACAGCCCTTATGCCCCAGGTTAATGCAATTGATGTAGTGGATTGTTTAGGGGCAGTTGCTTCGATCTTAGCCATTATATTGTCAGTAAGTAAACTGTTTGCAGGTTCAGTCATAACATTAGCCTGTATTGTTTTATGAAAGTCTAGCAACTCTTCATATGTGTTTTCCCATATAGGGTCATGAGCAAGCAACTGTTCTACCCGCTTTTGCTCGTCGGGCGTGCAAGTACCATCTATATAAGCCCATAATTGTATGTCAATATCTTCTGCCTGCATAGCTATATTATAAAGTTAAGGCTTATTTGCCTGATTTTTGATATTCTTCAAATTCATGTCGGTAGGATTTGTCCAGTATCTCTTTGAGCTTTTTACGGCTTCGGTACAGTTTTACTTTTACATTGGTCTTTGTTATATCCAGTATGTGTGCTATTTCATCAATCGTTTGCTCGTTCAGGTAAAATAAAGTTAACACCTGAGCGTCTGACGGCTCCAGTTGGTTTATAGCTGTGTTTATAATTATCGTTTTGTTTTTTCTGTCAATATCCGTCTGTGTACTATGGTCGTTTATTTTTAGTTCTTCTTCGGAGGTGGTTGTAATTTTATGTTTGCGCATGTGTGATAGGGTTGTGTTCCGCGCTATTGAATACAGCCAGGTGCTGAATTTTGCTGTGTTATTGTAGCTGCTTAATGAGTGGTATGCCTTAATAAATACATCCTGTGTCAGTTCCTCCGCATCTTCATGGTTATTGGTCAACCGTTTTATAAATGTGAATACAAAATGCTGATACCGCCCAATAAGCACTGCATAGGCTTTTTTATCGCCCTGCAATACCTGTTGAATGATAACCTCATCTTGTAATTCCTGCATGTGAACCTATTAGACGCAATAATACTAAGGTAGGTTACGAAAATTATTTTTTTATTTTTTGTAACCTGGTGTCTGTTGCCGGCGTCTTATAGTCGTAACAATCATTAATCATTTACAATTATGCACGAAGAGATATTTATATTCATTACGTTATTCGCAGCGATATTCGGTATTTTCTTTATGAGGTCTAAAGAGAATATGGCATTAATAGAAAAAGGCATCAACCCGCGTAAAAACTATGGAGGGCCTAAACCATATGCTTATATGAAGTACGCATTGCTATTGATAGGTGCAGGCGTAGGGCTATTATTAGCCTATATAATAGACTTGAGCTTAGCTCAAAACGAGGGTTTGAGTATGGGGGCAGAAAACCCTCCAATTTATTTTGCGCTCATTGCCATTGGTGGTGGTTTAGGCCTTTTTATAGCGTATATGCTTGAAAAGAAAGACCTGTCAAACCAAAAGAATATTGAAGAATGATTTTGTCATATCCACACAAAGGCCCTGCTGTTGCGGCGGGGCTTTTTATTTTATAATATCACGGATTTAGTTTTAGTTTCATTCTTGCTATAAACATGCACAAACGATATAGTATGGTTTGATGTTGCCAGTTAATATTGAACTTTTTGTTTTTATTTTCAAGCCAGGGTGGTGTCGCGATTTTGCAATGGAGCATGGGGAGATTATTAATGACCGAGGTTCTGAAACTTTCATCAAGAGAAGACTTTGGGTAATACCGGATGTCAATGATCGTAGTATTTTTATTGGCGTTATAAACTTCAATGTTCAGGTCGTATATATGGGCATATATGTTTTTTAGCTGTAGGAGTATCTCGTCGAATGTTACAGGTGTCTTTTTGTTGTTTGTTTTGATGTTTGCCTGTCTTTGTTTGAAAAAATTGTCGTTGCTATCTTTTATTTCAGTTAATATGAACATGCAGTTGCGAGATATGTTATTAGTACACATTTCATCAGCCATTGCCAATAACTTGGGAATGGATTGCTTCAACTTGTCTCCAATGTCATACTCTTTCATTGCTATAGCTTAAGGCCTATCTGTTGTTACAGCTATCATTACACCCATGGGCTTGTTGCCACGTATCTTATTTTCCAGCGATGGCAGGAATATCCCGGAAACAAAGCCGTCAAGATACAGAGCATTTTTACAACCTCTTTCAATGAAGAAAGTTGCAAAGTCGTAGAAGTTGATCTCTTTATCAGATATGGCAAATAGTATCCGCCCATCCGGTAGTATGCCTACACCATTGCGTATGTGCAGGTTGCTGGAGCCTTTTATAAAGTGGCTGTTCATTTTGCCGTTATGCACCAGCATCGGGCCAGACTGTGTGGCATATGCTATATTTTTCAGCTTGCTGAATTCCTGCGTGGCACATACCCCGGCTGTTTTATCTTTTTTAATGTAAAAGATGCCATTGGGTTGCATGTAGAAATTGCCATAGCCGGACGTAGCTGTGCTTGTTTTCTTGCAGGTCTTCCCGCCCTCGATATATAATCCTTGTGGCGACAGGTCTTTGAGGTACATGCCACCATTCATGGCCATAATAACATTTTTGCCATGATGCTTCAACTCGTCTACAAGGTTGACCAGGCTGCCTAATGGTTTGCCATTATGCCCCAGCCAGTAAAGTTTTACATCTTCTTTATGTGGGTCGCAGGTATAGCTGGTGATGTTTTGTTGTGCAAAGGAACAGGTGCTGATAGTGAGCAGCAGTAGGAACTGTAGAAATTTCTTTTTATAAGAGTGTCTTGTGTTACTCATCCTTTTTCAACCATTCATCAGTAAAATGCCTTGTGCCTTTGTCCTGTGCAAACTTGTCTTTGTTGTATTCGTTCGACTTATTGCGGGGTATGGATAAACTGTTCCAGTCATCTTTCTTTAAGAGCTTAGCAGCATATACAATCTGTCCCACATGGTAGCTATAGTGTGCCAGTTGCCTGTTGATGGCTTCTAAAACAGTATGCCCTTCGTTGCGTATATATATAATCATGCCCAGGTCGTTGTCTGTAATGCTGCCCAGCGCATGGAACAAACACTGCCAGCCTTCTTCCCACTTCAGCATCATGGCCTCACGCGTATGTATGTCATTCTCAAATTCAGCATCACGCTCACGCCACGGCTTTTCTCCATCTGTTGTTAAGAAATCCGTCCACCTGCTCATCATATTGCCCCACATATGTTTTACAATGGTTGCTATGCTGTTGCTGTCCTCGTTCACCTGTATAAACAGGCGGTCATCTTCTATCTGTGCCATTGCCTTTTCAGCAAGTGACTTATAGTAATTAAACTGCCTGTCTATACTTTTCAAATATCCTATATCAGCCATTGTCGTCTTATTTTATTCGTTCATGTATATATTCGGTCTTGTTATTTCCATCCAGCGCGATACCTCACCCAAGGGTTCAAAACCATAACGTTCATAGAGGGCATGTGCATCAAGTGTACCCAAAAGTATCTTTCTTAGTCCTTTTACCCAGTCAAGGTCAAGTAAAATTTCCATCATCTTTTTGCTCAACCCCTGTCCTCTGTGCTCCGCTTCAACGTACACATCTGCCAGGTAGGCTATAGTGCTGTAGTCGGTTATCAGTCGTGCATAGCCTATTTGTATGCCGTCTTTGAGTACACCTATGCAGAATGAGTTGTCAAAGCCACCTTTGACTCTATCGTAGGGGATGCCTTTTACCCAATATGATTCTTCTGACAGCCATTTGTGTATGGCCGCTACCTGCATCAGGCTTTTATCGGTAGTCAGCAGGTAGCCGTTGTATGATATGTTTACCTTGCTGTTTGTGTTCATTATATTATCGTGTTCCAGTTGTGTTTGTCAGGTGAAGCTCCGTGCCTGATAGCATCCAGCTCAGCTTTCAGTTTATGTGCTATTGAGTCTTCGCCTATGTAGCAATTGTAATCTTTACCGCCTATACCTATCACTTCAATGGGGGCAACAACAGCTGCTGTACCTGAGCCAAATGCTTCAACATGTTTGCCTTTTTCGAGTGCGTCTTTTATTTCCCTGTGTGTTACAGGGCGTTCGGCAACGTGCATACCCATTTCTTCCGCAATGGTTAGCAATGAGTCCCTGGTAACACCATCAAGTATGGTTCCACCTAGCGGAGGGGTAACCAATACGCCATCCATATAAAACATCAGGTTCATGGTGCCTGATTCTTCAATATATTCATGCCTGCGGCTGTCGGTCCACATCACCTGGTCGTAGCCATCTTCCTGTGCTTTGCGTGCCGGGTAGTAGGCGCCACCATAGTTGCCTCCGCATTTAGCAAATCCTGTTCCGCCAAATGCGGCTCTGCTGTATTGCTCTTCTACCTTCACTCTTAAAGGCTTGGCGTAGTACTGGTATGCAGGTGTACATACTATCATAAATAAATACTCGTCTGATATTTTAACGCCCAGCCTTTGCTCAGATGCTATCATAAACGGACGGATGTATAATGAACCGTCCTTGTCCTCCGGTATCCATCCTGCGTCTAATTGTACTGTTTGTTTCAGTGCTTCCATGAACAACGTCTCCGGAACTGTTGGCATGCACATTCGTTCCAGCGATTTGCAAAAACGACTGTAGTGTTTGTCTGCCCTGAAGATATTAGTTGTACCGTCAGCCATCCTAAAGGCTTTCATGCCCTCAAAAACCGTTTGGCCGTAATGCAGGCACAAGGCTATGGGGCTCATGCTCAGGTTCTCAAACGGCACTATACGGCTGTTTTTCCATTCGCCATTCACATATTCAGCTATGAACATATGGTCGGTTGGCGTTATGCCGAAAGGTATGGACTTAGTATCCTTTATCTGCCTTTGCTCCTTTTCTGTTACAGTTATCATACGACTATTTTTTACGTTTTTACAATTATGCTTCCTCGAGTACCAATTCAGTTTGTTCCGCTTCAACTGTCTTTTTAGCAAGCAATGTCTTCTGTTTTTTATATCCTGCATTTACAAGATAAACACCTGATACTATACCGACAAATGATAATGCAGTATACCATGTCAGCCTTTCGTCTTTCAACAGGTAGCCAAGAATAACAGCTACCAGTGGGTTAACATATGCATATAGTGTAACTATACCTACAGGTAATACTTTCAGTGCGAACATATAGGCGGTGAAGGCAAGGAATGAACCTACGATTATCAGGTAAGCCATGGCTTTCATTGCATCCGGCTGAAAAGGTTCTAAATTGTCGTAGCTATCTACCAGCGGGCTTAGTATTAATAAGAAGACACCTCCGAAAAATAATTGCATGGCAGCATTGAAAATAGGGTTTTTAACACCTGCCAGTTGCTTGCTTTTCAGGCTGCCGAAGGCCCAGCTTATAGTGCCGATATATATTGCTATCATTCCCCAGAAGTAAACAGGGTTACCCAGGTCGGCAAGGTTATCCCTGAATATAAGTGCTACTCCTGCCATGGCAAGTAATATGCCTGTAATGATCGTTGGATTTGGCTTCTCGTCTTTCGACATGAATATGTTCAGCAGAACAGCATTCAGTGGCATCATGGTGCATATAAGTGCTGCCACACCGCTGGGTACTGTCTTTTCAGCATAAGACACGATGCCGTTACCTACGGCTATCATAAAAAAGCCTATCATCATGTTCATTCTGACAACCGGCCATGAGATATCAGCCTTTTTGTAAAAAGCAATGGCAAAAACAGCCATAGTGCCACCGGCAATGAACTGCCTCAACCCGGCAAACAGGAATGCGGGGTAGTGCTCAACACCCACTCTTATGGCCAGGTAGGTTGTGCCCCATGCTATGCTCAGGAAGATAATGGCCAGATATGCTTTGGTAGTCTGATTCATTGCTGCTGCAAATATCAGTCAAATTTCAAAACCAAAACAGATACAATTTTTTATTTTTCGACCATAACAGTTTACTTTTATGTTATGAAAAACGAGAAGGGGAACCATTTATACCTGTCTATTGCTGAGGATATTGAGCAGCGCATTATGAGTAATGTATTGCCCATTGGTGAAAAGCTGCCCAGTGTGCGTGCTTTAAGCAAACTACATGATGTGAGCATGAGTACCAGCTTGCAGGCGTATTATCATTTAGAGGGTAAAGGGCTGATAGAAGCACGTCCGCAATCCGGCTATTTTGTCCGCTTTAACCCTTCACGTTTTCCCAAGAAAGTAGAAAAGAGTAACCCCCGGCTAAATGCCAAAGCGAAGAGTGTGGAAGCCATTATAGCAGAAGTATATGATGATTTTGCCATGCCGGATATGATACCTCTTTCGCTGAGTGTACCATCACCAGACCTGCTGCCTATTGCCAAACTTAACAAAGCAATGGTGCAGGCCATGCGCGATCTGCCTGCCAGCGGAACATCGTACGAAACCATACAGGGCAATGAAGACCTGCGCAGGCAGATAGCTAAAACATCTATAGAGTGGGGTGGACATTTACAGCCTGATGATATTATTACAACTGCCGGGTGCATCAATGCCATAGCATATAGTTTATTGTCACTCACCAAACCTGGTGACACTATTGCCGTAGAGAGTCCTGCCTATTTCGGCGTGTTGCGTTTTGCGGAGAGCATAGGGTTGAAAGTACTGGAATTGCCAACTGATCCCGATACAGGTGTAGACCCGGCGGACGTAAAAAAAGCATTGAACAAGTACGATATAAAGGCCTGTGTATTCGTTACCAACTTCAGCAATCCACTTGGCTATTGCATGCCCGACGACCAGAAAGAAACATTGGTAAAGCTGCTGGCGCAACATGGTGTACCGCTTATTGAAGACGATCTGTATGGTGATGTGTATTTTGGTAAACAAAGACCCCGCTCCTGCAAGAGTTTTGATGAAGAAGGCAATGTGATATGGTGCAGCTCCATATCCAAAACACTGGCACCCGGTTTCAGGGTGGGGTGGGTTGCTCCCGGTAAGTATTACAAAAAGATAAAACGGCTGAAACTCTATAACAGTATAACGTCTGCCACACCACAGCAGGCAGCCATTGCCTACTTTATGGCAGAGGGACGTTACCAGCATCATATGCGCAAACTGCGACAAACGCTGCATGCCAATAATCTGCAGTTTATCCGTGCGATAGATGAGTACTTCCCGGAGAATATAAAAATGAATAACCCTAAGGGCGGCTATACACTCTGGTTGGAACTGGATAAAAATATTGATACTTACAACCTTTATCGTGAGGCGATACAGCACAAAATAAGTATAGCTCCGGGCACCATGTTTACCCTGCAGGAGCGCTACAGTAACTGTATGCGTATCAGCTATGGTATGCCATGGGATGATAAAGTAGACAATGCACTGAAAACTTTAGGTGGATTAGTGAAAGGGATGATGTGAGAATTTGTGATAACTTCGCGGACTCTTAATTATATCAAATGCCTGAATTAGTAATCAACCGCTCATCTGATTTTCTGAATAAATACAAGGAGGTGAAAATACTTATTGATGGTACATCAGTTGGTATTGTGGCGGATGGGGAAACAAAGGTGTTTGAGATTCCCGCAGGTGAACATAGCATAAAAGCCAAAATGGACTGGCGTGGCAGTAAAGAGCATAGATTCTCAGTTCAGAAAGGTGGTAAGGTTACTTACAAACTGGCCGGATTTAAGGGTAGAAAGGTCATAGTTGCGCTGTCTGCTATTGCATTACTATCTACATTCATTCTGCCCCGGGAAACAGAGGCTTATATCAGAACCGTCATTATGCTTACGACATTGTGCAGCGTAGTATTATTTATGCTCTACATACTGACCATTGGTTGCAACAGGTACCTGACATTAGAACAGGAATAACGATCTACCTTTTGCCGGGCTTAGTGAATTTATAATGTGATTGCGTGAATCCCGCAGCTTTATAAAATGCATGTGACTCTGTTCGCCTGAAACCGGAAGCTACTTCGAGCATATCATAATTTTTATCAACAAGCTGTCTCTCTAAGTGTGCTATGAGTAGTTTGCCAATTCCTTTGCCCCTGTATTCTGAGGAAACAAATAACTCCTGTATCTCATATACATAGTTCAGGTGGTGCAGGAGTAATTGTCCGTGGCAGCTTAAATAACCAACAGGTATTTCATTATCAGTAGCAATAAGATAGTAATAGTTGTTATTGCTGATATTTTCTTCGTAGTATTTATTAAACAATACCCTGTCGAATACCATGTCCTCAAGTTCGCATACGAATTGGTATACTACATCTGCGTCAGTAGCCATTGCTTTTCTGATTTGTATATCGCTCATGATCCTGTTTGATGTTGGTAAAATACACAAAAAGAAAGCCCTTAATACATATTATTTCAACAAAAGTCAACGGGAAAAACACCCTGTTATAGGTGTTGCATTATGACTATGTTTACATGTCATAAAAAGAACATCACATGCTTAAGAATATAGTTACCCTGTTTTGCCTGTTATTGAGTACTGCCGCACTGGCACAAAGCCCGATATTAAACCTTGATTACAGTAAAAACGCCCAGGGCAATAAGAGTGCAGATAAAACTTTCTCGTTGTTTAGTAGTCCTGAGGCAGGTAACGCTACTACACTCAGTAGGTACCTTTACGATCAAGGTACATTTGATGTACTCAAGTCAGTATCTGTACAAACTCTGGGAGACGCCACTCATATACACTCTGAGTTTGCCAGCTTTTTGTTTGGTCCTGTGCGTTTAGGGCTTGCAGGCTCCTTTTCTACTACAGGAGATACCACTGAAGATGAAGCTATAAAAACCAGCCTGGAACGTATTATGAACCAGGGAGGAGCAATGGATTTTAATTTTACTGCACCTGTTTATTTCTATCGTTCTAAAAATGACCAGTTACATTTTGCGCTTATTGCACAAACGGTGTGGGGCATCAATCCGAATATTAATGACAGTACAGGCCAAACTTCCTATGCGTCTTCCGACCTCAACTTTATCAACCACACCGGGTTCTCAATGCAATTGTATATCAGCAGCAATAACCAGAAGGCGAGACTATATTTCGAAATGCCGGTTCATTATGCATGGGGCAACTCGACACAGGAGTTGAACCTGCCAGACTTTTCAGTTATAAAACTGCGTGCCGGGTTGATCATTGCAGATATGCTCAGTTTTTATGTTTCAGGACCATTATATTCAACGTCTTCGCGTGTACAGCGCGCGCCTTTTGCTATGTCTGTACAGGTGTCGCCGTCCGTTGTTGCCAAGAAGCTGAATTAAGAAGTAGCGTTACACCCTTTTCAACCAACCGGTAATACTCATCCTTGTTCTGTTAGCAGGGTTTACTTCGTGTTCCAGTTCGTCGCTTTTGAAGAAGACAGACGTGCCTCCGGCCGGGATTATTTTGCCCGTCTGGCCGTCAGGATAAACAACCAGGTGGCCGCCGTTACTTTCTTCCCAATCTTCGTTCAGGTAGTTGATGAAGGAAAATTTGCGTGCACTGTTGTTTTTAAACTGATCCAGGTGACGCTTGTAAAAACTACCTGCTTCGTATATAGCGTAGTGGAATTCATAATCATTAATTCCTGTATAGCAGGTGCTGTTCAGGTAGCTGATGAATGCCTCTACTTTATCAAGGAATTCCAGTTCGTGTATGTTCTTACTGGATTTGTCTATCCAGTATATCTTATCGCTGCGTATCTGCATATCGTAAATTTTAGATACGCCAAGCCCTGTTCCGGCCGGCGATAGCTCATCCTGTTGGTTCAGTACCTCCAGGTTTTTTCTTAGCTCTGTTACCAATTCAGTACCCAGGAAGTTGGTACATAAGCCTACTTTGTTTTGCAAATAGTTGTCTATCAGCTCATCAAATTGCGCAGTCATGTATTCGCCGCTGCTTATTTTACTGATATATGCTGTTGGCTTATACCAGGTCAATCAAAGGCGGCGCGAATGTAGGAGTAAAATGTCATATTAAATGCAGTGGTATATAATTTTATTTTTTGCCGAGGGCATTGTCTATCAGTTCTGCAGGGTTAGTGCTGGGGCGTGGTGCATTGGCAGTTACCAGGTTGCCCTTTTTGTCAACAAGTATATAGCGTGGTATACCCGAGACATTATAGGCCTTACCTGCTTCAGACGATGTACCCTTAGGTTCGAATAAATGTATACCCGGGAAGCCTTTCTCCTTTATGAATTTTTCCGCTCTGCTTTGGGGGGTGTCGAAGGATATGTACAGGAAAACCACATCCTTATTGTCTTTATATTTCTCCTGCAGTTTTTTTGTTGCAGGAAGTTCCTGAACACAGGGTACACAGTTTGTCGCCCAAAAGTCTGCATATACTACTTTACCTTTAAAGTCTGATAGTTTTACTTCCTTGCCATTCATGTCATGTGCCGTAAAGTCAGGTGCAGGTTTGTCTTTTATTTTATAGTCCAGTAACTTCAGTTTCAAGCGGTTTTGCAACGTATCATTGTTGAAGTTTTTACCAAGTTCATTTATAGATTGCTCAGCTTTTTTATAGGCCTCATCAAAATTTGAGGAACCTTGTACATAGCCCAGGCCCTTTACCTGTTCATATAGTATGGTGTATAGCGCAATGTCGTATACCTCGCCAGTAAAATAAACCTTTGCTATAGAGTCCATTAACCTTGTATAGTTCGCACTGTAATATTTACTCAGAGGGTCATCATTGTTTTCGCGATCAATATTTGAGGTGTGCATCCCGTAACATAGTTCACGTAAAAAATGAACATAACGCATAGATACAAGCGCATCAGGATTGTTCAGTTTTTCATCAGTCAGATACCTGGTATAGTCGTCATTGGCAAAAAGAAAACGATGATCTTTTGAACGTCTCCATGCATATTGTGCCAGGTGCTCTGTATAATCGTATGTTACTTCGCATTCAAAAGCATTTTTAAATTCCGGTGATATAATAGTGTCTTTAAAATACTCATGCATATACGCCAGTTGGTCTTCTTTTCTCTTCTTCCAGTATTGTGCGTAGGGTATAGCTGTCAGCCTTACGTAGCTGGAGTTGAATTCTTTATTTACTTCAGGATTGCTCAGGAATTTTTCAGCATGCTCAAACATAAAAGCCATATGCTTTTCTCCCTTGCCTATCATCTCAATATGATCTTCTGCAAATCCCATATAAAGGCTGTCGCCGGGACAGATATACATGTTGTAAAACATCCATGTTGAGTTGTTCTTTACATTTATCTCAACTGGTTTGTCTATATCAAACTCAATATAAAAGTCATTATTACCATCTAGGGTTGTCGTATGGTAGGTCTTGTTACGTTCAATAAAGTCAATCGGGTTGGCGGAATATTCCATTGATATTTCTTTCCCGGCAGGTTTGTCCAGGTGGCCGCATAAAATGGTTTTCTTGGCTTTTGCCGGCAAAAAGGAGGTTAGTAGCAGGACAAATAAGTATGAAGCTCTCATATGATTTTTTTTAGGTAGTACTAAACTACATTTTTTAGCGGAAGAGTTGTTTGTAAAGTTTAATATGCCGGATGTTTTATCCCTGATATATGAGGTTGTTACTATTAAAGATTCCGGTCAGGAAACAAACATTCTGTTCAGGAATTCAGTACAAATAGGCGCCAATACTTAAACATAAAATTTAAACATAAGTGATAAGTAAAAATATTGATGATGTTATAGCCTTTATTAACCAATAATTTAATATTTTTAACGTTTCGTTATAGGTTAATTTTTTTATATGAAAGGAATTTGTTTAACAGGCGTTCTGTTGGCGTTTTCTGTTGCAACATATGCGCAGCGCCCGGTAGAAGGAGATAACAACGCCCCTATTTTGTTTAGTGATGTTGTGAAGCAGTATGAACAGGCTCATAACATGAACAGGGTAGTCAATGAAGAAAATGGTAAAGTAATTGAGGGTGAGAGTTATCACTACGATCGCTGGAAATGGTACTGGTCTCAACACCTGGACCAGGACGGGTATATGGTTTCCCCGGTCGCAAACTATATTGAAGCGCAAAAAGAAAATAACAGGGCGCAGGCCAAAACTACAGCAGACCAATCTGACTGGAAATTTGCGGGTCCTAATATCTCGCATAGTGGTTATGGAGGCATAGGCCGTGTTAACTGCATCGCTTTTCACCCGACAGATTCAAATAAATATTGGGTAGGTACTGCCGGTGGCGGTGCATGGGAAACTGACGACGACGGTGCTACATGGACCGCAAAAACACAGGGACTTGCAGTACTAGGTGTTTCAGACATTGACATTAATCCGCTCAACCCCAATACAATATACTTGTGCCCGGGCGACAGGGATGCTACTGATACTTATAGTCTTGGTGTGCTCAAGTCTACAGATGGTGGTAATACCTGGAATACAACTGGTTTAGTCTGGACACCATCGCAGTTCAGGTTGACTAACTGCCTGGTTATCAATCCCCAGGATACAAACTCCCTTACATTGGCATCCAGCCAGGGTATTTATAAGTCGTACAATGGAGGTAAAAACTGGAGCTCTGTGCAGTCCGGTCATTTCAAACAGGTACTTTATCATCCTACTGATACTAATATCCTGTATGCACCAATGTATAATAACAACAGGGACATATACCGTTCTACAGATGGAGGTGTAACCTGGACGGCTGTAACCAATATTAATAACGAAAGAAGGATACAACTTGCAGTTACCCCGGCCAACCCGTCTTTGGTAAGAGCTGTTGTGTGTAACAGTTCAAATGGTTTGATGGGGATCTATGAGTCAACTAATTCAGGGGCCTCGTTTACTCAGATATATGCGCCTACAGGTACTAGTTGTAACTCCAGTTCGTCTAATTATAAAGACGGTGACCTGATAGTAGGTAATATGAACGGCAAGGGATGTGGCAACCAGGGCTGGTATGACCTTACAATCGCTATCAGTCCTACTAATGCCAATGAAATGTATGTAGGCGGAGTGAACACTTACAGGTCAATTAATGGAGGTGTATCCTGGACATTGGCAACACAATGGTGGGGACAGCTTTCAGGGGTGATGACAGTACACGCAGACAAGCATATGCATGATTTTCATCCGCTTACAGGTGAACTGTTTGAATGTAATGATGGTGGTGTCTATAAAACACGCGCACCGCAAAGTATGTTATGGACAGACATCTCAAACGGCCTTGGTGTGACACAGTTCTACCGTAACGCTGTTACCAATGCTGCAACATACGTACTCGGAGGTTCGCAGGATAACGGAACAAAAGGCTTGCAAGGCGGTGTATGGGATGACCTTACAGGCGGGGATGGTATGGAGTGCCAGGCAGACCCCATAGATTCAAATGTTTTCTATACTGCTATACAAAATGGTGAATTAAGACGTACTACAAATGGTGGTAACAACTATACGGATATACAGAATAATATACCGGGAAAGCCAAGTGGCGCCTGGATAACACCGTACCTGATAACACCGGATAG
>ENA-OWNT01001699-OWNT01001699.1-seawater-metagenome-genome-assembly--contig:-NODE-1699-length-26266-cov-6.084119_pt1 | contig 26266 bp, 18 predicted proteins | sample MGYA00238136_ERZ651165 | MGnify/ENA primary metagenome ERZ651165 (study PRJEB26861, sample SAMN08777766) | seawater metagenome | isolation source: coastal seawater | place: USA: Florida | collected...
ACCGTCTGCCAGACTGTCGTAAGCATCAGATTTATTGGGGAAGCGAGCTATATTTTTCTTAAAAATTGCAATGGCAGAGTCAAAGTCTTGTTTGTTCAACGCCGCATAACCCGCGTGGTTTACTGCTTTATATTCTGGCTTTGCTTTAAAAGCGTATTTTGCAGAAAGGTCTTTATAGTATCGCTCTACCGCAGGAATACCTTCTTGTATTATTGCACCTGTTGGACGTAACGAATTAAGCTGCTTTTGAAGCGCCAAGCTCATACCTGCAAGAGCAGTCGTATTGTGGCTTTCAGATGTATCTAGTTCGGTATCAAAGGTAAGCCCTTTTCGTTCGCTGCTATTTAGCAGTTCAGCGTAACGTTCGTATGCGCTTAGCATGTTTCCACCTTCGTTACCCATATTTATGTATAGATATTTGTTAAGGTCGCTATCTAACGCAAAGAACGCTTTTGCCTCTGGAAATATCACTTCGTCGTGCCACCACAAACTTGGGCTAAATGCGAAGTAAGCTTGAAACAGTTCAGGCCGCTCTTGCAGTGCGTATAAGGTAAAAAGGGCGCTTAATGAATGCCCAGAAACAATCGCGTAGTTATTGGTGCGATAGTTTGCCCCTACGTGAGGCTTTAGTTCTTTTTCTAGAAAGTCTAAAAAGTTGTCGGCACCACCAGATATTCCCCACTGGTTGTAGCTTTCATCATAGGTAGGTGTGAAGTCTCGCGTGCGCTCGGTGTTGGTAATACCGATAACAATCATTTCCTGCGCCATTCCAGACTGATTTAGCAGATCAAGCGTGCCTACGGTATGGGCAAAATTACGCTGTCCATCTAGCAAATATAAAACTGGGTAGGTGGTGTCTTTGTAGCGGGAATAGTTATTAGGTAAGTGAATAAGCAGTTCTCGCGACTCATTCAAAACTTCTGACTTTATTGTTGTAACTACGGCCTCGCCACGTACTTTGGCGTTTACGTGAAAGCTAAGGCTAAAAGTAAGTAAGGCGCCGATAAAAACACAGGCAAGCTTTTGATACATTTGAAATTCCTTATTCTTTGTAATCGGAGCGGATCACTGAATTGTAAGTTATTAAAAAAGTGAAAATTAAACCTGTCACACAAATCAGAGGTTGTCAAAATTACATCAATTCGTGATAAAGATTACCCAAGGTTTTTACCTTAATGAATTTGTAGAGTGCGCGAAATAGAGGTTTTGCAACTCTTTTAGTTGCCGTTGCAGTGGCGGACATTTTAGCGGTTATACCCAAGGCGGGGATTACACGATAAATCAAAATTGAACAAAAAGTATACAAATTAATTTTTATTGTGTATAAAAAATGTACAGAAAGGGATTTTGACATGAAAAGACAACTATTATTTTTTATTGTGGTTTTGGCGGTCAGCGGCTGTGCATACACGCCAAAAGAGGATCTAGAAAAATATAAAAATAATTCTAGAAAACACATTCTCCGGGTTTCAAACCACGGTTACCTCATAGAAGACGGAATCACTCTTCAAAACGGTTTAGCAGATACAGCTAGCAAGCATCTCACTATTGAAGAAACAGCTTACAAATATAGCGATATTTTTACAGGGGCTTTTGAGCTGGCATGCGAAAATGGCACAGTTTCGTTATCTGATGCTCAAAAAAATGAGTGTAAAAAGTCTGCTCGACAGTTTATGAAGGAGGTAGCGCGTTGCTCAGTTGGGCAGCCCTCTGGTGGCTGTGACAGTATCAACTCATCTAATTTTGAGAGATTTTTTGTCGAGAAATCTACCCCAATAAAACTGCTAGTGTATTTTCACGGGGGATTGAACAAGTATAAACACACCGACCAAAGGATGGAGTCACAGATTGGCTCGATTATGAAAGGACTGCCAAAAACTAAATTTCAAAATAAAAAGGTCGGGGATAATAGCTTACCTATCACTGAGCATTGGCAATTCCCTGTTTTTGTTTCTTGGCCATCTTCAGCTTTGGATACTTACAAAGAGCACTTGCTAGAACTAAGAGAGGGAAGGAGAGTTGCCCCCAGCTTGTCATATTTTTCTTCTCCCATAATTTTGATAGAAGATCTTGTTACTTCAGTGGGCGAATTCCCTATGAATGTCTACTATCAATTCACAAACGATAAAGATCGACTTGCATCAAGAGGTGGCATTGGATTATCACATGTTTGGATAGAGTCTGATAACCAGTTTGCGAGCTTACAATGCGATCGCAATGATACAACTCAGCCAAATGAGTTTGCAGTAAAAGAAATTTTTCTCAAAGGCGACTCTGTGATACGGATAAACCGCTCTGAATACAATCGCAACTCGTTTCAGCACAAGTTGAAAAGTGGCGTGTTCATAGCTGCTACACCTTTTAGGTACGTTCTAGGTAGCGCATGGAATGGAACCATTGCTGGGAACGCATGGAAAGTAATGAAGCGTAGAGCCAGAAACATGTTTGACCCGACAGGGGATGCGGATAACCGCCTGCAAAAAGAAAAATTAGAGTTATTTAAAGATGGTATAGGTAGTTCGCTCGGCTCTTTTTTTGAAAGCCTCTTTGCTCTTAAACAAAGATATCCAACGCTGAACCTGCAGTTAAATTTGGTAGGTCACAGCATGGGAACGATTGCTATTAACAATCTATTAGAAAAATATGAATCGGAGTGGACCGAATCAGGAGTCTTAAAAAATGTTGTTTACATGGCTGCTGCAGCTAGTACCGAAGAGACTCTCTCTATTGTTCCCGACTTGATGAAATCTGACAATTCATTTGACTTCTTCAACTTAACTTTAAATAGAGTTTCCGAAGTTGCAGAGTTTTACGCTTTTGGGTTTGCACCTTCAGGCTCGCTATTGGTATCGATAGACAAGTATCACGACGAACCAGAGCATCACTTGAAGCGAACATTCGGCTCTGAAATAAATGTGCGGTCTTCTTTACCTGCAATTCTTAAGTCCTTTAATGGCGTTAAGGGGAACGTGGTTTTAAAATCATTTAACGATATCGAAACACTTGAAACATCGTTCAATATCCCAGTAATGCATGGTGACTTCGGAGACCTAGATTATTGGCTACCCTCAACGTGGGCAATCACAAATGCAAATTATGAAAAGCCCACAGCTAATCAAACCTTCAAATGTGAACCGTTAATAGAGCGCCCATATAAACCCAGTGAAGGTGAAACTCAAAAAAATTCAGATGTTTTATTTATTAACTAATCAAGGAAGAGAAAATGAAACTATCAAGAATGTGTTGTTTCATAATGGCGAGTACGGCTTTATTCAGTTGTTCAACAATTCATAAAGGGCCTGAAAGCCATATATTTTCGGTTAATGCTGTGCCGGCTTTTGACATTGGAACAATTGACAAGTTAGATAGCAACAAGTTTGAAGTCAAATATACCATCGATGATCAAAAAGTGTTCAGGTATGTTCAGTATTTAAAGGATACGTTAAGGAAAAAAGTAAAACAGGGACGAGTTGGAGAAGAGTCTTTCTCGACATTTCAAGTAGTAACAGCAGCTTTAGCTTCTGCCTTCTCAGCATCGACAGGTGTTCACCCTGATGTTGTCACATCGTTAGCAGGATTGAGTGCTCTATCTCCTGATATTGCAGACATCATCAGCGCTGGTGAAAAAGCAAAAGCTTATGCCCAAACTCTCGAAATGATAGAATCTGCAGATGCAGCGTATATTCAAGCAAGAGCCCAAGCAACAAGTAGTTCGAATGCACTCATACCTAGCTCAACTTTAACACCTCAGGGCGCCGTTCTGTTTGTCAGTACCGTAGCATCTCTTAAAGTTATGCGAGACGCTCTTTTGGGCACTATTCCTAAAGTTGAAGATTTAGAGAAAGCCATGGGAAAATATGCGCAGTTCGCTATGGCTGAGTCAGAGATAGAAGTAGAAGTTCCTAAAGCGAATTTGGCGGCTAATAAATCTATTAATGCGAACAAAACACTCTATTCACGTGAGATCATACTTTATAAAGGTGATGAAATAGCAAAATGCAGCTCGTCTACTCCTGCGGTACTAACAGTTACTTGTACTAGCGCCAATAAAGATTCCATAACGTTGCAGGCAGAAAGCGTCGGTAACGCTAAAGTTACTGTATTGAGTAACAGTGGAGAATTAACAACGGTCGATGTCACTGTTAAAGAAATCTAAATAACCAATAAATAAGGTAGGGCGCTAGCATTGAGTAAATCTGAGCTGTGTTAGGAGCCCAAGCTTGATAAAAATAACCAAGTCATTAATTGGCAAGCATTAACTTTTCAATAGATTGCTCGATGATAGTTCGCAAGTTTTGTTTGTCCTGAGCGGGCAAATAGCGCGTATGAGCATTAATAAACTCAGGTGTTAAATAGATGCGTTTTATTGCAGCGTTTATACGCTCTATGTGCTTTGCGCCCTGAGACGTATTGGGGCAGATAACGTGGCCTGATACATAGTCAGGGTTATCTGCAATAGAGTAACTGCGCACTTTAATAGGCATGTTCTCTCCAAAACTTCTGTATAAAGTTGCTGGAAAAATGAGTGCAAAATCAGACTTTCCTTTTGAAAACATTTCCATAAAGCGAGAGTAATAAATATTATTTGCTATACGAAGGATTTGCTCTCGATTAACTTGCTTTAGATCGTCGTCTATCCTTTCACCGAATGAGTATTCTTCTGGTAACACAATAAAAGAGTCTGGAAAGGCTTCTAATACGCGAGATATGCTCAGTATTCGGCCTTTTTCATCTAAAAATTCCTTTTCTATTGGTGGCAGTGAAGCCAGTTGGTAAAAACGCTGTGTCTGGAAAAAGCTAAGCGGTAGTGAGTAAAGGTGATTTTTTTCGCGTTCAGGTGCTTTTATTTTATTAAGTACGCAAATGTTTTCGCCATGCTGCATATACGCAAAAGAACGCACAAGTGGAACATGAAGCACGGGATCTGTATACCCTATTTCATTAACTAGCATTTGTACCGTATCGACAGAAGTAGAATAGGGATTGCCTTGCAGATTTACCCTTTCAGTAAGAAATGCATTGTCAGCGTGAAACGCCAGAACATTATTCTGCTCAATGCTGTCACTCGAATTTGCATGAGCAAATTTCACTAATGTTATTAAAATGAATAGTCCAACCCTGAACAACTTTTTACTCCTTGGTAAAACCTCAACGCTCGTCACCTTGTCTCGCGTTAAACGTACCTTTATTTTGTGACTCTATTAGAAAAGGTAACAGCGTTTGATTTACGTAGTTTTTAAGCGCGGCTTCTACGATTTAACCAATTTACCATCTTTTTGATGTGCTTTTATGAATATTAGAAAGGTTTTCACGTGTTGACACGCGACTAACGAGAAATTTAGCCTTGTGTAATTAAATTCTGTAAAGGAAGTAAAAAAGCCGCAATCAGCAACGTGATGCGGCTTTCCGAGCTGGGCTGATTAGGCAGCCTTATAGAGCAATTGCGTAATAGGGGTTAGCTAGAACGATCCTCACTCATAGCTGCCTGTTCAAATACCTTAACTCTAGACATATGATCACCTCCTTATCTTCGTTGCTAAAACTTCTTGGAAAATAACATAGGCGGTATTTTAGTAAAGTGTCGCTGCATTAAAGAAAGTTTAGGAAAAGCGAGCACAACTCAAAAACACGAATAGCGAAACCAAGTCGATAATATAAACCTGTTTAATTAAATCTACGTAATCAATGCTAACTGAAACCCTTTGCGCCGCCCGTTTACGTGCAATTAACGTTTTAACGTGCAACCAGCAGTACGCAAACCCTCAAAAAGGCTAGAACTTAATGCAAACAACAAGCACGCACAAAACCAGCAAGAGTCGGAAAGCCGCACTATTGGTTACGCTTTTTACCACCTCTTTTTTTACCTTTGCTCAGTCGAACACATCTGAACAAATTGAAATGAAGGGCAGTAAGGGCACTACTGTAACGGGTAATGTTCAGGCGTCCTTCGATAACCCCTGGGCTATGACATTTTTGCCAGACGGGCACAGCTTGGTAACGGAAAAAGCTGGCACTCTATGGCTGCTTGATGAAAACCAGCAGAAGCGTTTTGCTGTTAGTAATGTGCCAAGTGTTACTGCGCGCGGGCAAGGCGGTTTAGGTGATGTCATTATTCACCCGGACTTTGCGTCGAATAACACCATTTATATTTCGTACATTGAACGAGATGAAAAAGACGATGCGTTTAGCGGTGCGGTGATAGAGCGAGCCACGCTTACCTTATCTGATAGTGGCGCGAAGCTGACTGATAGAGAGCTAATTTGGCGTCAGTCGCCGAAGGTGACGGGGAATGGGCATTACTCTCACCGCATGGCGTTTTCACCTGATGGCCATTTATTTATCACCTCGGGCGAGCGTCAGAAATTCACGCCAGCACAAAACATGGCGATGAACTTAGGTAAGGTGCTGCGCTTAAACGACGACGGTAGCGTGCCTGAAGATAATCCGTTTTATGGTCAAGGCAACGTAACAGAACAAATCTGGACATTAGGTCACCGCAATCCGCTAGGCATCGATTTTGATGAGAAAGGTAATTTATGGGCTCATGAAATGGGGCCGCGCCATGGCGACGAACTTAATATTATTGAACGAGGTCGCAACTATGGTTACCCAGCAGTGTCGCAGGGCGACCATTACTCAGGCGTGAAAATTTCTAACCACGAAGACTACCCCATCTTTAAGTCGCCTGAATTGGCGTGGGTGCCTGCCATTAGTCCTGCCGGTTTTATCATTTACAAAGGCGATAAGTTTAGTGACTGGAAGGGAAATGGTTTTATAGGCGGTTTGTCTTCAAAAGCGCTGGTTCGAGTTGCATTTAATAAAGACGATGAAGGCAACTGGAAGGTGGAAGAAGCAGAGCGCTACGAATGGGGTAAGCGAGTACGCGAGGTTGAGCAAGACAATAAGGGCAATATCTATGTGCTTGAAGATAAAGAAGGCGGAAGGCTGATAAAGCTCGATTCGTTGAATGTTGAGTAGAGTTTTAAAGCCGCGTAAAGAGGAACAGTGGTTGCTTGAACACGGTGTTTTTTTGTGTTCTAAAATTGCCGGTAAGCGAACATTAAATTAACCCAAATCGCATAGCGACATTACAAATCTATATGCCGATATGATACGTTGCGAACTATAGCAAGCGCGGCTTAACTGATATAAACCTTAGGAACTCTATGACTCAATCGACTCAGAACTTTAACTTTGAACGTTGTGAAGATGAACCTATACATATTCCCGAAAGTGTCCAAAGTTATGGTTTTCTCATCGCGTTCAACTACGAAGATTTAGAGGTTTCGATTGTTAGTGAGAACTGCAACACGATATTTGCCGACGAGATCATAGGTAAAGGTTTTTTAGATATACTCTCTTCTGATACAGACGAGCGCGCCTTCCTAGAAGAAACGTTTGATAGAGTTTCTAAGAGTAAGATAAGACTGCCTATTAAACTGCATCTTAAAGCCTCGCTTTTAAAGGAAGGTGCGGCAATAGATTATTTAGCCGTAGTCTATGATTCAGGTTGTCACTATGTGGTTGAGCTTGAGCCAGCAACTGAATTTAGAGACACCTACAGTGCAGAGCAATTTGTTAAGCTCTATTCAATGTCTATCGCTCCACGCTTCAAAGAGATGACATCGTTGAAAGAGATGGCTCAAGAGATGGTATCAACCATCAGGTATCTGACTAACATGGACAGGGTAGTGCTTTATAAATTTAATAAGGACTACTCAGGGAAGGTAATAGCGGAAGCCAAGTCTGAAGACATGGAATCTTATCAAGACTTGTACTTTCCCGCGTCGGATATACCAAAGCAAGCCAGAGAGCTGTATAAGACGAATTGGGTGAGGCTTACTCCCGACACAGAGTTACCTGCATCTCGGTTGATTCCGTCTGTCGAAGAATCGGGAAGGGAACGACTAGACCTCACTCGTTCGTTGTTGCGCACATTTTCACCTATTCACCTTCAATACATCAGAAATCAAGGTTTACGTGCTTCATTTTCCATTTCGTTAGTAACGGATGGAGAGTTGTATGGGCTTATTTCCTGCCACCATCGCGAGGCTTGTTATATTCCACAAAATGTACGACTGCAATGTGAGAATTTAAGTCAACTGTTCAGCTGGCATTTGTTAGCGAAAGAAGAAGAAATTGCGAAACGCAAAAAGCATGTTACTGATAAAGCGGTTGATGCGATGTTGGATAGAATCGGTCCAGCAAATCCTATTAGCCGTGTAGTCAAGAGCGGTGAACGCGCTTTTTTAGACGCGCTTAATAGCTCAGGGTTTGTTTATTATTCACAGTACGAGACTATTACCCTCGGTTCTACTTTACCGGTAGAAGTCATCAAAGACATTTTTTCTAAAGCAAGTAGTGAAGGCGGCTTTCCTTACACTAACGATTCCCTTTATCACGATTACCCTGAAGCCAGAGAACATGGTATTGCGGGTATTATGATCATCCCACTGTTTGAAAAGAAGCAGTATTTTACTGCTTGGTTCAGGAAGGAAACCCATCGAAATCAAAAGTGGATAGGCGCTAAAGATGAGAAATCGGAAGATGCACCAAAAGCAGAGCGTCTTAAGCCCCGTTCATCTTTCACTATTCATACCCGTACAATTAAAGGGCGCTCAACAGCGTTTGATAAGACGGACGTCGACACCGCAAACCGGTTAAATAGAATGTTTCTTGTTTACGCGCTTGATGTGCAAGAGCGCATGCATATCAGTATTCAAGAGCTTGAAAAACAAGATAATTACAGAAATGAATTTCTCGCTACATTGGCCCATGAACTTCGAAATCCGTTAGGGCCTATTATGTCTGGGGCAAGTATTCTAGAAACGGTTGATGATGAAAAAACGCGAAAAAGAGTGACAGCTATCATTAATCGTCAAGCTGAATATATGTCTAAACTTATCAATGATTTGATGGACGTGTCTCGCATCACGCGAGGGAAAGTTAAGCTTGAATTTGAAAGGTTGAAAATTCAAGACGTGCTTTCAGACTCTCTTGAAATTGTTGAGCAACAAGTAAAAGCGAAGAAGCATGATATAACGGTAAACTGTCTTGAAGAAGATGTGACAGTTTACGGAGATAAAGCACGTTTAAGCCAAATCTTTTCTAATATTATTCACAATGCAACTAAGTATACGAAGGAATCCGGAAAGATAGTCGTAGAGATCAGAAAAGACGGGGTCATGATTGTTGTTGCTGTTAAAGATAATGGCATGGGAATACCCGAGGATAGGCTAAAAGATGTTTTCAATATGTTTACCCAAATCGAAGCGCACTCTACTCACACTAAAGGCGGTCTTGGTATAGGGTTAACTTTAGTGAGTAAGCTTGTTGCGTTACATCATGGTGAAGTGTCTGTGATGAGCGAAGGTGTTGATCGAGGAAGTACCTTTGAAGTCAGGTTGCCTATTTCTAAAACAGCCTACGAGCAATCTGAAAATCAAAAACTGGACCCTGTTATACAAAGCAGAAGTAAAGTCATGTTCGTTGACGACAATGCTGATCTCATTGACGCTTATTGTCTGCTGGCAGAGTCTATGGGTGTGACTGCCTTAGGCATTACTTCTCCGAAAGAAGCTGTTGATGCATTTAAAACCTTTAAACCTCACTCTGTATTTCTTGATATCGGCATGCCAGACATAGACGGCTATCAGTTAGTAAAAATGCTTAAAGCCTTGCCGGAATCAGAAAATGTTAAGTTTTATTCTCAAAGCGGGTGGGGCTCAGAGAAATATGTAGAGGACTCCCAAGCGGCAGGCTTCGATCAGCATTTCGTAAAGCCCCTGTCAAAAGACACAATTCAGTCGGTACTAAGTTAAAACCTCTTTTAAGAGGTTGAAGCTTACCTACTGAATGACTCAAATGATGTGAAACGCGTTATAATGCCGGACAAACGTAATTAGGAATAAATATGAAAGTCTGTGGTGTAGATTTAAAAGGTAATGAAGCAATTGTTAGTTTGGTGTCGCTAGCAGACGGCTTGTTTCATTTGCCAGATTGCCGTACGCGCCGTTTAACGCTTGCCGATACCAGTGCGAAGGGGCTAAAGAGCTTCCAAAGTACCTTCGCTAAACTTGTAGAAGACTACAAAATTGATGCAGTGATAATTCGTCAGCGTCAAAGCAAAGGTAAATTTGCAGGTAGTGCAATTGGCTTCAAGCTAGAGGCTGCCATTGAATTGATTGAAGAGCTTCAAGTTGTAGTATTTAGCCCTACGGATATTAAAGAGTCGCTTCGCAGAAATCCGCTTTCAGTGCCATTTTCTGACACGGGTTTAAAACAGTTTCAAGAAGCCGCTTTTACAACGGCGTACGCGTGGCTTATGAAAAATGAGTATGCGTCGCAAGAGTCAGACGAGTAATAATCGGGAGCGGTTGGCTCAACGTGTATACTACTGTGCCTGCATTTATTGTGCGGGCATTGTTTTTCTTAATTTCTCTTCTCCCAGCCTGAAAGGCTTTACTTCACCATTCCCTCAACTTTCGCATTCATCTCTACCAATGCTGTGTAAAGTGCTTCTAACTGATCGCTAAAACCAGCTACGCTTCCATGCTCATTACGTTTTATCGTTAGCTCAATCGTTGCAGCTAGCTCAGCTAAGGCGTAAGCGCCAATGTACCGAAGGGCAGTTATGTAGATATGCGCTATACGAACAATAGAAGCATAGTCTTTTTCATCAATGGCTTTTCGAAGGTTATCTAGCTCTTTGTTAAGTGCTGCAAAGTCGTTAAGTAACTCTTTATACAAAGTCTCGTCATTTAACATTGCTTGCATGGCTTGAGATTTATCTATAAAGCTCAGCGGTATTGTGTTTGCCGATGGCCCGCCGGTTACTTCAGTGGTCGCCGTCGACTTTCCTTTATTTAGCACTTCAACAAGCACGTCAAAGAAGCGATTTGGGTCAACCGGTTTGTTGATGTGGCCGTCCATGCCCGCTGCCAGGCTCTTGTCGATGTCTTGCTGCATGGCGTGCGCCGTCATGGCAATAATCGGCAAAGTTAACTTCAGCTCATCTCTGATTTTTTTAGCTGCTGTTAACCCGTCCATAACGGGCATTTGGATATCCATCAATACCACGTCATAGCTGTTATCTTCACGTAAGGCTTTTATGGCTTCAAAGCCGTTGCTAACCACTTCAATATTCGCGTGGGTGTCGTTTAACAGACCAAGGGTTACTTTTTGATTCAGCGTATTGTCTTCTGCGAAAAGGATCTTCGTTCCGCGCAGATTAGGCACAGGCGCAGCATCTGCTGGTAGGGTTCTTGTGTTCACGTTTAAGCAAAGCTCTTGTAGCTTATCTACAAGCTCACTGGTGCTAAAAGGCTTTTTAATGAAGGTTCGAATACCTAGTTGGTTAGCCTGCTCTCGCATATGAGGCGACTCGAATGCATACAGCATTATCACCTTCGGTGGCTTAATTGAAAACTCCTGCTTCATGATGGCTGCAACTTCCAATCCATCAATGTCAGGCATATTCCAATCTAAAATAAGTACGTCGTAAGGCGCACTGTTTCCCACAGCAGCACGCATTTTGGCTACGGCTTCTTTACCGCCGGTCGCAACATCTGCTTTAATGTTAGCCACTGATAGCGACTCGATAATAGCGTCGCGCGACACGCCAATGTCATCAGCAATAAGCACCTTAAGTAACGAAAGTTGCTTAGACGGCGATACAATTTGTTGGGAAGCATCCTGTTTAACGGTTACGGTAAAATGAAAACTTGCGCCTTTTCCAAGCTGGCTCTCAACCCAAATCTCTCCGCCCATTAATGTGACTAACTGCTTACATATTGCTAAGCCTAGGCCGGTGCCGCCGTATCGGCGAGATATAGACTCATCACCTTGGTTAAATGGTTGAAATAGCAATGCCTTTTGCGTGCTGTTTAGCCCAATCCCTGTGTCTTTAACTTCAAATTCAAGCTGAATGTCTTCTACATTATGCGTGCATCTAACGCTTACCGAAATCAGTCCATCCTCGGTAAACTTAAGAGCGTTGCTAACTAAATTGCTTAGAATTTGCTGTATGCGTAACGGGTCGCCGATGAGGTTTAACGGTACGTCACGTGATATATGCTGAATAAGCTCTATGTGCTTTTCCTCAGCGCGCCCTAAATGCAGTCTAATGGTTTGGTTTACTAGCGCGTCTAAATTGAATTGCGTCGATTCAATATCAAGCTTGCCCGCTTCTATTTTCGAGAAGTCGAGTATGTCGTTAATTATACTTAGTAGGGTTTGCGACGCGCCTTCTATCTGAATAAGGTTCGTTTGTTGATCTTTATCTTCTGCAGCCCGCTGTGAAAGCTTGGTCAGGCCGATAATGGCGTTAAGCGGCGTGCGAATTTCGTGACTCATGCGTGCAAGAAAGTCAGATTTTGCTTTTGTTGCTTTCTGAAGGTCTTGAGTAAGTGCATCGAGCGCCTTACGTTGTTGGCGAGTTCTAAGCCATAGGCCAACGACTAAGCCTAATGAAAGGATCACGAAACCGATGAAATACAGCTGAAACGTGTTTTGCTTTTTCTGTATAAGGTTACGCTGCTCTTTTAACTGGTTGTCTTTCTCTAGAAGCTTGATGGTTTCTTCTTTTTCGGAAATAGAAAGTCGCACGCGGTTAAGGGCTAACAATCTTGATTGCTGTTCATTAAAACTTTCTTCATAAGTTTTCGTGTATAGCTTTGAATATTCTAACGCGGCTTCAAAATTGTTGGTTGATTCAAGGAGTGAAATGAGCTTTTCCAACATGCTTAGAACCACTGACTTGTCGTTCTTTATGGCGTCTTTTTTTAATCCACCTTCAAGTTCGCTAATAGCCAAGTCTATTTGATTGCGTTTAATGTAGATGTCGACCAAGCGCAGTAGTCTAGACCCTTCGTTGTATTTAAAACCAACTTTGCGATCTGATTCCGCAGCGCGGTTCAACATGGTCAGCGCTTCAGTTAAATTGCCTTGGGCGATATGTAGCTCAGCCATTTTGGTATGAACAATGCCAATAAAGGGGTAGTGCACCTCTTTGAACAATTCTTCTGCCAGCAGAAGGCTTATTTTAGCGTCTTGATAGTCCCCCAGTTCCGTTTGCGCGTAACCTTGGAAAAAGTAAGCAATGGCTTTGTTTTCTTTATCATTTAAACGCTGGGCTGCGGCGAGGAAGTTTTGACCTAGCTGCAACATCATTTCGTAGTTTTGCAGCGACATGTACACATTGCCCATAGCGCTATATACAAGCAAGGCGTTATCGCTATTTACTTCAATGAAAGCAGCAAGGGATTTGTTGAGCGCTTCAAGTGCACGAGCATGCTCACCTGACAAGTCCAAAATAAGCCCTTCTAAGCGAAAAGATTCTGCCAGCGCCATGGTGTTGCCGCCTTTTTTTGCAAGCTTGCGGGCTTCCAACAGAGTTTCGTATCCGGCAACAAGGTCTTGCTCAAGAATGTGCTTATAAGCTCTTAGGTTGAATAAGCGGGCTTGCTGAAAAGCGTTTGGGTGGGCGTCGAAGAAATAGCCTAGCTCGGTGAATGTGGTTTCTACAGACTCATCATTGTTTTGAATTCGCTGCTTCAGTTCGTCTAGCGTAGTGACTGATGATGTGGTGTTAAGTGGTTCTTTTAAAAACGCAAAAGTAGGAAGCGCCATCGTAAAACAAACGATAGCGAAGATGCATTTCAAACGGCGCTTCACTTTCTACTTCAGCTAGCTTAAAAAGATAACGACTAGTAGCTAATTACGCGGGTAGCCTTGCTTGTATCATCAAAGCGTTTGGCTACTTCGTCCCAGTCTTGGTCTTTAATTAGCTGAAGATCTTCACCAGATAAACCGTACTTTTCTGCAGTGCCCACAGGGTCCTTTTTATACGCATCCATTAGTTTGCTGTTGCTGTCTAGCTCAACCAAGAAATCTACAATTGTTTTCTTTGCCATGTCGTTTTTTCCTTTTAGTTTACTTTTGGAGATCTAAAGTTAATGACTTGCTGCTCAGTTAAACCTAGCTTTGCCAAACGATCCTGACGGTATGCTGGCATGCCAAGTGAGGGTACAACTAGGGTCGAAATTAATGTTGGCTTGGCGAACTGTAATTCGCGAAGCAACACTTTTTGTATTTTGGGCTCGCAAAGGGGCAGGGTGGCTGCCTCGTAAATAATCAGCTCGTGATCTTCTGGGTAGTGCTCGGCCAGAATGTCAGCCAGCATGGCAAGCCCAGATTCACTGTGATTAGCATCTAACACGCTTAGCGTTGCTTCTCCGGCTAAACCTATTTGCCAGATGATTTGCGTCATGTGAGGGTCAATGCGGTAATCGCGAAACAAAAATTGAGTTGCTTCATAAGACTGACAGCCAAAGCGAGAGGGATCTATTCCCAAATCCGCAATTAAGCAGTCTTCTGCAGACACGCCGGGGAGCATTTGTGCATCTAGGCCAAGTTCCCGCACTCTGCGAATAGCTTCATGAGAAGGCGTCACAAATACGCCTGGGTGACCATAAAAAGCCACGCACACTTTTTTACCTTCAACAACTGACTGCACGATGCGGTCGGCCATTTGGTCATAGGTGACAGCGCGAGATTTCCCTTCTTGATAAAGGTCGTCTAAAGACACACTGTTCGGGTTAATATTGGTGACCACGTGTTCACCAATTTTGTTCATGATCCCCATGTACACAATGTCAGCATTTTCGATGTGGCTTTTGGTCGCTATCGTCATTTGACCCGCAACACTGATTCCAGTGCCAACTACAACTAGCGATCCCTTAGGAGTATGTTCTTGTCCCTGAATTAGCGTCATATTTTCCTTTACCACTTGCTAATTGTGATTCACTCAACACTATAAATTAGATTTAGGGTATTTGCTACGTTCACTGATTTATAGCATCTACCATTGCTTTCACATCAGCGTATCGGCAGTTTTCACAAGAACCAAAGCCCTTTACTTGTCTCACTTTAAATCGAGTGAACAAAGGCATGGTCATGCCAGTTAGAAAACGACAGCAAATAGATGATGTGATTGGGCCATCAAATTTTCCGCTCAAATGCGCTTTTAGTGCTGCTATGGCCTCTGATATTTGGTCTGGGTTCGGTGTGGGAATTGGGTTTGAATAGCTGAGCTTAGCCACATTTCCCTGACATACACTGCAGTGCCCGCATTCATTGGGCGCTTGGGAATCGTCAAAATACGCCGATAAGTTATAGCTTAAGCAAGTATTAAGTTCGAAGAAGCCTACCAGCGCGGCGATACGTTCTATTTCTTTGCGCTCGTTTTCAGCGAAATAGTGAGCCAGATTATTAACTAAGTCGGCATTTTGCAGTTTTTCGTAGTCCACGCGGTATACGTCAGTTATTAAGCGCGAGGCAAGCTCAATATGATTGTGTTCATGTAAATACTCTAGTGCGGCCACCACCCTGGCACGCTCTGCGCCGTAATGCTGATAAATACTGTCGAAATCTACAATGCCCCACACCTTTTTCATATTTGAATGAGTGAATACGGCGTCTAGAAAGCGAGCCCGTTCTTCTGAGAAAAGGCCGAGTATGGTGGTTTTCTCTGAAATAAAGCGAAATTTGTATTCAGCAAAATAGGCATACAAAGGGCGAATAACGTTGGCGAGTTCAAGCTGTACCAGCAGGGTTTTAAGCGGAAGCTGTCGTATGTTGCTGGCACTCGATAAGCTATTAATTTGCGTTTCCCACTGGTAAACATTGTTTTCGCCGTTGGTAGGTGAATCATTGTGCGCCGCCGAATTTATGTGAGCGGGGGCCTGTGCGCTGATATCATCAATTACGCGTTGAATGGCGCTTTTATCTGGTGTATCGCCATAAACGAAGTTCTCTATGGTGACTAGCCCGTCAAGATTTGCTAATACCGTGCAGTTTGCCGCTTTACCGTCTCGTCCACCCCGGCCAATTTCTTGGCTGTAGTTTTCAATAGACTTTGGTAAGTCGTAATGAACAACAAAGCGAATATCCGACTTATCAATGCCCATGCCAAATGCAATGGTAGCCACAACAACTTGAAGCTTATTGTGCATAAAATCTTGCTGGATACCTTGTCTTACATCACTGTCGAGACCAGCGTGATAAGCCTTTGCAGCAAACCCTTGTTGCTGTAAGAACCGGGCTACTTCTTCTGCGCTATTTTGAAGCGTGACATAAACAATACCCGCGCCTTGCTGTTTTTGAATTTCTTCAAGTAAGGCTTGTTTTTTATATGGTTCATGTACTGGGCGAACATGCAAATTCAAGATAGGTCGATAAAACCCTGTTTGAATAATATTAGCTGGCGCAATATCAAAGCGCGCTGCCATATCTTCTTTTACTTTTTTAGTGGCAGTAGCTGTGAGCAGAAGTACTAACGGAATATTAAGCTCTTTCTGATACGCGGGGAGTTTTAAGTAGTCAGGGCGAAAGTTGTGGCCCCACTCAGAGATACAGTGTGCTTCATCGACAACTAGCATACTTACTTGAACAGACTCAATGAACTGCCTAAAGCGTTCGTTCTTAAAGCGCTCCACCGACACCATCAGAATTTTACACTGGCCTGACCGCACGTCGTTCATCACTTGCTTGTTCTGCTCGGGCGTTAGCGTAGAGTCGATACTGGCCGCTGCAATGCCTTTGCTATGAAGAAACTCCAGCTGGTCTTTCATCAGCGCTAACAGTGGCGACACAACCAAGGTCAAGTGTGGCAATTGCGTAGCAACAAACTGATAGCACAATGACTTGCCCGAGCCAGTGGGAAAAATCGCTAGCGTTGAATTTCCACCAAGCAGTGATTCCACTGCCTCCTTCTGTCCCTCGCGAAACGCCGAAAAACCAAACAGCTGCTGCAAAATATTGGGGTCAGAGTACATTAATAAGCTTCCAAGTCGCGATATAAAAAATGGGGTCAGAGTACATTAACTTATTTCCAAACAGTTTGTGGTTAAGTGTTCGCAGGTTTGAGCTAGTTGAGCCAACGCGATGTTTTTAAAAATAAAGGGGTCAGAGTACATTAAGCTATTTCCGAGCAACCAGCGGTTAACTGCTCACTGATTTGCGGTGGCCTACCCAACGCTTCGTGTTTTAAGCGATGCCCAGTCAGGCTTTCAATTTGCTGTTTAAATGTATCGCTTCCCAGCACTAGTCCTCTTCGAGTACCGCTTTGAATTTTATCAATGTCAGTTTGAGGCAGTTCATCATCGAACAGAGCGCGGTAAGCGGCAAGACGTTGGTTTTCTGAAGCTCCTAAATTTAGGTATACAGGATGAGGACTGTGCAGTGACGAAGACGTGCCTAACGCATTTATTCTGTAGCTTGACCATTTATATTCAACCGGCTTTTCGACCATGTTCGCTCTTACAGGGTTCAGCTCGATATATCTATAAACCGTGAGAAGATATTCGTCGTTAGAGACCAGACTGGAATGAAACCTTCCTTCCCACAACGTTCCAGAGCGCTCATATTTGTGGTTAAAGTACCTCACATACATGCGGCCAAGCGCTTGCATCATTTTGCTTACGCCAAGGTTATCAAGCTTAGGAGTGCAAAGTAAATGAACATGATTGGTCATCAATACCCAAGCATGTATGCCTACATCAAATTTTGCAGAGAACTTTTTAAGCCAGCTAATATAGGCGATGTAGTCGTTTTCACACTTAAAGCATATTGAGCGATTGTTACCTCTTTGGATGACGTGTTGAGGATAGCCTGCGGGAGCCAAACGAGGTTTCCTTGCCATAATTTCACCAAATTCCTTTCTATATTCTCTCTAATAAAATGAGTGAATTGAGTAAAGGCTACAACCCTGTACCTACCAAAACTGGTCTAAGGGACAAGCTGAAAGAATAAAATGAATGGCTTGTTTGGCTCTCCTAAATTAGAAAATGTACTCTGACCCCATTATTCATATCCCCAGGGGGCGCTTGGCGTTGCTATAGGATTTTCGAGATCAAAATCTACCTGTACTTCGCGGGCAGGGCGAATTAGTCGGTAGCTAAAGCGGCTAGGGTAGATCATCATTTGCCAGACGTTATCTGTTGATGCTGCAATTCCCGATTCTATAAATAACGCTTTTGAATATACATCTGTAGGAAACGACTGCACTTGGGGGAACCCTTCATCTACGGTGTGGCCGCCATACATGGTTGAAGAATGAAAGCTGCCATCTTCATTTCTATGATCGTGCTTCAGCATAAGACCCGCGCCGGTTTTCGTTAGAATCCAAGTGCGGGATGCATCTTCACCCACGTGAAATGGAGTTTGAATTTCAGAGTCTGTACACTTTCGTACGTGCATAACAAGCTTCGCATTACCGAACGTATTACCCACATTGTCTTTGCTAACTTTGCCCTGAAATGCTTTACCGCAGTGGGCCTTTATCGCATTAAAAAATGCATCGTGAGTAGGAATCGAGACCAACGGTGCCTCTTTTGCAAGCGCAGCATTGCTTATTACAGCAAGCCCAAGTAAGACATACGCACAATACTTTTTCATTTCTTAATTCATCATAGCAAGTTGATACAGGCTTAGCAGTGTAACCCATCTGAGTAATGGGGTCAGAGTACTTTATTGATAAAGCTCATGGCGTGATGTGTGATTAGGAGAGCGGCGGTATCACTTGGTGTAGTCGTTGGGTTGCTAAGCAGAAACACTCGGAAAAAATGTACTCTGACCCCATTTTTCTGAAGGGGCAGTTCAAAACTTGAAGTAATGGGGTCAGAGTACTTTATTGATCAAGACTGTGGCGTATTGTGCAATAGAGAGTGGCGGTATCAGTTGGTGTAGCTGTTGGGTTGCTTCGCGGAAAAACTCGGAAAAAATGTACTCTGACCCCATTTTTCAGCGTGCGAGAAATGTACTCTGACCCCATTTTTTGGGTGTATAAGTGGTCGAAACGCATATGTATTCGCAATATAAATATTGCTGATAGTTGTGGCGTGTTAGCTTAGCACTACATTCAGCGTTTAATTTTCAGGGCGAAATAATCACATGAATAAATCAAAACAACTGTTTACGCTAATTACCTCAGAAGGTGAACTTCAGGTATCGTTAAAAGAAGTTGATGTTCCAGAGCCGAAGCCGCACGAAGTGATTGTGCGTATGGAAGCATCTCCTATTAACCCTTCAGACATGTGGCCGATGTTTGGCCCGGCAAGCTTGGATAAAGCGACCTTCGACGCAGACAAAAAAGCATTGGTTGCGCCGGTGCATAAGCCTTTGTTAAATCGTATTAAGTCGCGTTTAGACCAGACTCTGCCTATCGGAAACGAAGGTGCAGGTACGGTTGTTAAGGCGGGCGACAGCCCAGAAGCACAAGCTTTAATGGGAAAAACTGTGTCTATTCTTACCGGAGCAGCGTACACTGAGTATGCCTGTGTGCCTATGCAGGCATGCTTGCCTCACCTAGATAGCACCACGCCGCAACAAGCTGCGTCTTCATTTGTTAACCCGCTTACTGCTCTTGGTATGGTTGAAACCATGCGTATGGAAGGCCACAAAGCGCTAGTGCACACTGCAGCGGCATCAAACCTTGGGCAAATGCTAAATAAAATTTGTTTAGAGGAAGGCGTAGAGCTTGTAAATATTGTTCGCAGCCAAAAGCAGGTGGATATACTTAAAGAGATCGGCGCGAAAATTGTGCTCGACTCAAGTAGCGAGAATTTTAAAGCCGAACTTTATCAAGCTATCGACAGCACGGGCGCAACACTAGCGTTTGACGCCATTGGCGGCGGTGAGCTAGTTAGCGATATCCTCACTATGATGGAAGCGTCGGGCAGTAAAGATGCAAAAGGCTTCAACACTTACGGCTCTGACAGCAATAAACAAGTGTATATCTACGGTGGCTTAGATTTCTCGCCTACTATTTTGAATCGCGCTTACGGCATGACGTGGAGCATTGGTGGTTGGCTATTAATGCGTTTCTTAGGCAAGCTTGATAAGAAGCGTGTAGGCGAGCTTTACCAAAAAGTTGCTACGGAAATTAACACTACCTTTGCGTCGTCTTACACCAAAGAATTGAGTCTTGAGGAGGCATTACAGCCTGAGAATGTAGCGCTTTATAATGCTAAAAAGACCGGTGAAAAATACCTGATTGTGCCAAACAAGGGCTAATCAGCGCAGCGTTTAAATACGGCAATTTCAGCTAAACTTTGATTAATAATAGGGTCTGTTGATCTTTGATGTACAAACTTCGGTTTAAAGTACATCAAAGGGCTACAGACCTTTTTTGTATTCATTATCATTCAGCTGCAAAGAAGCTGAAAATGCTGCGAAGTAACCAGTAAACAGTAACCGAGATAAAAGGTATTTGAGACAACATGCCTGAAGGCCCAGAGATTCGTCGCGCTGCAGATAAAGTTGAAGCGGTGATAAAAGATATCCCCCTAGAAAAAGTAGAGTTTGGATTAGCTCAACTTAAACCCTACGCTAAGCAGTTAGAAGGCGAAAAAGTGCTGCGCATGGAAACTCGCGGCAAGGCGTTAATTACCCATTTTAGCAATGGGCTCTCTATGTATTCACATAACCAACTCTATGGCGTGTGGCATACCTGTAAACGCAATAGAATGCCGGATACTACCCGCCAGCTAAGGGTAGGGCTTCATACCGAAACACACAGTGCTATTTTATATAGTGCATCTGACATTAGCATTTGGCCAACGCAAACTATTCATGAGCACCCTTTTTTACAAAGAGTTGGACCCGATGTACTCAACAATTCGGTGACAGAAGAGTTGGTATTAGAACGTTTACGTTCAAAAGCGTTTTGCAACCGTGCACTAAGCGGTTTATATCTGGACCAACGCTTTATGGCAGGTCTGGGCAACTATCTTCGCAGCGAAATATTGTTTGCAGCAGGTGTTCACCCCTCACTTAAACCCTCTCAGTTAGATGATGATCAGCTGCGCAGCTTGGCACATCACACCTTAGCAATATGCAAACGCAGCTATGAAACCGGTGGCTATACCGTGTACACAGAACTACGCGAAGTGCTTGAAGCAAAAGGCATTAACTTTGAAGGTACGCGGTTTATGGTGTTCGACAGGGAAGAGCAGCCTTGTAGAGTCTGCGCCACTACAATAAAACGCCAAACGTATAACGGGCGACGTCTTTATTGGTGTAGCCAGTGCCAGGCGAAGTAATCTACCCCCCCCATTTTTATTATCAATAAATAATCTGTTTGACTTGTCTCCAATTACGATTAATTATATCCGTAACTGGTTACGGAGTTTTTTGAAGTGAAGTCATTTAATGAATTGGGGCATATTGCATTAGGTACTGCCTTACGTCAGTTAGCCGCGCAGGTGTCAAAGGATGCGGAAAATACTTATGCGAAATTTGGGTTTGCGATAGAGCCAAAGTGGTTCCCAGTATTTTACGTGCTCGCGTCAAAAGGTGCTGATTCCGTCGTGAATATCGCTAAAGAGATAAATCATTCTCACGTGTCGGTGAGTAAAATCGTAAAAGAAATGAAAGCACGCGACCTAATTGAAAGTTACAAATCGAGCGACGATTCACGGGTTACGCTGGTGGCTTTAAACGATAAAGCGAAAGCGATGGTGCCCCAAATGGAAAAGCAGTGCGATGCCATAGACGCAGCCATGCGCGAGCTAAAAGATGAAACGGGTATCGATTTGTGGGAAGCGTTGAGCGTAGTTGAAAGGCATCTTCGATATCGCCCAATTAGTGCAAGAGTGGACGGTGAATCGCCTGATATTAAGGTAGTCGATTATGCGCCAAAGTATCGCGAGGCATTTAAATCGCTCAATGTTGAATGGATAAGTAAATATTGGGAATTGGAAGAGCCCGACTTTAAAGCGCTCGACGACCCTGAAGGCTACATTTTGAATCAGTCGGGTGTGATATTGATCGCGTTAGATAAGGGCGAACCCATAGGCTGCTGTGCACTTATTAAACAAGCTGACGATACGTTTGAACTTGCCAAAATGGCGGTGTCTCCCAAAGCTCAAGGCAAAGGGGTAGGGCTGCTGTTAGGTAAAAGTATTGTCGAAAGAGCGAAACTGATGGGGTTAAAGCGGCTTTATTTAGAGAGCAATTCGGTACTTAAGCCCGCAATACGTTTGTACGAAAAGATAGGGTTTAAGCATATTAAGGGGGCGTCGTCGCCCTATGCGAGATGTGATGTGCAGATGGAGCTTTTATTCAAATAAATAATAGTTATCGTAAAGTGCAGCTATAAGTAAAGCCACGCAACACAGCGGTCACTGTTTTGGTTTAACTGAAGGTTCAATACCACCGTTGTCAAAACGGTTAACTCTCGGCTTTCATTATAAAATGATAAAAAGCTGAGACGCATTCAGTCCATTTTTGCCAAAAGACGAGTGTGCGCCTTGTTAATCGCACACTCACATTCTTACTAAAATATTCACTCAAAAACTCTCAGGCACAGAAAGTATCATTACTTTCTTTGTGAGTAATAATGCTGCTCTCTGCCTTCGTTTACCATTTTCACATCGGCGCAGTATTCTGAGACAGGCCTTATCAGTAACCTAGGAATGCCAATGGGTTCTCCGGTCTCCAAGCAGTATCCAAAAGACTTGTCTTTTATTCGTCGCAACGACTTATCGATTTTAGGAAGTAGCTTTCGCTCCCTGTCCAAAATTCGAAGAGAAAGCCTGGATTCTTCTTCATACTGCGCCCGATCAACTTCATCGTTTATCTCAGGAGGTTGACTTAACGATGCCTTCATCTCTTCAATATGAGCCATGGTTTGCTGTTTTAAATCGTTGAGCAATTCTTTAAAAAATTCAAGCTGCTCATCGTTCATGTAGTCGTCTTCACTGGCGGCAAGAAGCGCTTCTTTAGTCAACGTTTTACTCATTTCAGCTCCACTAAGGCTTGATGAAACCAGCCTAAAACCTGCTTATAGTGTGCCTCGCCATACAAACGTAGAAATTGCTTTGTATGCTGATCCTTCATGTTCGAAAGCGCCGCTATCCGTGATTCTAAAAACGCTTTGTCTAACGCTATGCCACAATCGCGGACAATACAGTTTTGCCATTCAACGAAGTTAGAGGGTATTACCGGTGAATTCATGAGGCCTCCTGTTAGTCGAGTTTGGTTTTAAGCCCTCTGCGAATAAGCAGAGCATCTGTTGTTGGCGCTTTTCCTCGGAATGCTTTATAAGACTCCATCGGGGGACGAGAATTGCCGGTAGATAAGATTTCCTTTCTATATTTCATACCGTTTTCTAACTTTAATCCGCCGAGTTCTTGCATATAAGCAAAGGCATCAGCAGCTAAAATTTCACTCCACATATAGGCATAGTAGCCAGCGGAATAGCCGCCACCCATTGAATGTGCAAAGAATGCTGACTTATAACGAGGCGGTACATACGACAAGCCAACATTATGTTTATCGAGAGCTTGGGCTTCAAAGGCTTGGATATCTTCAGGCGCCTGATCGGCAGAGATAGAATGCCACTCCATATCAAGCAGTGCTGCAGACATATATTCCAATGTGTCATAACCCATATTGAATGTACGTGAACGAATCACCTTTTCCAGCAGAGCCTCTGGAATAGGCTCGCCAGTTTCATAATGCTTGGCATAGTTTGCAATAACGTCAGGGTGGGCTGCCCAGTCTTCTTCGAAGGTAGAAGGGAACTCTACATAGTCTCGCGAGACAGATGTGCCGGCCAACGTTGGGTAATTTACGTCTGACAGCATGCCGTGAAGTCCGTGACCCATTTCATGGAACATGGTAGTAACATGATCGTAACTGACTAATGTAGGCTCGCCATCAGGCGCTTTGTTTATGTTCATTACATTAACCACAACAGGCTTTTGCGAGAGCAATTTCGACTGTCCTACGAACGAACTCATCCAAGCTCCACCGCGTTTACCTTTGCGAGAAAAGTAGTCGGCATAAAAAATCGCTAAACTGTCACCATTTACATCGAACAGCTCGTAAGCCTTTACATCAGGGTGGTAAACCGGCAAATCTGGACGGGGCTTAAAGCGCACTCCGTACAATTTATTCATGGTGAAAAACACGCCATCTTCAAGCACGCGATTAAACTCGAAGTATTGTTTCACCTCGTTTTCATCTAGCTCGTATTTAGCTTGTCTTACCTTTTCTGCATAGAAAGCCCAATCCCAAGGTTTTAGTTCGAAGTTATTACCTTCCGCTTCAATCATTGCTTTAATGTCAGCGGCTTCTTTTTCAACGTTTTTAAGCACAGCGGGCACCATACTGCCTAGCATGTCGTATACAGCGCTTGGCGAACCGGCCATTTGCTTGTCTAGGCTGTAGGCCGCCCAGCTATCAAATCCAAGCAATGCTGCTTTTTGTGCGCGCAGTCCTGCCAATCGGCTAATAATTTTGGTGTTGTCGTATTCCCCAGACTGGTTTCGGTATGCTGACGCTTCCCACACTTGCTGGCGAAGTGCTCTATTTTCTAGTGAAGTAAGGACAGGTTGACGAGTAGTGTTCGTGATACTTAGAAGATACTTGCCTTCTTTATCAGCAGCTTTAGCAGCATCTGATGCGGCCTTTATTTGGCGCTCTGACATCCCTGACAGCTGCTCTACGTCATTTACTACCACCGCAATTTCAGATGACTCTGCCAGTAGGTTTTGAGAAAACTGCGTGGTTAAGGTTGAATGTTCTTCGTTTATTTCACGTATCTTCTGTTTATCTGATTCATTGAGTTTAGCGCCAGCGCGAACAAAATCAGAGTAATACTCTTCGAGTAGTCGGGTTGATTCAGTATCTAACTCCAACGCGTCGCGCTGGTTGTATAGCGTTTCAATACGCTTAAAAAGCGCACTATTTAAATTAATGGTATCGCTGTGAGCCGCCAGCTTTGGCGCTAGAATTTTTTGGATTTCTCTGCGTTCAGGCGAGCTATCTGTTCCTACTAAGTTGAAAAATACTCGGCTAGTTCTGGTGAGTAAACTTCCGCTTTTTTCAAGCGCTAGCAGCGTATTATCAAAGGTGGGGGCGTCAGGGTTAGACGCTATTTTTTCTACTTCTTGTAAGTGCTGTTCCATTCCTTTTTCAAATGCAGGAATGAAATGCTCGTCCTTTATCAAATCAAATTGCGGCGCGCCGTAAGTCAGTGAACTTGTCATAAATAAAGGGTTCGTCTGCTCTGCTTTTGCTGAGTCAGTCTGCGTTGTAGCAGTCTTATTCATTGTTGACGCCTGTTCGGTGCAGCCTGTTGCCAAAAGTATAGAAGATATCGTGGCTGAAATAAGGAGCTTTTTCATAGGGTTCCTAAATTTTTAGGGTAATTAACTGTATTTGAGTGTAATGTTATATTGTAACAATTGTCAATTGTGAGAAAGTGCGAAGAAATTAAAGGGAGCGATAGAGGTGCTGCTGGGTTACGCCTTGAATAGCGATCTGCTAGTTTTCTTTGAATAAAACTTAACGTGCTTCTCGTTTTACAAACATGAACACTAACATTACGTTTAAGCCAAATATGGCAATGCACAACGACCCAATAGTGGCATCTCTGAAGCTAAAGAATTGAGCCACGGTGCCTGCGCCAATGGTGCCTAGCATCATACCCACCCGAGTGGCGTTTGAATAAAACGCTGAAGTGAATCCAGTTAAGTCAGGTGCTTGTTGTTGCAGTAAGGTCAATCCAATACCAGCATATAAACCGTAGAACAGCGCGTTCAATATTTGAAGGGTCAATAACTCCCAACTTGACTGAGAAAAGTACACGCCAACGTAAAAGCAACAGCCGAAAATAAATGCCACAGCCATGATACCCGCAGGTGGGAAGCGTCTGGCTAATTTTGCTGCTAGCAGCATAGTAGGTATTTCAAGTGCGGCCACAACCCCCATCATTAGCCCAGGCAAATTTTCCGGCAACCCCAGTTCATTCATTACGTACAAAGGCATGGATGATAAATACATGACATTGCCTGCCATTCCGGCAAGTATGGCTAACCCCACAAGCCAAAACGGCAGTGATAGCGAGCCTTTAAGCGTTGTATTGAGAGACTGTTGATTGGCTTTTTGAGGCGGCACAACGTTCACCACAAAAAGCGTTGCAACAATCACGCATGCAATGGCCACCGAGAAGGACGCTGCGAAGCCAAAATTGGCAACCAGCGTAAATGCCAGCGGCGGACCTACTACCCAAGCGAGAGAAATGGCAGCGCGAACTTTTGAGTTAAATGCGGCTAAATCGATGTCTTGGTTTTTTGCCCATAACCCCGAAACGGTCAACATTTGAGACACGGCTCCAGCGCCCACCGACATAAACAAGACGCCAGCGAGAAATACGTGCCAAAACTGTTTGCTAAAGATAAAGGCGACCATGGCAATG
>ENA-OWNT01001701-OWNT01001701.1-seawater-metagenome-genome-assembly--contig:-NODE-1701-length-26253-cov-4.330303_pt1 | contig 26253 bp, 29 predicted proteins | sample MGYA00238136_ERZ651165 | MGnify/ENA primary metagenome ERZ651165 (study PRJEB26861, sample SAMN08777766) | seawater metagenome | isolation source: coastal seawater | place: USA: Florida | collected...
CGGTGAATCGCCGCCAGTTTCCGCCCTTGCCGTCGCTGCAGATCCGTGGCGCCCGGAATCGGCGGGGCCTTGGGGCGCTCTGCCTCTTTCAGATCCGCCACATCCGGGCGGTTTGCCCCATTTGACACGTCCATCGCGGCCCCCTGCCGATTGCCTGTTCCCGAACAGGTGTAAGCCGTTTGGCCCAAAAGAAAAGGGCGCACCCGTCGATGGTGCGCCCTTCATGTTTCTGCGGATCGGCCCTGTTACTTGGAGGGGCCGATCATCATGACCATCTGACGGCCTTCCATCTTCGGCATGTTTTCAACCTTGCCGATTTCTTTGACATCCTCGGCCACCCGTTCCAGCAGCTCGCGCCCCAGGTTCTGGTGCGCCATTTCCCGGCCACGGAACCGCAAGGTGACTTTCACCTTGTCGCCGTTTTCAAGAAACTTGAATACGTTGCGCATCTTGACATCATAGTCATGGGTGTCGGTGTTCGGACGGAACTTGACCTCTTTGACCTCGATGATCTTCTGCTTTTTCCGAGCCTCGGATTCACGCTTTTGCTGTTCGTATTTGAACTTGCCGAAATCCATGATCTTGCAAACGGGCGGCGCTGCATTGGGGGAAATCTCCACCAGGTCCAGGCCAGCGTCTGCAGCCAGTTCCATAGCGCGCGTAGGGGTCACTACGCCGACATTCTCTCCATCTGCGCCGATAAGGCGGATCTCAGGGGCCCGGATGCGATCATTGACGCGGGGGCCTGTGTCGCGCTGCGGGGGCGCGTTGTGCGGTCTGCGGGCTATCGGTAAAATCCTTCTATTGCCACGATATGCGGTGCCCGAAACTAGCCTTCCCCACCGGGTGATTCAAGGCGAATCCCGGCTGATTGCCGCAGGATTTGTCCCAAATCGCGTGATCTCGTTGCACTGCGACATCAGGCGGCGTATGGAATCGCCGCAATTGTCATGCTTGAGGATCGGAGTTTCCTTATGTCCCGCATAGTCGCCATCATTGCTGCCCTCGTCGTCGTCGGCGCAATCGCATATTACATGGGCCCCCTCGGCCAGCCCCAGCCAGAGGAACAGCCCACCGCCGCCACAGAAGCCACGGAAGAGACCACGGAAGACATGGCCGAAGAGGCCGAGGAAGCGGTCGAAGAGATGACCGAAGAGGCCGCCGACACCGTGGAAGAGGTTGTCGAAACGGTTGAAGAAGCCGCGGAAGAGGCCATGGACACCGTCACCGAAGCCGCGACCGAGGCCGTTGAAGGCGTGATGGACGAGGCCGAGGATCTGATGGATCAGGTGACCGGCGCCGCTGATGAAGCCGCAGACGTGGCCGAGGAAGCTGAGGCTGTCACCGAGGACACCGCTGAAGCCGTGACCGAGGAAGCCGAAGCCGTCGCTGAAGACGCCACTGAGGTCACCGAAGAGGCCGAAGCCGCCGTTGAGGACGCCGCTGAGGTTGTGACCGAGGAAGCCGAGGCCGTTGCCGAAGACGCCGCTGAAGCCGTGACCGAGGAAACCGAGGCCGTTGCCGAGGAGGCCGCTGAGGTCATCGAAGACGCGGCTGAGGCCGTAACCGAGGAGGCCGAAGCCGTCGTTGAGGACGCTGCTGAAGCTGTGACCGAAGAGACCGAGGCTGTTGCCGAGGACGCCGCTGAGGTCACCGAGGACGTTGCAGCCGACGATGCTGTCGAAGGGGCCTCTGACCTGTCGTCGATCTTCTCCGTCGATGGGTTCGATGCGGATGCGGCTCTGGCCGCCGTCGCCGATTCCGATCTGTCGGCCATCGCCCGCGCGTCGCTGTCGGCCGCGATCGAGCAGGCCCGCGCCAACCCGGACATGGTGCCCGAAGTCACAACCCGCCTGCGCAATGCGCTCGGGCTCTGATCACCTCAGGCTAATCCAGGAAAAGAAAGCCCCGCGCGTCTTGCGCGGGGCTTTTTCGTTCAGGCGACAGCCCGGTCCCCCCGCAGCCATTTCACGATGTCAGGGTAGTCGAACCCAAGTGAGATCAGGTCAACCGCCAATAGCAGCCACAAGAACGTCCGAAATTCCGATGGCAGCAGGCTGCCCGCTGTCAGGGTCAGCAGGATCAGCACCACAAGCGGCGTCCAGATCAGGATATGCGGGATGGCCATCGCCTTGGACAGGCCCCGCTCTACCAACATGATCGGCACATTCAGCAGCATCCCCCCGACCGCAAGAACCGCGATCCAGGTCCCACCGGGTGCGGTCAAAAAGCCGAGACTGGCGAGGTTCACAGGCACAAGGGTTAGCGCCACCCAGACCTGCACCCAAAGCGGCATCCGCCGGAAAGAAGCCCAGATATCCGCAATCATCACCATCATCCTTTTGAAGACGAACCGCCGCCACCCAAGCCAGGCAGCGGCGGTTCCTTTGGTCATGCAAGATGCCTCAGCAGGCGGCGACGGCCCGCTTGGTCAGCACCTTCACCAGGTTCGCCCGATAGGCGGCAGACCCGTGCATATCGGCAATCATGCCATCAGCAGAGACCGACAGCCCGTCCACCGCCTCGGGTGAGAAGTTGCCCGACAGCGCCGCTTCTGCCTCGGACCAGCGGAACACGCCTTCCTCGGACGCGCCGGTCACGGCCACGCGCACCGCACCGGCAAACTTCGCCACGAAGACGCCTGTCAGGGCAAAGCGGGACGCCGGTTGCAGGAACTTCTGATAGCTCGCGGCCTGTGGCACCGGGAATTTCACCTCGGTGATGATCTCTCCATCATGAAGCGCAGTGGTGAACATGCCATCAAAGAAGTCATCCGCCGCAATCTCTCGCGTGTTGGTGACCACACTGGCACCAGAGGCCAGCACCGCTGCCGGATAGCACGCCGCCGGGTCGTTATTGGCCAGACTGCCGCCGATGGTGCCCCGGTTGCGCACCGCCGGGTCACCGATATGGCCTGCCAGATGCGACAGCGCCGGGTAGCTGTCTGCCGTCGCGGCCGACACCGCCGCATGGATGGTGCCGCCGCTGACGCAGATGCGACCCGCATCGTCGGAACAGACGCCCTGCATCTCGGCGATGCCGCCAAGGCTGACCAGCACCGCAGGCGCGGCCAGCCGTTGCTTCATCGTGGGCAGCAGGGTCTGCCCACCCCCGAGCAGCTGCGCCTCTTCCGCGCCAAGGGCATTGACCGCGTCAGCGATGGTGCCCGGACGTTTGAATTCAAACTCATACATGGTTTCTCTCCTTGTCCCGGGATCAGCTGTTCATCGCCTGCCAGACCCGACTGGGGCTGAGCGGCATGTCGATATGGGTGATGTCATGGCCCCCGCGCCGCAATGCATCGACCACGGCGCTGACCACCGCAGGCGGGCTGCCAATCGCCCCGGCCTCACCACAGCCTTTCACCCCAAGCGGGTTATGGGTACAGGGCGTCTGGCAGGAATGATCCACCTGGAAACTGGGCAGGTCTTCGGCGCGGGGCATGGCGTAGTCCATGAACGAGGCGGACAGTAGCTGGCCGTTTTCGTCGTAAACAGCCCCTTCCAGCAACGCCTGCCCGATACCTTGCGCCAGACCGCCATGAACCTGGCCTTCCACGATCATCGGATTGACCACGTTGCCGAAATCATCCGCCGCCGCGAAGCTGCAAATCGTCACCTTGCCGGTCTCCGGGTCCACCTCAACCTCGCAGGCATAGGCGCCCGCCGGGTAGGTGAAGTTGGCCGGATCGTAGAAGGCCGTTTCCTCCAGCCCCGGTTCCAGTTCCTCCAGCGGGTAGTTATGGGGCACATAGGCCGCCAGCGTGACATCGCCCCAGGCCACCGACTTATCGGTGCCCGCAACGGTGAACTGGCCGTCCTTCAGCTCGATATCGCCTTCGGATGCCTCCATCAGGTGGGCCGCGATCTTCTTGGCCTTGTTGATGATCTTCTCGGTCGCCCGCACGATGGCCGATCCGCCAACCGCCAGTGAACGGGACCCATAAGTGCCCATGCCCATGGGCGTGTTGGCCGTGTCGCCATGGACGATCTCGATCATATCCTCTGGAATACCGATCATATCCGCCACCACTTGTGGGAAGGCGGTTTCATGGCCCTGCCCATGGCTGTGGCTGCCGGTCATGACAACCAGACCACCGGTGGCGTTCACACGCACCGTCGCGCTTTCATACAGCCCCGCACGCGCGCCAAGCTGCCCGACAAGTGCTGAGGGAGCGATCCCGCAGGCCTCGATATAGGCGTTCGCACCGAAACCGCGCAGCTTGCCCGATTTAGCGCTTTCCGCAGCGCGGGCATCGAACCCGTCTCGGTCCACCATCTCTAGCAGCCGGTCCATTGTGGCGTTGTAGTCGCCGGTGTCGTATTCCACCGCAACAGGCGTGGCATAGGGAAACTCGGTGACAAAGTTCTGACGCCGCAGCGCAATGGGATCGACCCCCAGTTCAAGCGCAGCCTTGTCGATGACGCGTTCCAGCTGATAGGTCGCCTCGGGCCGTCCGGCCCCGCGATAGGCATCGACGGCGACCGTGTTGGTAAACACCGCCTTCACATTCACATAGATCAGCGGCGTCTTGTAATTGCCCGCCATCAGTGTGCCATGCAGCCATGTGGGGACAGAGGGCGCGAAGGTGGACAGGTAAGCGCCCATATTCGCGTAAGTATCGGTGCGCAGCGCGGTAAAGTTGTTGTCGGCATCCAGCGCCAGTTCGATCTTGGACACATGATCCCGGCCATGGGCGTCCGAGATGAACGCCTCGGACCGGCTGGAGGTCCATTTGACGGGCCGTGCCAGGGCCTTGGCAGCGAAGGTGCAGAACGCCTCTTCCGCGTAGTGGAAAATCTTGGTGCCAAAACCGCCCCCCACGTCGGGGGCCACGACCCGCAGCTTGTGTTCCGGGATGCCCAGAACGAAAGCCCCCATCAACAGCCGGATCACATGCGGGTTCTGGCTGGTGGTGTAAAGCGTCGATTCCCCGGTTGAGCGATTGAAGTCGCCCACGGCGACGCGCGGTTCCATCGGATTGGCGACCAGCCGCTGGTTCACAAGCTCCAGCGTGGTAACATGGGCCGCCGCCTCGAACGCGGCTTCCACGGCGGCCTTGTTTTCTTCGACGAAGCCCCAGTCAAAGCACAGGTTGCCGTCCAGATCGTCATGAACCTTGGTCGCGCCTTCTGCGACGGCGGCTTTCATGTCGATGACGGCGGGAAGTTCTTCGATATCAAGCTCAATCGCTTCGGCGGCGTTGCGGGCCTGGGCCAGGCTCTCGGCAACCACAGCGGCAATCGGATCGCCCACATGGCGCACCTTGCCCTGCGCCAGAACCGGATGTGCGGGTTCCTGCATCGGGTTGCCGTGCTTGTCGGTCACCTGCCAGCCGCAGGGCAGACCGCCGACGCCCTCGAAATCCGCGCCGGTGAAGATGCGCACCACGCCCGGCATTTCCGCCGCGACCGAGGTGTCGACCTTGTTCAACCGGCCATGGGCCATGTCAGATCGCAGGAAATACACATAGGTCTGCCCGTGCAGATTGATGTCGTCGGTGTAGTTGCCGTTTCCGGTCAGGAACCGCAAATCTTCCCGGCGCTTTGAACTTGCGCCGATGCCACTGTCTTTTGGCATGGTAACCTCCCTTATTGTGTCCTGCCCTTCGCCCGCCTCCCGCGCGCGCAGGGCCTGTCATAGCTTGTTAAAAATCTCCGCCAGCCGTTCGATCATGTCGCCCGGTTCATTGCTGTCACCGGTCGTGTGACCTGTGGCGAATGGGTATGTGACCCCGTCAATTTCCGGGCAGATGATCGAGATATCCACCGCGCGCGGCGGGAAATTCCAGCCGAAAGTGCTCCAGCTGCCCTGGGTGATGTCGGGATTGTCCGATCCGTTCTCCGCCGCCAGAATGACAAGCGCCTGACGGGCTTGCGCCATGCAATTCTGCTGAGTGTCTACCGACCACAGGTCAATATTGGCAAAATTGTCGGCCTGGGCCGTACCAGTCATCAGGACAAGCATCGCGGTGACGTAAACGGTTTTTCGCATCAATCCTCCTGTTCGGCGGGGTGTGACCCGCCCGATCATCATTTGCTACTGGTCGGCGTAACCCCCTCCAGCAGGTCGAGCATGGCCTCTACCGTTGCCAGCCGCGTGCCGTCTTCCTGAAGACTGTAGCCGGTCACGGTCGCGGTGTAGCGGCCCTGATCCTCTGAGCAGACAATCGCCACCTGGGTCCGCCCCGGCGGCACATCAAAGCCGAAGACCGAGAAGCTGGCTTCGCCCGTGTCAGGCGTTCCACCATGGGCGCGGAAATGCGCCGTCAGGGACTCTCGGGCCAGATCCATACAGGCCACATCAGTGGTAAAGCCGGTGACATAGCCAGAGGAAAACCCCTCGGCCTGTGCCATTGCCGGAACCAGAACGGTCGCAGCAATCGCCAACACCGCGCCCCTCATTCTGCGGCCACCGCAGCGATCTCTTGGCCGCTTGCAGCCAGGATCGCCTTAACGATGTTGTGGTAGCCGGTGCAGCGGCAGATATTGCCACCCAGATAGGCGCGCACCTCGGCCTCGGTCGGCTTGGGGGTCTCGGCCAGCAGGGCCGAGGCGCTCATCACCATGCCCGGTGTGCAGAACCCGCATTGCAGGCCGTGATGGTCCTGAAACGCCTGCTGGATCGTCGACAACGACCCATCGGCATTGGCCATGCCTTCGATGGTCTTGACATCGGCGCCTTCGGCCTCAACCGCCAGCATGGTGCAGCTTTTCACCGGTTTTCCGTTCACATGAACGACGCAGGCACCGCATTGGCTGGTATCGCAGCCCACATGCGTGCCGGTCAGGCGTAGCCCGTCGCGGATGAATTCGGACAGCAAACTGCGTCCTTCTACGGAACCGGAAACGGATTTCCCGTTCACGGTCATCGTGACCTGGGTCATGAAATTCCTCCCTTGGTTATAGAGGTATCCAAACACGGAATCGGTGCGGCACAAATGAAATTTTTTCAGGTGATCAAAAATTGATCGGTTTCGCCGGCCCTAAATGTCGGGCAAACGTCTGGCGCGCGGCTGCGGTCGGGTGGGAATTTCCTTGAGCAATCCGCCCACCCCCATGGCCGAGATATCAGCGGCGCTGACCGGCACCCCGCAGGCCACCCGTTCCAGCACCCAATCCGCGCCGTTCAGGGCCGGGCTGCGCGCACATCCCGGCAGGCCGATAACCGGGCTGTCGCCGATCTGGCCCAGAAACAGCAGGTTACCGGGATCGACCGGCATCCCGAACCGGGTGATCTGCCCCCCGGCGGCGATCACCGCAGACGGGGCAACATCGTGGATATCCGAGGTCGCCGAGGCCGTGAGGATCAGCTTCAGCGCGCCCGGAAGATCGGCCAATGCCCCGGTGATCGCATCCATGTCATGGGCCACGATCCGCACGGTTTCCAGCGTCATCCCCAACGCCTCCAGCCGCCCGGCCACCGCACGAATACCCTTGTCTTCACGGCTGACCAGGGTGCCCGGAACCTCTGTCACGATCAGCCCGGCGCTGTGCAGCGCCACGGGCCGGACCGACAACGCCCCGCGCGCCGCATCCTCGGCCCGCGCAAGGGCCGCCTCTGGCACGCCATAGGCAATGATCTTGACCGTTCCCACCATCATATCCGGGCTGGCCCGCTGCCAGGGCGGGACCGTGGCCAGCGTGATCATCGGATCGACCGCGTTCAGCGCCTCGACTGCCGCTGCGTCGATGGAGACCACGCCGGGCCGGGTGGCGCGGATGTTGACGCGGCCGGTAAATGCCTCCTGCACCTGTAGCCCCGCCGCGACCGGGTCGGGCACCAGGGCCGCAGCCAGGCGGCGGGCGGCCTCGTTTTCCTCTATGTCGGTGGAGGCCAGCCGGGCGACCGTCACGCGGGTCAGGCCCGCAGCGGCCAGCGCCGCAATGTCACCGGCGGTCAAGACCCTGCCCTTGCGCAACCGCCCCTTGGGCAATTGCACCGAATGGGCCAGCATCGCACCCTCGGCCTCATGCAAGGGAACCGGGCCGAACTTCATGCTGTTCGCAGTCGGGCGGTGATCTCGGCCATGATCGAGATGGCAATCTCCGCCGGTCCCTGCGCCCCGATAGCCAGGCCCACGGGGCCATGGATGCGGGCGATCTGTTCAGCGCTGAAACCTGCCTCCGTCAACCGCTCCACCCGTTTGGCATGGGTCCGCGTGGACCCAAGGCAGCCAAGGTAGAAACAGTCAGACACCAGCGCCGCCCGGATCGCCGGGTCATCCAACTTGGGATCATGGGTCAGCGTCACCACCGCCGTGCGCGGGTCCAGCCCATAGGCCGCCAGTGCCTCATCCGGCCAGTCTTCAATCAGGGTTTCGCCGGGAAAGCGCGCCTCGGCCCCGAAGGCGGGGCGCGGGTCGATCACCACCGGGTCATAGCCCGCCAGCCGCGCCATCGGCACCAGTGCCTGCGCGATATGAACGGCACCGACAATGGCCATGCGCAGGGGCGGGTTGTGGATGCCGATGAACCAGTCGCCCTCGAACCCCGATTTATCCTTGCGGAACCGCTCGGCAATTTCGGCCTCCAGCGCATCGCCCTGCCCGGTTACCAGCCGCCGTGCGCCGGTTTCGGGGTTGACCACATAGGCCACCTGTTCGCGGACGGCGCGGGCATCGACCAGTGCCTCCAGCATCTCGACCGGAATGACCCGACCCACAGGTTCGACCAGCACCCGGATGCGCCCGCCACAGGCCAGCCCGACGGCAAAGGCCTGTTCGTCCGCGACACCGAATTCCAGCACTGTCGCTGTGCCGCCTTCAAGGCAGTCGATCGCTTCGATAACCACCGCGCCTTCGACGCAACCGCCCGAGACCGAGCCCTCCATCCCGCCCTCACCCGACACAACCAACTGGCTGCCAACAGGCCGGGGCGCGCTGCCCCAGGTCTCGATCACCGTGGCCAGCGCCGCGCCCCTGCCCTGACGGTGCCAGGTCAGCGCAATCTCGGGGATGCGATCGTAATTGGGCGTCATGGCGCGGCGGAGATCCTTGTCTGGAAACAGTTATTACGGGCCGATCTGACATCAACATAGGCGACATCTCCGCGGCTGAGAAGCTGTGCCGCGTATTCGGTGATCTCATCCGCCGGCGTTACGCGGCCCGTGCCATAGATAATCCGGTTGTCGGGGCCGTACCCTTTGAGCAGATAATCAGGCGAGGTTTGCAGGATCGGTGGGATGCCTGCGTCCCCCCATGGCGTGCAATCATCGGCACACAGGAAGATCGGCCCGACCTCTGCATAGGGTTGCGGTTCCGGGAATGGCCGCGCGGCGAGGATCAGGTAGGGTTTGCCCTTTGGAACATCGCGCAGACAAGACCGGCACGGAACGCCGGTTCCATCCGAGACGGCGCGCTCAGCCAGCTGGCCGTTTGCATCGGGCCCGCTCGCGCGGACAGACGCGACAAAGACGGGATCAAGCGGGTGATACATGAGGGGCATGGCAAGGGTCCTGTCCGGTGCGGAAGCTTGCCCTTACCTTTCCGGCCCGCAGCCTTCCGGGGCGACCCGGAAGCTGCGCAAAAGGCGCTTCGAAGCGCCTTGCAACGGGCCTTCCAAGGCCCGTCCCCCGCGCCCGCCATCAACCTGTCCGCTTAAAGATCCATCAGACCGGGCCGGGCGTTCAGCCGCTCTACGTCGAAGCCTGCAATTGCCTTGTAGGCCCCGGCGATCTCGGTCAGTTCCTCGCGGCTCATCACCTCCGAGATATCGCCGAATCCGTCAGGGGCCCTCGCCGCAACCTTATCGAGCACCACATCCGGCCCATCGCCCCGGTTTGCCAACACCAGCGCATTCACCGCCTCGCGGCGGTCCTCATCATAGGCCGCCAACGCCGCCTCGGACTGGCCGTGCTTCAAAAGTTCCCGCGCCAGAACGCGGCCATCCAGAATGGCCTGTGTCGCCCCGTTCGAGCCGATGGGATACATCGCGTGCGCCGCATCACCCAGAAGCGTCACGCGCCCGTGGCTCCAGCGCGGCAGCGGGTTGCGGTCGACCATCGGGTATTCCCAGATGCCTTCCGCCTCGCGGATCAGTCCCGGAATATCCAGCCAGTCGAAGCGCCAATCGGCGAAATGATCCGCAAAATCATGCAGATGCCCCTCGCGGTTCCAGTCCTGCAGGTTCCATTGATAGTCAGAGGGCTTGGCAAGATCAGCAATCCAGTTGATCCGCAGATCCCCGTCCTCAAATTCCTGGATCGGGTAGCAGACGAATTTGCGATCCGCCGTGCCCGCCATCGCCATGGTGCGCCCGGTCAGGAAGCTTTTCGCCCGCGTCACACCGCGCCACATCATCGTGCCGCGCCAATGGGCCGGGCCTTCACCGGGATAGAGGGCAGCGCGCAACGAGGAATTGATCCCATCCGCCCCCACCAGAACCAACCCGTGCAGATCGAGCAGCGCCTGCCCCGTCTGCCGATTGACCAGATGCGCCACCACGCCATGGGCGTCTTCATCCCAGCCCGCCAGCGCCGCGCCGGTGGTGATGACATCGGACCCGCAACGGTCCAGCAGTTCCCGATAAAGCAGGAATTGCAGCTCGCCCCGGTGGATCGAATATTGCGGCCAGTGATAGCCCGCACCCATCCCGCGCGGTTCCGACCAGATCAGCCCGCCCTGTTGCGAAAAATAGGCGACCTCTTTCGTGCGCAGTCCGATTCCGTCGAGCTGTGGCTCCAACCCCAGGTCAAAGAGCTCCCGCACCGCATGGGGCTGCAGATTGATGCCAACGCCCAGCGGCTTCAGCTCCTCCACCGCTTCGACAATATGGAAATGAACCCCCGCCTGATGCAGCGACAGCCCAAGGCTGAGCCCGCCGATCCCCGCGCCTGCAATGATGACCGTCATGGGTGCCTCTCGTTTCATATGCGTAGCCTGCTGCTTGGGCATACCGCGTCTTCCCCGCATCGCAAAGCCCGCCCCGTGCCGCAGCGCGCTTGACCCGCAGGCCGTGATCGGGCATCGCGGCAGGGCATTTTTTCAGGAGACGCCGATGATCCGCGGACTTTACGACTGGACGATCAGCCTTGCCGAACATCGTTACGCGCTGGTGGCATTGGCCATCGTGTCCTTTCTGGAAAGCTCGGTTTTCCCGATTCCGCCCGATATCCTGATGATTCCAATGATCATCGCCGCCCCCAGCCGCGCCTTCCTGATCGCCACGGTCTGCCTTGTCTCCTCGGTGCTTGGCGGCCTTCTGGGCTACTATATCGGCTATGGCCTGTTCGAGACCGTGGGCCGTCCGGTGCTGGAATTCTATGGCAAAGACGCCTATTTCGAGGACTTCGCCACCCGCTACAACGAATACGGAGCCTGGGCCGTCCTGATCGCCGGCGTCACGCCCTTCCCCTACAAGGTGATCACCATCATGTCGGGGGTCACGCAGCTGAACCTTGGCGTCTTCATGGTCGCCAGCGTCATTGCGCGCGGCCTGCGCTTTTTCATCGTTGCGGCGCTCTTGTGGAAATTCGGCGCACCTATTCGTGATTTCATTGAACGCCGCCTCGGCTTGATGTTCATCCTGTTCGTGATACTGCTGGCGGGCGGTTTCTATGTGGTGAAATATCTATGAACTTTCTGTCCACGCTTTCACGGCGCAACCTGATCCTGCTGGCAGCCCTCGGTGCCGCCGGGCTCTTTTTCGGGGCACTGTTCTTTCAGTATGTCGTCGGCCTGGCGCCGTGCGCAATGTGCTTCTGGCAACGCTGGCCGCACCGGGTCGCGATCGTTCTGGGCATTGCCGGGGTGATCTTTCCCAATGCCCTGCTGGCCTGGAGCGGGGCGCTGACCATGGCGGTGTCCGTGGGGCTTGCGGTGTTCCACAGCGGGGTCGAGCGGCATTGGTGGAACGGGCCAGCAACCTGCACCTCGCGGGGGGCAGATCTGGCGACGGCAGATTGCGGGCTACTGGACCCCAATTGCGGAACCGCCATCGTGCTGTGCGATGAGATTCCCTGGGAATTGTTCGGCCTGTCCATGGCAAACTACAATGCGATCATCTCGCTGGTGCTGATGGGACTGTGGATCATGGCCGCGCGGCGCGCCTGACCTGCATTTCCCGCGTCACCTGCGCGATTTCCCTGTATACATTCGCCAGAACAGGCGTTAGACGTCCGTTTTTTCCCGTGACCGCGACGCCGGACCACCATTCCGCCGCGACCACGCCTGACCCTGACGGATAGACCTTCCCATGATCAAGACACTCTCCGACGCCCTCGCGGAACGCGGGTATGACACCCTGACCGCCGTGCAGGAGGCCGTGACCAACCCCGAGCTTGCAGAGGCTGATCTGCTGGTCTCCGCGCAGACCGGATCGGGCAAAACCGTGGGTTTTGGCCTTGCCATCGCACGCACCCTTCTGGGCGATGCCGAAACCATGGGCCCGGCACAGGCGCCGCTGGCCCTGGTCGTGGCCCCCACACGGGAACTGGCCTTTCAGGTGATGCGCGAACTGGGCTGGCTTTATGCCAAGGCCGGCGCGCGGGTGACGTCCTGCGTGGGGGGTATGGATTTCCGCGACGAACGCCGGGCGCTGGAACGCGGCGCGCATATCGTCGTGGGCACGCCGGGCCGTCTGCGCGACCATATCCAACGCGGCACATTGGATATGAGCCAGCTGCGCGCCGTGGTGCTGGATGAGGCCGACGAGATGCTCGACCTCGGCTTCCGCGAGGACCTTGAATTCATGCTTGGCGAGGCGCCCGAAGACCGGCGCACACTGATGTTCTCGGCCACTGTGCCGCCGATGATCGTCACCCTGGCGCAGCACTATCAGCGCGACGCCGTGCGTGTCAGCACCCAGACCGGCGGTCGCCAGCACGCCGACATCACCTATCAGGCGCTGCGCGTGGCCGAGGTCGATGCCGAAAACGCCATCATCAACCTGCTGCGCTACCACGAAGCGCAGAATGCCATCGTCTTTGCCAACACCCGCGCCGCCGTGGCCCGGCTGACCGCCCGGTTTGCGAACCGGGGCTTTTCGGTGGTATCCCTGTCGGGCGAGCTGAGCCAGAGCGAACGCACCCACGCGTTGCAAGCCATGCGCGACGGGCGTGCGCGCGTCTGCGTGGCAACCGATGTGGCCGCGCGGGGCATCGACCTGCCCAATCTGGAACTTGTGATCCACGCCGATATCCCCTCGAACGCCGAGGGGCTGCTGCACCGGTCGGGCCGCACCGGCCGCGCCGGGCGCAAGGGCATTTACGCCCTCATCGTGCCGCCCAAGACCGTCAAGAAGGCTGAACGCCTGTTGAAATGGGCCAAGATCCAGGCCGAATGGACGGTGCCGCCCTCTGCCGACGATATCCTGCGCCAGGATGAAGCGCGCTTGCTGAACGATCCCGCGTGGGAGGAAGAGACCACCGAGGATCAGGCCGCCTTTGCCGCCCGCCTGCTGGACATGCACACGCCCGAGGCCGTGGCCGCCGCCTATCTGCGGCTCTATCGCAGCCGCCATTCCGCGCCCGAAGATCTGAGCCCCCCTGATGCGCGCCCTGCCCCCAAGGACCGCAAGCCCTTCGGCCCCAGCCGCTGGTTCGCCCTGTCGGTCGGCGCCAAGGACCGGGCCGAACCGCGCTGGCTGCTGCCGCTTTTGTGCCGTGCGGGCAATCTGGATAAGGACGCCATCGGCGCGATCCGGGTGCAGCAATCGGAAACCTACGTGGAACTGACCGAGGCAAGCGCCGCCAAATTCGCGGCCTCCTTCGGGAATGGTGCGGAACTGGATGAAGGCATCACCGTGCGCGCGATGGACAGCGCCCCGGATTTCGCCGCCATGCCGCGCGGGCCCAAACCCAGTGGCGGCCCCCGCCCGTCCGGCCCGCGCAGCGGCCCAAGGGACAGCGCCAAGCCCCGGCAGCGCGGCCCACGCGAAGACCGCCCCGAACGCGACGCGAAACCCCGCCGCACGCCCGAGCAACAGGCAGAACGCGACGCCTTGATCAAGGACGCGGTGAAACCCTATGCCAAGCCCCGCCGCGATGGCGACGCGCCCAAAGGCAAACCGCGCGGGAAATCCGGCGATGGCCCGAAGGGCCAATCCGACCGGTCCTTTGACAAACCACGCAAGCCCAAGGGCGACAGCGCCAAACCTTGGGCGGACAAACCTCGGTCCGACAAGCCCCGTGGGCCAAAGCCCGAAGGCGGCAAGCCCCGGTCCGACAAACCGCGCGGTGAAAAACCCACAGCCGCCGCCCCCGCCCGCAACTCTGCCGCCGATCCCTCGAAACGTTTTGAGCGCCCCGGTGCCAAACCCAAACCCGCCCGCGCGGGTAAGGCGGGGTTGAACAAGCCAGGTTCCAAGACCCGCAAAGGCGGTGACAAGCCGCCCCGCCGCCCCAAGCCCTAACACAACGGCGGGCGACAGCCCGCTTAGACCCGACTATAGCGGCTGGTGGACAACAGCAGGCTGGTTTCCGACGTGCTGATCCCGTCCATCTTGCGGATATCGCGCAGCACGGAATCGAGCTGTTCCAGCGTGTCGGTGCCCAGTTCTACGATCAGATCCCATTTGCCATTGGTGGAATGCACCGCCTGAACCTCTCGCCGTCCCGATAATTGCCGCCGGATACGGTCCATCCCCGGCCCTTCGATGCCAAGCATGGTCAGCGCCCGCACCGGGCTTTGCGCCAGATCGCCGCGCGTGACCACGGTGAAGCCCCGGATTTCACCGGACTGACCCAGCTTTTCCAGCCGCGCCCGAACTGTCGCGCGCGTCACCCCAAGCTCAGCGGCCAGATCGGATAGCGACGCCCGCCCATCCCGGCGCAGGGCCGCCATCAACCGACGATCTGTTTCGTCCATTTCGATCATTTATATCGTCCGTTTTGAAAAATTAGCCATCATTATGACCACTATGATTGCTTCTGTCCAATCCGATCCGGGCGCTATCTATGGGAACACGCGCATTCAGGACCACATCGACATGACTTCAAAACCCTGCCTTCTGATTGGGGCCCCGGTGGATAGCGGCAAACGCACCCGTGGCTGCCTGATGGGCCCCGACGCCTTTCGCACCGCCGGCATCGCCGAACATCTGACCGATCTGGGCCTCGACACCCGCGACCTTGGCGATGTAGCGCAAGCCCCGCTGAAGGACCTGCCCACATCCGGCAAGGTCCACGCTTTGGCCGAGACCGTCGCCTGGACCGAGGCGCTGATTCCCGCGGCCCGGACCGCCATGGCACAGGGCTTCCCCATCTTCCTGGGCGGGGATCACAGCCTGTCGCTTGGCACCGTGGCGGGCGTGGCCGAATACGCGGCAGAGCAAGGCCGCCCGCAATTCGTGCTGTGGCTGGATGCCCATTCCGATTTCCACACGCCCGCGACCAGCGGCTCGGGGCATCTGCATGGCACGCCCGTGGGCTATGTCACCGGCCTGCCCGGTTTCGATCACTTTCCGGCGCTGAACGCCCTGATCCCGCAGGACAATCTCTGCATGATCGGGCTGCGGTCTGTCGATCTGGAGGAAAAGCAGGCCCTGGCGGCGACCGACATCACCTGCCACGACATGCGCGCGATTGACGAACATGGCATCGCCGCGCCGTTGCGCGACTTCCTTGCACGGGTTGAGGCCGTGAACGGGATGTTGCATGTCTCGCTTGATGTGGATTTCCTCGATCCGTCCATCGCGCCCGCCGTGGGCACCACGGTCCCGGGCGGTGCCACCTTCCGAGAGGCACATCTGGTCATGGAAATCCTGCATGACAGCGAACTGGTATCTTCGCTCGACCTTGTGGAACTGAACCCCTTCCTCGACGAACGCGGACGCACCGCATCGCTCATGGTCGACCTCACCGCATCGCTTATGGGCCGTCGTGTGTTTGACCGCCCCACAAGGAGTTTCGCAGCATGAACACCCTGCCCCAACCCTCTGATCGCGCGTATGTTCCCTTCGTTTCGGTCGAGAATATGATGCGGCTGGTCCATTCCATCGGGCTGGAACGGATGCTGGTCGAAATGGCCACCTATATCGAGGAAGATTTCCGCCGCTGGCCGCTGTTCGACAAGACCCCGCGCGTGGCGGCGCATTCCGCCGATGGGGTGATCGAGCTGATGCCCACCTCGGATGGGGAACAATATGCGTTCAAATATGTGAACGGCCACCCCACGAACACCAGGTCGGGCCTGCAAACGGTGACCGCTTTCGGGCTGCTGGCGGATGTGGCAACGGGCTATCCGACGCTGCTGTCGGAAATGACGATCCTGACCGCGATCCGCACCGCCGCGACCTCGGCCATGGTGGCGAAACATCTGGCGCCCAAGGGGGCCAAGACCATGGCGATGATCGGCAATGGCGCACAGTCGGAGTTCCAGTCGCTGGGGATGAAGGCCGTCGTCGGCATCGATACCGTGCGGCTTTACGATATCGACCGGGCCGCGACGGACAAAGCGGCGCAAAATCTTGCCGGCCAGGGGCTGACCGTTATCGCCTGTGCCACGCCCGAAGAGGCGATGGAAGGGGCGGAAATCATCACCACCTGCACCGCCGATAAGCAATATGCGACGATCCTGAACGACAACATGGTCGGCGAAGGCGTGCATATCAACGCCATCGGCGGCGACTGCCCCGGCAAGACGGAGCTAGCCCCCGCGATCCTGCATCGGTCGTCGATCTTCGTGGAATACCCGCCCCAGACACGGGTGGAGGGCGAGATTCAGCAACTGGATGAGGATCACCCGGTGACGGAACTGTGGCAGGTCATTCTGGGCGAGGCTGCGGGGCGGGTGTCGCCCCAGCAGATCACGCTCTTTGACTCCGTGGGCTTCGCGATCGAGGACTTTTCCGCCCTGCGCTATGTGCGCGACCGGTTGGAGGGGACGGATCTGTTTGAGCAGCTGGATATGCTGGCCGACCCGGATGATCCGCGGGATCTGTTCGGAATGGTACAGCGCGCCAAAGCCTAAGGGAGGGTCGTCGCCTGACGGCGCCGATCCGCGGGGGATCCTCCCCCGCACCCCCTGGGATATTTATGGAACAATGAAGGGGCGCATCTATCCCCTATTAATGCAGGGTGAGTTCGCCGACCACATTGCGCCATTCAGCCGGACCGATCTGTTTGCGATGCGTGAAGCGCACCGAATGCAGCGGGCCTTCGATTTCCGCCTGCCAAAACTCGATGAAGGAAAACAGCCGGGGATCGTCCGGGGCAAGGTCGTAATCCTGCCAGATGAAGCTGTTCAGCACATGAGGATAGTCGGGCATGTGGTAGAACATCTCGGCCACGGTCAACCCGTAGCCCTTGAGCATGAGATCGGTGGGGGTATCCGGCATCTGGCGCCTCCTGCTTTGCGGTCCTGACCCCGATCATGCCCGAGAGAGATTAAAAATCAACGAAAACAGATTGTTACCCGTCAAGTCCGGTGAGTGCCAGGGGGCTAAGACCATAGCCATTGCACCCTATATCCCGGCCCTCTATACTGACCGACAACAATATATAGACACGCGGACAGAAGCGAGCATCAGGCGTGACCGACACCCCAGAACCCCCTGAAAACATGGAAGAAACTGGCCCCGAAACGCCAGCGCCCCATGGCCCACAGATCTCGATCACCGAGGAGATGAAGACCAGCTTCATCGACTACGCGATGAGCGTGATCATTTCCCGCGCGATTCCCGATCTGCGTGACGGGCTGAAGCCAGTGCATCGGCGCATCCTCTATGCAATGCACGAAACCAATAACAGTCACGACAAGGCCTATCGCAAATCGGCCCGCCCCGTGGGCGACGTGATGGGGAAATACCACCCCCATGGTGACGCCGCGATTTATGACGCGCTGGTGCGGATGGCACAGGATTTCTCGATGTCGCTGCCGCTTTTGGATGGGCAGGGCAATTTCGGGTCCATGGATGGCGATAACGCCGCGGCCATGCGCTATACCGAAGTGCGGATGGACAAGCCTGCTGCCTTCATGCTGGCCGATATCGACAAGGACACGGTCGATTTCCAAGACAACTATGACGGCAAGGACCAGGAACCGACGGTCCTGCCCTCTCGCTTCCCCAATATGCTGGTCAACGGCGCGGGCGGTATCGCCGTGGGTATGGCGACAAACATCCCCCCGCACAATCTGGGCGAGGTGATCGACGCCTGCCAGGCGCTGATCGTGAACCCCGACCTGTCCAGCGAAGATCTGATGGAGTATGTCCCCGCCCCCGATTTCCCCACTGGCGGGATCATCCTGGGGCGCACCGGCGCGCGCAAGGCGTATCTGGAAGGGCGCGGCAGCGTCATCATTCGTGCCAAGACCCGCATCGAGGAGATCCGCAAGGATCGCTATGCCATCGTGCTGGATGAGATCCCCTATCAGGTGAACAAGGCCGCGATGATCGAAAAGATCGCCGATCTTGTGCGCGAGAAAAAGCTGGAAGGCATTGCCCACGTTCAGGACGAATCCGATCGCGTCGGCGTGCGCGTGGTGGTCGAGCTGAAGCGCGACGCAACGCCCGAGGTGGTGTTGAACCAGCTGTTCAGATTCACCCAGATGCAGACCCATTTCGGCTGTAACATGCTGGCGCTGAATGGCGGTCGGCCCGAACAACTGACCCTGCGGCGGTTCCTGACCTCGTTCCTTGATTTCCGCGAAGACGTGGTGGCCCGGCGCACCGCCTATGAACTGCGCAAAGCGCGCGAGCGGTCACATATCCTGTGCGGTCTGGCCGTGGCCGTGTCGAATGTGGATGAGGTCGTGGCAACCATCCGTGCCTCTGCCGATGCCGCCGAGGCACGCGAAGCCCTGATGACGCGGCGCTGGCCTGCGGGCGAAATCGCCGATTACATCCGGCTGATCGACGACCCGACCCACACGATGAACGATGACGGAACCTACAACCTGTCGGAAACGCAGGCCCGCGCGATTCTTGAACTGCGCCTGCAGCGCCTGACCCAGATCGGGGTCAAGGAAGTCACCGATGAGTTGCAGGAGCTTGCCGCCAAGATCAAGGACTACCTCGCCATCCTCGCCAGCCGCGAACGGATCATGTCGATCATCTCGGACGAACTGGCCGAGGTGCGCGAACAATTCGCCGTGCCGCGCCGGACCGAGATTGTCGAATGGTCCGGGGATATGGACGACGAGGACCTGATCGAGCGTGAAGACATGGTCGTGACCGTCACCTCGGGCGGCTATATCAAGCGCACGCCGCTGGTCGATTTCCGCGCCCAAAAGCGGGGCGGCAAGGGGCTGTCGGGCGGGGAGCTGAAGGAAGATGACGTTGTCACCAACCTCTTCGTTGCCAATACCCATACGCCGCTGCTGTTCTTCACCACCGACGGGATGGTTTACAAGCTGAAGACCTGGCGTCTGCCGCAGGGCGGGCGCACGTCGAAGGGCAAGGCGATTGTCAATATCCTGCCGATCCCGACCGGCGTGTCTGTGGCCGCCGTGCTGCCCATCGACCGGGACGAGGATCACTGGGACGAATTGCAGATCGTCTTCGCCACCACGGCGGGTGATGTCAGGCGCAACCAGCTGTCGGACTTCGCCAATGTGCGCTCGAACGGCAAGATCGCGATGAAACTGCCCGAGGACGGGTCCGTCAGCCTGGTGAACGCCCGCATCTGCACCGAGGATGACGATGTCATGCTGGTCACCGATGCAGGCCGCGCAATCCGCTTCCGCACCACCGATGTGCGCGTCTTCAAGGGCCGCGATTCCACCGGGGTCCGGGGCATTCGCCTGCCCGATGGCGCAACCGTGGTGTCCATGGCCGTGATCCGCCATTTCGAAGCCAGCGCCGAAGACCGCGCCGCCTATCTGAAAATGCGCCGCGCTGTGGCGGGTGTCACGGAAGAGGCCGAAGACAGCGACGAAGAGGCCGTGGCCGATACCGCGCTCAGCCCCGAACAATATGCAGAAATGTCGGCGGCGGAGGATCTGATCCTGACGATCACCGCCAAAGGATCGGGCAAGCTGTCCTCGTCGCATGACTACCCGGTGCGTGGCCGTGGCGGTCAGGGCGTGGCCGCGATGGACAAGGCGATGCGGGGCGGGGCTTTGGTGGCCTGCTTCCCGGTCGAGATGAGCGATCAGATCATGCTGGCGACCTCCAAGGGCCAATCGATCCGCTGCCCGGTGGATGGCATTTCGTTCCGCTCGCGCTCTGCCGGTGGGGTGAAAGTGTTCGACACCGCCAAGGGCGAAGAGGTCGTCTCGGTCGCCTGGATCGCCGAACAAAACGATGACGAGGGCAATGATGCCGATGAGTGACTGGATCCCGCTCTTCCTGTTCGGTGGAGCGGCTATCTTGGCAATGGCACTGCTGGCCCGCTACCAATCGGGCCGGTATCAGGACTATCTGGCCCGTCACACGGCAGAAACCGAGAAGGTCACCACCAACCAGAACCGGCAGATCGAGCAGCAGGAGGCGCATAACGCGCTGCTGCGTGAACAAAACGCCCTGCTGGACCGCATCGCGACGGCGCTGGAACACAAATCGTGACACCGCAGTTGGCTCTCGCGGCCTATCTGGCCCGCGACTATGACGAGGCCATTGCGTGGTTTCGCGCGGCGCTGGATTGGCAGCTTCTGGAAGATACCGATATGGGCGGCGGCAAGAGATGGGTGCGCGTGGCCCCCGATACCGATGCAACAACCCAATTCCTGATTGCCCGTGCTGTCGACGATCAGGTGGACGCGATCGGCCATCACGCGGGCGGGCGCGTGGGCTATTTCCTGCATACCGATGATTTCGAGGCCAGCCGCGCCCGGATGCTGGATGCCGGTGTGCATTTCGAAGAGGAGCCGAGACACGAGCCTTATGGCATCGTCGCCGTCTTCCGCGATCTTTATGGCAACCGGTGGGATCTGATCCAGCCCGCCTCCGTGCACTGACGCGCAGAGCAAGCGCAACCACGCGCAGAACGGTTCGTTGAGAAACACAACCCTTTGGGGCAAGACCTTTGCAGACGCTGCGTTGCAGCATTGCACAGTCATCCAAAGGAGTTCCCCAATGTCCGCGCTTCAAACCTATGCCCACCCCGTCGGCCGCATCCTGATGGCCCTGATCTTCATCATCGCCGGTTTCGGCAAATTGGGCGATGTCCAGGGTTTCGCGGGCTACATGGCCTCTGGCGGCATCCCGGCCATTCTGGCCTGGCCCGCTGTGCTGTTCGAGATCCTCGGTGGTCTGGCCCTGCTGGTTGGGTTCATGACCCGCCCCGTCGCGCTGGCCCTCGCGGCATTTTCGGTTGTGACGGCATTTTTGTTTCACTTCGACATGGGCAACCAAATTCAACAGATCTTGTTCCTGAAAAATCTGGCGATGGCCGGGGGGTATCTGGTTCTGGCAGCCCATGGTGCCGGCGCCCTGTCGGTGGATGAACGCCTGTCGCGCAGCGCGCTGGCCTGATTTTTTCGACACACGACCAGCAACCGCCGCGCGCGCCTGCCGCGGCGGTTATGCGGACAGGTCCCCGAACACAGTCCGGCCGCAATTCCGCCGCCACCCTGCCCCGCGAATGCACCTCCTTTACCTCAAATCCATAATAAATCTGCCCGATTCCTGTCCCAGATTGGTCTCACTGGGGCGACACGCCAGGGGGCGCACGCCGAGCCGCAAGGCCGCGAACCAGAAAAGACCTTGGCCATGACCAACCCAACTGCCGACCGTATCACGCTGAACGCCACCGCGCAGAACCTGCTGCGCATTGTCATCGCCTCTTACTTTCTGGCCGTCGGCCTGAACCTGATCCCCGGCACCAACCTGACCATTCTGGCCGAGCAGATCCTGCCCGCGCATGTGGCCGCACCGTTTTCGGCTATGATGGTCTTCGCCCTCGCCTTTCTGGTGATGATCGGGCTTTACATGCGCCCTGCCGCGCTGGTGCTTGGTCTGATGACACTGTTTGCCAGCTATCTGCAGATGATTGAACTTGGCGTGGCCGACGAGTTGGGCACCTTCTGGCGCGATCTCGTCCTGATCGCGGCGCTGATGCTGACCTATTCCGAGAACGCCCCGCGGGACTACCGGATGCGCAGCGCCATCCGCCGCAAAGTCACCCCCCGCCGGATCGCGCCGAGCGAACATGCCCATACCGCCCGACCGGCCGCACAGGTGACGGCCCCCGCGCCTGCGCCTGCGCCCGCCGCGACTGTGCCCGGTTTCGTCAGCCGCCGCAAACTGGCCGCTAACCTGCCCACCCCCGTGGACAATATCTTTTCCGACCTCGCCGCAACCGCAAGTTAACCGATACCTCCAGGGGCCTTGCCCGAATGCCGCGCCTTCCCGGGATGGGGGCGCGGCTTTTTCTTGGACCGGTCAAGCGCTCGGACAAACTGGTTAACTAGGTAAACAATCCCTTCCCGCATCAATAACTTGGTTAGTAAACGTGACGCAGACCTGCCTAAAAGGTCAGGTCTTGTTTCCAGAAATGATACAATGCGGGGCGATCTGTCCGGACTGCACCCCGTTTCTGGCACCAAACTCCCAGAAGGTTCCCCGTCAGCGGCCTTGTCCTGCCCCAATTGGAGCAGAGACTGTAATCATCGAGCAACCATCCTTAACAGGGCAAAGACGATGAACAACCTTACCGAATGGCTTCGCCTGAACTTCCGCGTCTGCCTCTCGGCCACTTTGATGATCGAGGCAGCGATCGGCCTTGTCCCGCAACTGCAGGACTGCAACATTCCGACCGTCGTCGGCGGCATGGAAGGCCTGGAATATCATTCCGCCGCGCTGGCTGCGCTCTACTTCGTGCTCAGCTTCTGGCTGATCCTTGGCATCCGCACCTCGATGGTTGCGGCCATGGCCATGGCACTGCTGATCCTGCCCGCGATCATGACCAACCCCGGCGGCGATCCAGCCCTGGCTGCCAAGATCACCCTAGTGTCGGTCTTCTCAGTGCCACTGATCCTTTATGGCGGCGGGCGCTATACGCTGTATGAAGTGAAAGAAGCCCTTAATATCTCTGGCACCAATACCAATAATCCTCAGCACGCTGCCTGATTGAACGCCCCAGCATGTGATTGGGCAATCGGATGATCGGTTGCCCATTTCGCTGTCAAGTATGTCATTGTGATTAACCTGTGTTAAGATGCATCCGCGTGATCAAATATCTGCCCCACCACATCGCGAGGGATATAATTGGACAACTGGGACGACCTCAAATACCTTCTTGCCGTTAATAAAGCGGGCACCATGGTTGCGGCCGCGAACATTCTCGGTGCCAATGTCGCCACCGTTTCCCGCCGCGTCGAACGGCTGGGGGAAGAGATTGGAACGCCCCTTTTCATCAAGGCCGCAGGTCAATGGCAACTGAATCCGGAAATGACCGGCCTGTTGGAAGCCGTTGAAGAATTCGAGGGGACGCTGGTAAATGAATTGAACCAGATCCGAACCCGCAATCATTCCCAGACATCCGCGCGCCTGAGGATCGGCGCCCCGCCTTATGTCACCTCTCACATTCTGTCGCCGTGGATCATGGAAAGCATTGATAAACATCCAAATTACTCTGTCGAGCTGCATGACAGGGTAAATGGCTCCGGCCTTGGCGACATGGACATCCTGCTGCTGGCCGGGCGACCGGAGCAAGGCCGCCTGATCACCCGGCGCATTGGTGACCTGACGTTCCGGCTCTATCGGCACCGGCTAGGCAACGGGGCGCAATCCTGGGTAGGGCTGACCGAAGAATTTAACGACTACCCACCAATGCGCTATGCGCTGGCCCACTTCAAAAACCAACCACTGCTCAGAACAACACAGATCGTCCAATTGTTTCAATTGGCCCAATCCACCAAGCTGACGGCCCCACTGCCCGAAAGACTTGCGGAAGGGGACCCCGATTTCGTTCCTCTGGAACCTGATGAGGACCCGATTTCCGTTGATATTTGGCTGGCTTACCATTCGTCTAGAAAATCTGACATCGCGATTCAAGACACCGTAGCCTGGATATCTTCTTGCTTCCAGAATTCAGAGAACACAGCAGCACTATCCCCGGAAACTCCTGCTGTTTAAATATGCGCAAAAGCAGCTTTGCATATATTTTCATTTCTATTAACAGCAGTTGAGATACACTAAAAAAAAGAAAAAAAGAAACTGGGGCAGAGCATTGACCATACTGACGATATCACACTTGTTGTGCAGGCTTCTTTTGGCGCTGTCTTTTCTGGTGTTCGCAATCGACGGGCTGCGGGTTTCGGCATTCGCCAGCCAGCAGGGGATCGCCGGGCTGCATCAGATCGAATGGACCGGGGTGATTGTCCTGTCGGCGCTTTTGATGTTCATTGCCATCTGGCTGATCTTTGGGCTTCGAAGCCGCGTCGTGGCCACGATGGGCCTGGTGATCTTTGCGGGCCAACTTGCATGGTTTCATACGCTCGGCCTGCATTCGGGCTATTGTTCCTGGCACCTGATCATAAGTGCGGTGCTGACCCTGCCACTTTGGATCTTGGGCGGCGGCCCCTTCGCCATTTCGCGGCGCGGCTGGCAGGTTCCGGTCTGATCCTACTTGGCTTTACCGCCATGCTGCCCTACATCGCCGACCATGACGAAAGCGATCCACATCATCGGCGGCGGCATGGCCGGGTCCGAGGCCGCCTGGCAAGCCGTTACTTTGGGCGTGCCCGTGGTCATCCACGAAATGCGCCCCAAGGTCGGCACCTTCGCCCACCAGACCGGCAACCTGGCCGAAATGGTCTGTTCCAATTCCTTCCGATCGGATGATGATGAACAGAACGCTGTGGGGCTTCTGCATTGGGAAATGCGCGCCGCGGGCGGGTTGATCATGGAAATGGCCGACCGCCACCGCATCCCCGCAGGCGGGGCCCTGGCCGTGGACCGAGAACCCTTCGCCCAGTCCGTCACCGACCGGCTGCGCGCCCACCCCATGGTCACGGTCAGCGAAGAGGAAATCACCGCCCTGCCCGACCATGGCCCAACGATCATCGCCACCGGCCCGCTGACCTCTGGCGCCCTGGCACAGGCCATCGCGACCGAGGCCGGCCAGGACAGTCTGGCCTTTTTCGATGCCATCGCCCCGATCATCCACGCCGACAGCATCGACATGTCCCGCGCCTGGATGCAGTCGCGCTATGACAAGGGCGAGACCGAGGAAGAACGCACCGCCTATCTCAACTGCCCGATGGACAAGGCCCAGTACGAAGGCTTCATCGACGCGCTGCTGGCCGCCGACAAGACCGAGTTTCGCGACGGTGAAACGGCAGGCTATTTCGACGGCTGCCTGCCCATCGAGGTCATGGCCGAACGGGGCCGGGAAACCCTGCGCTTCGGTCCGATGAAGCCCATCGGCCTGACCAACCCCCACCAGCCAGAGATCAAACCCTATGCCGTCGTGCAACTGCGCCGCGACAACAAGCTGGGGACGCTGTTCAACATCGTCGGCTTCCAGACCAAGATGAAATACGGCGCCCAGGCCGAAGTCTTCCGGATGATCCCGGGGCTGGAGAACGCCCAATTTGCCCGTCTTGGCGGCATCCACCGCAACACCTTCATCGATTCGCCACGCCTCCTGGGGCCCCAGCTGCAGCTGATGAGCAAGCCCAACATCCACTTCGCCGGGCTCATCACCGGGGTCGAGGGCTACATCGAGTCTTGCGCCATGGGGCTGCTCTCGGCGCTCTTCGTCGAGGCAAGGATCCGCGGGCGCGCGCTGGAGTGGCCGCCGGAGACCACGGCCAGGTCAAAGGCCATAAAGTGGATGCCGGGCGCATACCAACAGCCGGTCTGCACCGGCGACAATCCGGCCGCCGGCGGCACATCCGGGTGCGGGTAGCCCCCGCCGTACAGCTCCCCGTAGACCAGCGCGCCCTCCACCGCGCCCAGCCCCTGCCACAGCGCCGTCAGCGCAGGCGCCAGAACGTCTCCATCGACGGCCGCGCCGGCATCGCGATCGGGATCGCCTCGGGCTGGATGTCCTCGATCGTCAGGCGGCCCTTCCAGAGTTTGATCACGCCCGCCAGCCGCCCGCTCGGCGCGATGCGGCCGCGAATGGCGGCGGCTTCGTCTTCGGTCAGAAGGTCGAGCGCCTCGAGATGCGCGAGTACGGCCGGGCCGTCACTGGTGACGAATCCGAGCAGGCCGCCCCATGCGCCGCGCTGGCGGTCGAGCGCGCCGGACAGCGCGATCCTCGACCGTTTCATGCAGGCGCTTGCACACCGTGGTCCTGACGGCAGCGGTCGCCATATCGCTGGCGGTGTCGGATTGATCCAGATGCGCCTCGCGATCATCGACCTGAATACCGGCGATCAACCGCTTTATGAGCCCGGCGGCAGTGCGCTGGTCGCAAATGGCG